>ENA-UERN01003327-UERN01003327.1-human-gut-metagenome-genome-assembly--contig:-NODE-3327-length-11242-cov-11.468876_pt1 | contig 11242 bp, 6 predicted proteins | sample MGYA00242950_ERZ507950 | MGnify/ENA primary metagenome ERZ507950 (study PRJEB26167, sample SAMN06115515) | human gut metagenome | host: Homo sapiens | place: China:Ningxia | collected 2014-11-26...
TCCCACTTCATGCGCACGGCGTCGGCACCGTCCAGATGGATGTGCATCGCACCGGCGTTATCAGTCACCTGCTGCGGGGTGCGGGCACCGCACAGCACGAACAGGCCGGGCACCATGCGGGCGGTCAGGGCGATGACCAGCTGCGCCATGGTGCAGTGATACTTCTCGGTCAGATCCTGCCAGCCGTTCAGCACGGCGATGGCCTGGGCGCGGCGTGCGGGCTGGAAGCTGGGGTTGGAGTTGCGGGTGCTGCCCTCCGGGTAGGTGGTGTCCATGGTCACCTTGCCGGTCAGCAGACCCTGCTCCAGCGGGGAGTAGGCCTGCACCGAGACGCCCAGCTCCTTGCAGGTGGGCAGCAGCTGCTTTTCCACCCGGCGGGTCAACAGGCTGTACTTTTCCTGGATGACGTCCAGCTGGCCGTACTTGCAGTAGCCGCGGATGATGTCGGCGGTGACGTTGGACGCACCGATGGCGCGGATCTTGCCCTGCTCCTTCAGCTTCATCATGGCTTCCACCGTGGCCTCCAGCGGGTACAGGCCAAAGTCAGGGGACTGCCAGTGGGTGTACAGCACGTCCAGATGGTCGGTGTGCAGGCGGCGCAGGCTGTCCTCCACATCCTCGATGATGCTCTGGGCCGACAGGTCGCGGTACACGGTCACGCCGTCCACCACCTTGTGCAGTACGGGAGTCTCGTGCCGCCACTCCAGGCCGCACTTGGTGGACAGCACCACCTTGTCACGGTCGATGTGCTTCATGGCTTCGCCCACCACTTCTTCGCTGTGGTACAGGCCGTAGATGGGCGCGGTGTCGATCCACCGGATGCCCTGTTCCACGGCGGTCTGGATGGCCTTGACCGACAGACTGTCGTCGTTGTCGCCCCACCAGGCACCGCCGCCGATGGCCCAGGTGCCCATGCCGAGGAACGGCACCTCGATGCCGCTCTTGCCGATTTGGAGATTCTTCATATAACTTACCCTCCTGCCAGCAGTGTTCCCCGCAATGGGAATCCTTCATTCCAATGCTGGCATCCTTTGATGTATTTTTTGGTTTATTCAAAAAAAGCCGCAGCGCAGGGGGTTGCCCCACACAGCAGCTCTCTTGAAACAGATTCGCGTTTGCGTAACGAAATGGAGCAATGAAAGCCCCGGTGGGGCTTTTAAGCGACCGAACGGTCTCGCGCAGGCGAGATGGAGGGGCCTTGCCCCGACAAGTTAAATGTTGCCGAACTCGCTCAGTTCCAGCGTTTCGTTGTGGGTCTCGGCCCAGCGCACGGCCCAGTCGGAGGTGAACAGCAGCAGGCGGTTGCCCTTCATGTCCTCCACAGCCTTGGTGTCGCTGGTCAGGTCCAGGTCGCGCAGGTTGTAGGTGTCGGGGTCGTTCTTCACCCAGCGCAGCTGCTCAAAGGGCAGCTGCTGCATGCGGATCTCCACATTGTACTCGGTGTTCAGGCGGTACTCCAGCACTTCCAGCTGCAGCACGCCGACCACGCCGACCACCACTTCTTCCATGCCGCCGCCCACTTCGCGGAAGATCTGGATGGCGCCCTCCTGGGCGATCTGCTCCATGCCCTTCACGAACTGCTTGCGCTTCATGGTGTCCTTCTGCTCGATGCGGGCAAAGTGCTCCGGCGAGAAGGTGGGGATGCCCGCAAACTGTACCTTCTTCTTGCCGGTGCACAGGGTGTCGCCGATGGAGAAGATGCCCGGGTCGAACAGGCCGATGATATCGCCGGCATAGGCCTCGTCCACGATGGCGCGGTCCTGCGCCATCAGCTGGGTGCCGGTGGCCAGCTTGATGTTCTTGCCCTCCTGCACATGATAGGCTTCCATGCCGCGCTCGAACTTGCCGGAGCAGATGCGCATGAAAGCGATGCGGTCGCGGTGGGCCTTGTTCATGTTGGCCTGGATCTTGAAGATGAAAGCCGAGAACTCGTCACGGCAGGGATCCACGGACTCGCCGGTCAGGCTGTCCACGCGGGCCAGCGGGGTGGGGGTGAGCCGCAGGAAGTTCTCCAGGAAGGGTTCCACACCGAAGTTGGTCAGGGCCGAACCGAAGAACACGGGGCTCAGCTCGCCGCGCAGCACCTTGTCCAGGTCGAACTCCTCGGCGGCACCGTCCAGCAGCTCGATCTCATCGGAGAGCTGCTGGTGCAGATAGGGGGTCAGCAGCTCGTCCAGTGCGGGATCGCCCAGCTCGGCCTCGGTCTCCTCGACCTTCTTGACGCCGTTGGCGCGGCCGTCGCTGGAGAAGGCCAGCACCTTGCGGGTGTTGCGGTCGAACACGCCCTTGAACTCCTTGCCGCAGCCGATGGGCCAGTTCATGGGGTAGGTCTTGATGCCCAGGATCTCCTCGATGTTCTCCATCAGCTCAAAGGGGTCGCGGGCTTCGCGGTCCATCTTGTTGATGAAGGTAAAGATGGGGATGTGGCGCAGGGTGCACACCTTGAACAGCTTGATGGTCTGGGCCTCGACGCCCTTTGCGGCGTCGATGACCATGACGGCGGAGTCCGCCGCCATCAGGGTGCGGTAGGTATCCTCCGAAAAGTCCTGATGGCCCGGGGTGTCCAGAATGTTCACGCACTTGCCGGCGTAGTTGAACTGCAGCACCGAGGAGGTGACGGAAATACCGCGCTGCTTCTCGATGTCCATCCAGTCAGAAACAGCGTGCTTGGCGCTCTGCTTGCCCTTGACGGAACCGGCCTGGTTGATGGCTCCGCCGTACAGCAGCAGCTTTTCGGTCAGCGTGGTCTTGCCGGCGTCGGGATGGCTGATGATCGCAAACGTCCGGCGGCGCTCGATTTCTTCACGATTTGTCATAGATCTGAAATTCTCCTAGAAGGGGGTGAAGTTTTCTCCGCTCCCGCTGCGCGGGAGCGGAGAAAACATATTTTTACACATACACACTTTATTCTATACGAAAACGCGCGATAATGCAAGGGCTTTCGTTATTTTTTCAGGATGAAGCAGGGCAGAGGGGCGGTTTCGGCCCAATTGGCAAAATCGCACACCAGAACGGTGAAATCTTTCAGCGGAAGTGCCCGCAGCCAGGCCAGCACTGCCTGCTTTTCGTCTGTGCCGATGACCGCCCCGCTGTACAGGATGGCGCTGACCACCCCGCCGGGGCGCACCGCCTGCAATGCCGCCTGCAATGCGGGGATGCTGCTGTCGGCGGTGGAGAACACCGCGTGGTCTGCCCCGGGCAGCCAGCCGAAGTTGAACATCACGGCATCCGCCGTGCCGGGCTGCACATACTGTAACAGATGGGCGTGGCTGTCGCAGTGCAGGGCATACTGCCCGGCGGGCACCCCGGCCTGTTCCAGCCGGGCGCGGGTGGAGGCGATGGCTTCCGGCTGGATGTCAAAGGCCAGCACACGGCCCTCCGGTGCGGTAAGACGGCACAGGAAGGCCGTGTCGCCGCCGTTGCCGCAGGTGGCGTCCACGCATAGGCGCGGGTGCACCAGCCGCGCGGCGAGGAAGTCCTGCACGAATTTGACGGCGGTCAGGTCCGGGGTGCGGCGGCGCACCAGCTGCGGCCCCTCGGCCGCAAAGCCGAATTTGGCCCAGAAGGCCATCTCGGCGCAGTCGGCGGGCAGGGGTGCCGTAAACACGGTGGCGGCTTCGCGGTCATAACCGCCAAAGCTGCGCAATACTTCTTTTAACAGGTAGGAGCCGTAGCCCTTGCGCCGCCATGCCGGGTCGATGGCAAGGGCGGCAAGGGCCGCGCCCTGTGCGGCGGGGTGCAGGGTGCAATGGCCGATGACCTCCTTTTCCTTATAAAGGGCAAAGCCCGTTTCCGTGCGGCGCAGTTCCATGCGGCAGTCTCCTCTTTTCTGCAGGTTTTTCTGCTGTTACAATAGCAACTGCGGGCGTTCTTGTCAAGAAAAAACGGCAGGACCGCATTTCACAGTTTCTTCACGGCACATGCGATTGGTTTTCACAATTGGTGTATACAATAAGAACAGTTCCAGGGGGCGCAGTTCCCCGGAGACAGAGCCTTTTCAGGGAAGGAAGTATCAAGATGGATGAGAACAAATGGGAATACAACTATTCCTCTTCCGATAACACGGCAGGCGGCACCGGCTACCCCAATGTGGGCAGCAGCGGTATGAACACCGCCAACCAGTACAACAACGAGCCGGAGCCGCAGCAGGCTGCTGCCCCGGATGCCGGCAGCACGGTGCCTCCCACCGAGGTGCCGCCCCGGCAGCCGGCGGAGCCGGAACCGCCCAAAAAGAAAAAGCACCATGTCAATGGCGGCAAGGTGGCACGCAGTGCCGTGGCACTGGTGCTGGCCGCAGTCATGGGCTTTGCAGGCGGCTATGTCGGCTCCCAGATGAACGGCAGCAAGGTGGTCATCCAGCAGGTGGCTCCCTCCAGCACCAGCAGCTCTTCCGGCAGTGACAGCTCCATCACCTCGGCTTCGGCGTCCGGCAGCAGCCTGACCACCGAACAGGTGGCAGATCTGGTCAGCCCCAGCGTGGTGGTCATCACCACCGAGCAGGTGGTCTACTCCCAGTGGTCCTGGTACGGCCAGAATCAGGTGGAGAGCGGCGCCGGCAGCGGCGTGATCATCAGCTCGGATGGCTACATCCTCACCTGTGCCCACGTTGTGGATGGTGCTTCCAATATCACCGTGACCATCGGTGACAAGGACTACACCGCCACCCTCGTGGGCGAAGATATCACCAGTGATATCGCGGTCATCAAGATCGACGCCAACGGCCTGATCCCCGCTACCGTGGGCGACAGCGACAGCCTGAAGGTGGGTCAGAACGTGATGGCTGTGGGCAACCCGCTGGGTGAGCTGGGCGGCACCGTGACCGGCGGCATGATCAGCGCACTGAACCGCAGCGTGACCATCCAGGGCACCAACTCCACCAACACCATGTCCCTGATCCAGATGGATGCCTCGGTCAGCCCCGGCAACTCCGGCGGCGGCCTGTTCAACATGAACGGTGAGCTGGTCGGCATCGTGAACGCAAAATCCTCTTCCAGTGACGCCGAGGGCCTGGGCTTTGCCATCCCCATCAATGATGCCATCAAGGTGGCACAGGAGCTGCTGGAGAACGGCTATGTGACCGGCCGCCCCTATCTGGGCATCACCTACCTGGCTGTGACCGACGCACAGACGGCACAGCAGCTGGGCGTGAACGCCTATGGCGTCTACATCGTGGACGTGACCAAGGGCGGCCCCGCCGATCAGGCCGGTCTGAAGGCCGGTGACCGCATCGTCAGCGTGGACGGCTCGGAGATCGCCGCCAAGGATGATCTGGGCACCCTGATGCAGAACCACTCGGCCGGTGACACGCTGGCCATCACGGTGGCCCGCGACGGCCAGATGCAGACGGTCAATGTTACGCTGGGCGAAAAGACCGCTTCCAACAGCTAAAAATCCGATAGAACAAGGGCAGACTGCCGAAAAGCAGTCTGCCCTTGTTTTTTGTTGTTTATACGGCTCCGAACACGGTGGCGCTGTACGGCATCAGAAGGGCTTCCCGTTCATAGGTGCGGCTCTCGCCCCGCCATAAGCTGGAAGAAGTGCCGTTGCTCAGCAGTTTCCACCGCCCGGCGGGCAGCGGCACCACGCGGGAGGTGTCGGTGGGGTTGTAGAACACACACAGCGCCCGCCACCAGGCCCCGTCGCCGGGGGCAGCGGGCAGGGTCCAGCCCACCAGCGGCTGCTCCAGCGAGAAGAACTGCAGCGCCTCCGGGGCGTGGCGGTCGGTGGTGCCCAGCCGCGGGAAGGCGGCCCGCAGGGCCAGCAGGCCCCGGTAGTAGTCCACCAGGGCGTGGTACTGCCCGGCGCGGGCCCAGTCCAGACGGTTCAGGGCGGGGGAGGAGCGGTAGCTGTTGCCCACGCCCTTTTTGGTGCGGGCAAACTCTTCGCCCGCCTGCAGGAAGGGCAGGCCGAAACTGGTGAGGCAGATGCCGGCGGCCAGCCGGTTCTGGGCCAGTGCCACCGGGTCAGATGCGGTGAACTCCGGCCGCTCGTAGCGCACGCAGAGCAGTTTGTCCCACAAGGTGAAGTTGTCGTGGGCGGACACATAGCTTACGATCTGGCTGGGGGCGTGGGGTGGCAGACGGTCGCTGCGGCACCAGGCGGCCACCGCGCCGCCGATGTCCCAGAAGCCGCCGGGCTTGCCCTCCACATAGCCCGGCTCCCGGGCATTGAAACAGCCGCCCTTGATGGCGTCGCGGGTGTCGTCGCAGAAGATGCCGATGCGCTCGTTCAGCATGGCCAGGTTCGCCTTGTTGGCCTCGTACCGGTGCAGCTGGCTGCCGCCGCCCTGCCACGGCTCGCCGTACATCAGGATATCCCGCCCGCCGGGCAGGGCATCCAAAGCGGCACGGGCGGCGTTCATGGTGTCCACGTCGTACAGGCCCATCAGGTCGAACCGGAAACCGTCGATGTGGTACTCCTGCGCCCAGTAGAGCAGAGAGTCGATCATATATTTGCGGGCCATGGGGCGCTCGCTGGCAAACTCGTTGCCGCAGCCGCTGCCGTTGGACAGGCTGCCGTCCTCATTCTGGCGGAAAAAGTAGTCCGGTACGGTGTTGTTCAGCACGTTTTCGTAGCGGTACATGTGGTTATACACCACATCCATGATCACGCCGATGCCCGCCGCGTGCAGGGCGGCGATCATCTCTTTGCACTCCCGCACCCGCACTTCGCCCCGGGCGGGGTCGGTGGAGTAGCTGCCCTCCGGGAAATTGTAGTTGGTGGGGTCGTAGCCCCAGTTATACTGCCGCAGCAGCGGCTTTGCCTCGTCCACGCTGCCAAAGTCGAAGATGGGCATCAGCTGCACATAGCCCACGCCCAGCCGCTTGAGGTAGTTCAGGCAGGTGGGGTGGATGCCGTCGCCGTGCAGGGTGGTGCCGGTCTGGGTAAAGGCCAGAAATTTGCCCCGCCAGGCCGGGCGCACGCCGCTGGCCGCATCCTGCGAAAAGTCGCGCACGCTCACCTCCCACACTGACCGCCGGGCCGGGGGAATCACCGGGCGCACGTCCCGCTCCCACCCGGCAGGGGCGGTGCGGGCCAGGTCCACGATCATGCTGCGCAGGCCGTTCAGGCCGCCAGCGCGGGCGTAGGGGTCGCCGGTCTCCCGTGCGACGCCGTCCACCGTGACCGTAAAGGTATAGTAATGCCCATGCTGGTCGCCGGGCAGCCAGATGCTCCATACGCCCTGCGGGCCGCGCTGCAGCGGCAGCGTGCCGATGCAGGGGCTGTCGTGCCCCTTGCGGTACAGGTTCACCGCGGCCTGCTCCGCGGTGGGGGCCCACAGCCGCAGCCGGGTGCCGGCGGGGGTGTACTCCGGCCCAAGCGGGCCGTTATAGGTGGTTTCGCGGGCAAAGCGGGCGCTCTCGTACAGGGCGCGGCGCTGTGCCGGTGTCATAGTACCCATGGTTTCTTCATTCCTTCTTGCGAGATTTCCGCATATTCAAACATCTGTAGTGTAAACAACCGGCGTGGATTTTGCAAGAGGGAAAATCCCTTGCAAAACGGGCCGGGGTACACTATACTGGAAGAAAACTGCAGGGAGGGCCGCACAATGGCATATACCGACGATTGGGAATCCCTTATGAACGGCGTATTCGGCGCAGGCGGGCGCGTGAAATTTGGTTCCGGAGCGGCGCAGCCGGACACAAAGGCAAAGACCGGGGGCCTGCCGGACCTGAACGCGGCCCTTCTGGAGCAGCAGAAACAGCTGGACGAGCTGCTGAGAAAGCAGAATGCCCAGCTGAAAAAGCAGGATGCCGACACCCAGACGGCGCTGGAAAACAGCCGTCAGATGCTGCGGGACATGGAGAATGACGGCCTGCTGGCCAAAGGCACCGCCGACACGAAGCCGGAGCATCTGGGCAGCTTTGAAGGGCTGGCCGCCGAGGTCAAAAAGACCGTGCTGGGGCAGGATGCCTTTGTGGACGGTGTGGTGCGGGCCATGCGGCGGCCCTTTGTGCTGGGCACCGAGGCCCCTGCCGCCCGCAACGTGATCCTGCTGAGCGGTGCGCCCGGCACCGGGCGGCACTTTGCGCTGGAGGAGACGGCCCGCATCATGGCAGCCCGCGGCCTGCTGCAGAGCGATAAGACCGCCGTGCTGGACCTGGCCCTGTACCCGGATGCCGGGTCCGAAAAGCTGTTTTTGCAGGACCTGTATGCCGCTCTGCACGCCCCCGGCGAGATCCTGATCTTTGAGCACTACGAGAGCTGCTACCCCGGCTTTTTAAAAACCATCGCCGACCTTGCCACCAAGGGCAGCGCACCGCTGTCCAGCCGGTATCTGGTCAATAAGGAGGGCATTCTGGTGGATGCCGGTACCGCGCTGGCACCCGGTGCGGTGAGCCGCATCGACCCCTGCGGAAAGTACCTGATCTTCTTCTCCCACAAGGGCCGGGAGGTGCTGGCCGACAAGTTCGGTGCGCCCTTTGTCTCGGCGGTGGGGGATGTGTGCACCACTATTGCCTTTGCACGGGAAGATCTGGCCGCTATGGCGGCGCAGGAGCTGAACGCGCTGGCCCAGAAGGTGCGCACCCGGCTGGGGCTCACCCTTACTGCCGGGGCAGACGTGCGGGACTATGTGGCCGCCCAGTGCTCCAAGGAGAAGGGCGCGGCCGGTCTGAAGCTGTGCTGTGACCGCATCTTCCGCGCCCTGAGTGAATACTGCCTGCAGACCGATACGGCCCTTACCGGCACCGTGGCCCTGACTGCCGTGCCGGAGGGGCTGCAGTTTGCCCTGAACGGTGCTGCCCCGGCGGATCTGTTCAGCCTGCTGCCGACGGAGTACACCGGTGCTGTGGACGAGATCCGCGCCGAGCTGGACGCGCTGGTGGGCCTTGCCCCGGTCAAGGACTATGTGTTCGGTCTGGCAGACAACCTGCAGGTGCAGCAGCGCCGCGCCGCCGCCGGGTTCAAGACGGCCAGCCTGTCCATGCATATGATCTTCACCGGCAACCCCGGCACCGGCAAGACCACCATCGCCCGGCTGGTGGCAAAGTACCTCAAGGCCATCGGGGCGCTCAAGGGCGGCCAACTGGTGGAGGTGAGCCGCGGCGACCTGGTGGGCCGCTACACCGGCCATACTGCCCCGCTGACCAACAGCGTCATCCAGAGTGCACTGGGCGGCGTGCTGTTCATCGACGAGGCCTACAGCCTGTACCGCGGCGAACAGGACAGCTTTGGGCTGGAAGCCATCGACACCCTTGTGAAGGGCATGGAGGATCACCGCGACGAGCTGGTGGTGATCCTGGCCGGGTACACAAAGGAGATGGAAGTGTTCCTCACCGCCAACAGCGGCCTTGCCAGCCGCTTCCCGAACAAGGTGGAATTCCCGGATTACACCGCCGACGAGCTGCTGGACATTACCACCGTGCTGGCCAAAGGCAAGGGCTACCGGCTGGACGAAAGCTGCACCTTCCCGCTGCTGGGCTATTACAAGCGCCGTCAGGCGCTGGACAGCCGCACCGCCGGCAACGGACGCCTGGCCCGCAACACGCTGGAAAAGGCCATCTTCAACCAGAGCCGCCGCCTTGTGGCAGAGCCCAACGCTCCGCTGGACCTGATCTTGCCCAGCGACCTGGAATTTGACGAATGAGAAAGAATTATTTATAACGAACGAACCCCCGGCAGGCTGCGGCCTGCCGGGGGTTCGTTGATTCTGGATCAGTTGTGCTGCTCGGCCAGCTCCTGCACCATGTCGTGCAGGCCCTGCCGTACTTCGGCGGGAGAGGTGATCTCCACCTTGCCGCCAAAACCGCAGACCCAGCCGTAAAACTGGTCGCTCACGCAGACCGGGACATCAAAGTGGAAGTACCCGTCTGCTTCCGGCAAAAAGAGAGTGTCCTGCCCGAAGCGGTCCCGCATGGCGGCTTCCAGGTCGGCGGTGCAGCGCAGAGTCACCCGGTATTCCGGCCCGCCGAACATGTTGAAATACTTGCGCAGATAGCTGGGCAGGTCGAAGGCGGCAAAGGCCTCCTTGCCCCGGCGGGGGCGGTCCAGCACCTTGACGTAGGACATGCGGTCCACCCGGTAGTTGCGGATGTTGGCGGGATCCTTTTCATCCTGGTAGGCGATGAGGTAGTAGCAGCCGCCCTCCCAGGCCAGCTGCCAGGGGCTGACCGTCCAGGTGCTGTTGTTCTTGTAGCGGAACTGCACCAGCCGCCCGGCGCTGATGGCCGTGTGCAGCGCGTCGATGCTGTACAGCAGGGTGCGGCTGTCGGCCTTGGGGCGGCCGTCCACATACACCTGACGCTGCAGCTGGGTGCCCTCGTACTCGGAGCACAGGGCCTCCAGCTTGCGGATGAGCTTTTTGCTGGTGCGTGCCGAGATGACCTTGCTGGCCTGCACAGCGTCCACCAGCAGCTTGAGCTCGGAAAGCTCGAAGGCACGGCTGGCCATCCAGTAGCCGCCGCCGCGCCCGCGCCGCAGCTGGATGTCGTAGCCCAGCGCGCACAGGGTGTCGATGTCGCTGTAGATGCTCTTGCGCTCGGCCAGAATGCCCTGCTGTTCCAGCAGTTCCACCAGCTGGGGCACGTTCAGCAGGTGGTTTTCGTCGGTTTTCTGCTCAAAGATGTGCAGCAATGCCAGGAGCTTGGTCTTTTGTCCTTCCTGCTTGGGCATGGCGGAGTACCTCCCTTGTTTTACGGCAGCTTTTTGTCAAAGGCGGCGCGGCGCTGGGTGGAAAGGCGGAACATCTCTTCCAGCTTGTCCCGGTCATCGGCCACGAGGGCGTTGCGCATTTCGCGCAGGGCCGCATCGAATTGGTCGATCTCGCTGATCAGGTTTTCCTTGTTCCACAGGAACAGTTCCGCCCACATTTTGTCGTTGATGCGGGCAATGCGGGTCAGATCCCGGAAGGAGTCACCGGTGTACTCGCACAGCGAGGTATTGTCGTTGGCGCACATCAGGCTCACGGCGATGGCGTGGCACAGCTGGCTGACGTAGCCGATCATTTTGTCGTGCTCCTGCACGGTCAGGGTGCAGATGTGCTTGAAGCCCAGCACCTGGGCCAGCTCCTTTGCCCACTGGATGGCCTCCGGGGTGTTCTTGTCGGTGGGGGTGATGATGAAGTTGGCCGGGGCAAAGTTTACCTCGGCAGCGTGCTCCACGCTGGAGGTCTCACGGCCTGCCATGGGGTGGCTGGCAATGAACTCCACCCCTGCCGGGCACATGGCCTGCACCGGCTCCACAAGGCCGGTCTTGACGCCGGACACATCCGTGAAGATGCAGCCGGGCTTGAGGAGCGGGC
>ENA-UERN01003341-UERN01003341.1-human-gut-metagenome-genome-assembly--contig:-NODE-3341-length-11218-cov-32.683332_pt1 | contig 11218 bp, 10 predicted proteins | sample MGYA00242950_ERZ507950 | MGnify/ENA primary metagenome ERZ507950 (study PRJEB26167, sample SAMN06115515) | human gut metagenome | host: Homo sapiens | place: China:Ningxia | collected 2014-11-26...
GGCGCTACGTTTCTTATTTTTTCAGTAATAGAGGTGTAAGGTTAATCTCATTAGCGGGAATGGATTTTATTCCTAACTTGTCAAGAATATCCCCGCCATTAATGAAGCTGAACAACTGGTGTGCCGACTGGTTATTCAGCTTTTTTCTGTTATATGAGTTGATATGACTCATCATAAGATTGATATCATCCTGAGTTAAGTTATCAAAAGAGGTTTTCTTCGGAAGCACACGACGAATCATCTCATGTGTAACTTCACAACCACCTTTTTGATCAGAACGCTGTGGATCACAATAAAAGATATGTGTTCTGCGACCATTGCCCTTATTAAATTCGATTGCCAGCGGGTTAGTAAATTCACTTCCTCTGTCGGTCAAAATCACCTGGAAGAGGCTAGTGAATACTTCATGTCCTAACTGTTCATACAACCAGTCAAATATTTCTGTAACTGACTTGGCGGTATTGTTATCACGGATAAAAGCAAGCATTAAACTACTATTTCTAAAGTATATGGTCAACAAGACTTTACCGCCTTTGCGACCTTCTACTGAATCCATTTCCACTACCGGAATATCAGGATTCGCAGCAAGATAAGCTTCAAAATCCTCGTAAGTGCGTCCTACATGACACTGCTTGTCTACTCTTACAGGCTTCTTATGTGAGCGGGTACGATAACGGACCTTTCTTGGAAGATCAACGTTATCTACAGATAAAAGCCCTGCATCAATGTAGTTATAAATAGTCTTTTCATCAAGCATGATATCATCTGCATTATTGACACATATCATGTGAATAGACTGGCCTAACTTAACAAGCGGTGAAACAATAGCATCTACACGCTTTAATTCTTCCGGTGTAATTGCTATTCCTTGACGACTTTCTGAGCGAGTAGTCTCATAATTCTTCTGAGCTGATTTGGCAGAATAAATATGCTTCTCCAGCTTACAGGATTGCCGTTGGATACAGCCGTTGCAAACGTATGGTGGTTTCTTCAGTTTGTTACAAACCAATACCTCAAACTGCTTGCAATGCTCGTAGCACTTTACACGAGGACATCTCTTGCAGCTTTTTGAATACTGTAGTTTGCACTTTGAACATGCTGTTCCGTATTCATCACAGGTACTTCGCTTGCTGCAGGGATTGAAGGAATCTTTACGTACAGTCTGACTATGGAGTCTGACTTCTTTTGAGATAGTAGAAGGGTCCTTGCCAAGTTCCCTACCTATCTCAGTAAATGAAGCTCGTTCTCTTATGCGAACTTCTATTGTGGCTCTTTCATCAAGAACCAGATGTGCATTCTTAGCCATGGTATTCTCCTTGGATAACGCCATCCGGACTCTATTGCTGAGCCACAACTATAACTAGATATCAAGAGGTTTGCAACACTAACTTCTAGGATATATTTTGCAATACTAAGTTCCAGTTTTTGGGTGAATGGACTGGAATTTAATTTTCCAATTCACCGGAATCCAAAATACCTGTTTTTTCATTGCAAATCAAAATAATGCTGGAATTATTAACATGAATGAAAATAATTGATATAGACATTCTCAGTGCTTTTTTTTACAATGAAAATAGTAAAAAACGAAAAGGAGGATTTTTATGGAATCCGTTTTACTATCCGCACGCTGTACTGCAAACACCGCAACTGTGTTCTGGAATAAGCCGGAAAATGCCACTGCCGACACAGTGTATGAAGTTTCTCTCGATGGTGGACATTCTGTTCACACAAATCGGACACATTATACATTCACAGAATTGATACCCAATACTGAATATTGTGTTACTGTCTACAGTATCGGCAGTATCCACATCTGTACTCTACCTGCACGGCGCCGAATCTATGTAACGGAAGAACCCTACAATGCCGTGGGTGATGGAAAAACGCTGAATACTGCTGCGCTCCAACAGGCTTTTACAGACTGTGGGCCAAATGACGAAGTATACTTTCCTGCCGGAATCTATCTGACCGGAGCTCTTGATCTGCATAGTTGTATGTCCGTGTGTCTGGAGAAAGACGCCGTTTTACAGGGAAGTTCTGACCCTACAGATTATCTGCCTCGTATCTGGAGCCGTTTTGAAGGCACGGAGCAGGAATGTTACCGCAGTCTTTTAAACGCCGGACATCTTGATCATACCGCAGGTGCAAATTGCGAAAACATCCTACTCTATGGGAAGGGAACCATTAGTGGCGGTGGGCATGTTCTGGCTGAGCGCATGATCGATATCGAACGGGAGAATCTCAGGGAATATCTTGCCCAAAATGCTGCACTGGTTGCCACCTGTGAGAATGACCGTACCATTCCGGGACGTGTCCGCGGACGACTTATTAATTTAAGCAACTGCTCCCGTATTCGTATTACAGGGCTGACTTTACAAAACGGCGCAGCATGGAATGTCCATATGATCTACTGTGATGACATTGTGACTGACCACTGCACGCTACGCTCTGGCGGTATTTGGAACGGCGATGGCTGGGACCCGGATTCTTCCACAAACTGCACGTTATTTGCAACGGAATTTGAAACCGAAGATGACTCCGTTGCCATCAAATCCGGTAAGAATCCCGAAGGTAATGCCATTAATCGTCCTACAAAGCATATCTGCGTATTTGACTGCCACAGCAACGGCGGTCATGGTATCTGTATTGGCAGTGAAATGTCTGGCGGTGTTGCAGATGTGCAAATTTGGGATTGCGATATAGCTGCCTCTTCCAATGGCATTGAAATCAAAGGAACCCCTAAGCGTGGCGGATATGTGCGCAATGTCACTGTACGCGACTGCACCTTCCCCCGCCTGCTCATTCATTCTGTTCCATACAATGATGACGGCATTCCTGCTTCAGAGCAGCCTTATTTTGAAGATTTTCGCTTTGAACGGCTGCATCTGACCGGACAAAAACAGGAGCACGGCACAGTGGAATCCGTTTCCCCCATTGAAATTGATGGTTTTACTGCACCTGGGCATAAAATCAAAAATGTACTTTTGTCAGACTGTGTACTGCCGCCGAATGCGAAGCTTCTGCTTTCGAGATATGATGCACTGACAATTTCCAATTTGCACACGGAAGAGGCTCAAGCTACATCCCGATACTCCGCAACATTATGATTATGATGTCGGGGTCAAAAGCCCCCGACTTTGATGCCTACGGATTGTTCCGTGCTACGCACTCCCACAATCCTACCCAATATTCGCATATCGTGGGATTATCATCCCACTTTTATGCTCATATCGGGGCGGGTCCTAAGGTCTTTCACCCACCTATGAGCAAGCTCATGTGGGCTTAGACCTTTTGACCCTGGCATCATGATTATATTACAATAGAGAATATAACCGGCAGCATCGAAAGCTTTCTCAACATAAAACCCTGGACACAGTTTTGGCATAGACTCTGAACCAAGCCAGTATAAGCTGATGAATTTTTACATTCTACAATTTAAATATTTACCATTTTTACAAAGCGGGTGATTGTCAATGAATATGAGTAAAATCGATATGACACAAGGTTCTATTTTAGGCCGCGCAGCACAGTTTGCATTGCCGATCTGCATCGGAAATATCTTACAACAGTTATACGGAACCGTTGATACTTTGGTCATCGGTAATTTCTGTGATGCATCCGCTTTGGCCGCTGTAGCCACAAGTTCCCAGCCACTGGAGATTCTTTTGTGTATCTTTCTTGGCATTGGTTCCGGAATATCCATCCTGATTTCACAAGCGGCAGGTGCCTCCGATGCCGATCAACTGCGTAAGCTTGCACAAACCGCAGTGTTTTTTCTGTACGCTGCCAGTCTGCCGCTTACGTTGTTAGGCGTAGCTGCCGGACCGTTCCTTCTCAGGCTGATGCAGGTGCCTGCCGATGCCATGCCCTATGCCATTGTGTATTTGCGTATCACAACGTTAGGCATTCTCGGCAATATGGGATATAACTTTAACGCAGGTATTTTACGAGGTCTGGGAAACAGTACTTCCTCGCTGTTATTTCTTGGCATTTCCTGCGTTACCAATATTGTTCTGGACCTTGTACTGACTGCCGGTTTGGGAATGGGCGTCACCGGTGTTGCCATCGCAACTGCTGCCTCACTGTTTCTGTCCTGGATGTTCAGCATCTTCTACATCCGTCATACTTATCCTGCCATGAATTTTCCGGTTTTTGCGCATGGTTTTGACCTTCCTATTCTTCATGAAATGTTAAAGATCGGCTTGCCGCTCGGACTGAATACCGCACTTTATTCTGTCGGTCATGTGCTGCTTCAGGCTCTTTATAACACACTGGGATCCACCTTCGTAGCCGGATGCTCCGTTGCCGGTAAAGTCAGCGGCATTGCCAATATTGCCATTACTTCATATTCTTCTGCGGCTACTGTGTTTGCCGGGCAGAACCTTGGTGCCCGGAACTACCGTCGTTTATGCTGCGGTGCATGGCAGATACCGCTCTGTTCCGGCATCGTCACCCTTGCAGGGGGATTACTTGTGACTGCTTTTTGCCATCCTCTGCTGATGTTGTTCAGCCGTGATCCGGCCGTGTTGGCTTTTGCACAGCGATATACTTATCTTGTTCTGCCATTCACCTGGGCCTACGCCGTGTTCAATGGCATTATGTGTTTTATCAATGGTATCGGAGAGATTCGCTATCCCACTATCGTAAATATTCTGCTATTATGGGTTGTCCGAATCCCTGCCGCTTATCTCATCATGTATGCCGGCTATGGCGAATATGCCATGGTCAGTGTTTCCGCCAGCTTTATTACCGGCATGATTGCCATGCTCTTCTACTTTAAATCCAGGCGCTGGGGCGCTATTTGCGCCCTTGCAAAAAACAGGAATACCCACCATTAATTACTGACTTGCCAGATTCATAAAAATTTACATACTTCCTAAAAATAATCACATGGATTTTCCTTTTGTCCTGCCCTATAATAAGCGCAATTACAGTCCACAAGGCAAAAGGAGGACTACCATGTTATATCCAATTATGAACCGTTCCCGCAGCTTGATCGATCTGGGAGGGATATGGCACTTCCAATTAGGAGATGAGACGGAACCGGAAGATACCTGGTCAGCTCCACAGGAGATGGAATTGATCGCTGTGCCGGCTTCTTATAATGACCAGAAGGATGATCCGTCTTATCGGAATCATTACGGTTGGGCTTATTACGAACGAACCATGGAACTTCCGGCACTTTTGTGCGGAAGCAACGGACAGCGTCAGGTACTGCGTTTTGATGCTGTAACTCATGTTGCAAAAGTTTATATCAATGGGAAACTGATTATGACACATAAGGGTGGTTTTCTCCCCTTTGAAGTTGAGATCACGGATCTGGTTCCGGAGGATGGCCACCTTACCATCGGTGTCGCTGTGGACAACCGGATCAGCCACAGCACTCTGCCCATCGGCAATGAGGGCAATATCGCCTTCTTCGGCTCGGACAATCCAGGCATTCCCAGTGTAGAAGCCGCAAAGCTATGGAGAAAAAAGCAAAATCTTCCGAATTTTGATTTCTTTAATTTTGCAGGTATCAACCGTCCGGTACGCATCTACAGCACTCCGGCCTCCTACATCAGAGACATTACTCTGATCCCGTCTATCGAAGGTGACACCGGCGTCTTAAATTACGAAATTCTCACGGATGGGATGGATAGTGACGCTCCTGTCACTTTAAAAATCATAGACGCGGAAAGCAACTGCAAAGCAGAAGCCACCGGCCGAAAGGGAGAGCTTCGGATCCCGCAGGTCCATCTCTGGCAGCCTTATCCCGGCACTCCTTACCTGTACAAGGCGGAAGTTCATTACGGAGATGACTACTATACAGAAGAATTCGGTTTCCGAACCGTAGAAGTGAAGGGAACGCAGTTTTTGATCAACGGTGAACCTTTTTATTTCAAGGGCTTCAGCAAGCATGAGGATTCATTTTTCCGCGGAAGAGGACTGGATCTCTGCCTCGATGTAAAGGATATTAATCTTCTACACTGGATCCATGCCAACTCCTTCCGCACCAGCCATTACCCTTACGCGGAGGAGATCTACCGGCTCTGTGACAGGGAAGGTATCGTTATTATTGACGAGACGCCCGCCGTGGGCATCGGTGCCGGAGAGAGCTGTGATCCTTATAAGACATTTCCCATAAGAGAGCATCACGAGCAGGTCCTGCGGGATCTGATCGCGCGAGACAAAAATCATCCCTGCATCGTCATGTGGTCCATGGGAAACGAACCGGATACCGAGCATTTCCCGGAATCCGCCTACGATTACTGGCATTCTCTCTATGAATTTACCCACCGGCTGGATCCTCAGAACCGCCCCGTGACCTTTGTCTGCTGCCAGAATAATTACGAGAAGGACATTGTGACCAGAACCATGGATGTAGTCTGTCTCAACCGCTATTACGGATGGTACAATCTCTCCGGTGATCTGGAGGCTGCTTCCTACGCCTGGAATCTGGAACTGGATTTCTGGGAAAAGATCGGAAAACCCGTGATGATGACCGAATACGGCGCCGATACTCTCGCCGGGCTCCATAACTGTGCGCCGGAAATGTGGAGTGAAGAATTTCAGGTAGAACTTTATAAAATGTACAGCAAGGCCTTCGACGGAAGAGACTTTTTTATCGGGGAACAGGCATGGAACTTCGCCGATTATGCCACCCTGCAGGGCTGTATGCGCGCAGACGGCAACCGGAAAGGCATCTTTACCCGAGACCGCCGTCCGAAACTGATCGCCCATTATTTCCGGGACAGATGGGAGCATATTCCGAATTTCCATTACAAGAACAAGAATAATTCATAAGATGAGCCACTTAAAAACAGCAGCGATACCTAACATATCGCTGCTGTTTCTGGATTTATTCTACGGTGATGGTGTACTCCCTGCGGAATACCCCGCCCGCCTGCAGAGTATTGCCATACTCCCGCTGTTCCAGGCTGCCGTCGAAGGTCGTCCGGTCGCATCTGCCGTACCAGGGCTCGATGCAGATAAACGGTGCTCCCTTGCCTGCGGGAGACCACAGCCCGAATAACGGAGCGTCAAAGCTTACGGTAAGGTAAGGCTTTTTGTCCGGAGTACACAGGCTCACTGCGGAAGCCTGACGATCCTCCACGATCAGAGCATCCCGGTCAAATAAGTGCTCTGTGATCTGCGCATAACCGCTTTTCACCGGCAGTACATCCTTTTGCTGTCCCATGAGTCCTTGTCCGTCATCTGCCACCAATCCGTAAGTCAGATCTTTGTCCGTATCAAACTTGAAATAATATTCCGACTGCTTTCCTTTTCCATCCACAGGACACATAAATGCCGGGTGTCCGCCGATGGAAAAGTACAGTGTTTTCGTATCCGGATTCTCGACCTGCCAGATGACCTTCAGGTCTTTTCCTTCCAATTCATAACCTACTTTTAAAATGAACTCGAACGGATACTTCGCTTTGGTCTCTTCATTAGATCTCAGGGAAAACCATGCTTCCGTCGCGGTCTGTACATCCACGGCAAACTCCATATCTCTGGCAAAGCCATGCTGACCCATGGAATAGATCTTTCCTTCGTAGTGATATTCCTTATTTTTCAGACTTCCTACAAAGGGAAACAGTACCGGGGCAGTTCTCTTCCAAAATTTTGCATCCGCATTCCACAGATACTCGGTATCTGTTGCTTTCCCCTGAATGCTTGCAAGCTCTGCGCCAAAGCTGTTGATGGTTACTTTTAAAGCTTCATTTTCCAATACTACCTGCATATTAACCTCCATTCCGCAGACGATTCCTTTTGTCGGAGGATACGTACCTCTCCTCTGATATTGTACAGATCTCTATCTGTTATCGGTATTATAACAGACTTCCTATACAAGGACAACCGGTGCGCTATCTCTCTGACAATCCGGCTGTCTTCAACCAATGTCCGGACAAATATCTGCTCACGAAGCAGATCACGCGGAAGATCCAGTCCAGTACCATGGCAATCCAGACACCGATGGCTCCGTAACCCATGTTCACACCGATGATATAGCTGAATCCGATACGGAACATGAACATAGAGAATATGGACAGCACCATGGTAAAGCGCACGTCATTGCAGGCACGAAGCATGTTCGGCAGTACAAAAGATGCTGGCCACAAAAACATTGCCATGCCATTGTGGATCATGACCAGAATGTAGGACAACTGCGTGGTCTCCGTGCTTAATCCGTAGCATTTCAGGATCCAGGGTAGACACAGCAGAATGATACTGTTTACCACAAACGTACAAACATACGTGATCTTCAATAATTTTTTCGTATAGTGCCGTACCTGTCCGGAATCACCGGCACCGACGCAGCGCCCGATCACCGTGATCATGGCCAGATTCATGGCCTGACCCACGATACAGCCCATACTGTCCAGACTGTTCGCCACACCGTTGGCAGCGATCTGCACGGTTCCGAAGCCAGCGATAATGCTCACCACGATAACGCGTCCCAGCTGGAAAATACCGTTTTCAATCCCGCTGGGGATACCTATGTAAAAAATCTTATGGATCACCGGCCAGTCGATGTGGAATCTTTCTTTTAATAAATGCACTTCGTTGGACGGGTTTTTCAGCAAATGATACAGGATGAATCCTGCCACTGCACGGGAGATCAGGGAAGGAATCGCCACACCGGCCACGCCCAGTCCCAGTACATAGACGCCCAAAGCATTACCGCCGATGTTAATGATATTTTCCACCACGGAGACCTTCAATGTGATCTTGGAATTTCCCATGGAGCGGAACAGCGCTGCACAGGAATTGTACAGGGCAAGGAACGGGAAGGACAGTGCAGAGATCATCATATAGATCACAGCATTATGAAATACGTCCGCTTCAATTTTACCGAAAAACAGGGAAATGATGCCATTACAGAACACCATGACCAAAATCGAAATACCGATGGTAATGCATACGGAGGACACGATCAACTGTTTTGCAGATTTGCAGGCGTCCTCTTTTTTCCCGGCTCCGAGGAACTGGGAGGTCACCACGGCTCCGCCGGTAGCCAGTGCCGCCAGCACACTGATGATCAGATTATTAAACATGTCGATCAGGGATACGCCGGAGACCGCCGCTTCGCCCGCCGAAGAGATCATGACCGTATCCGCCATACCCACGGTAATAGCCAGCGCCTGTTCAAATAAGAGCGGAACGATTAGTTTTTTCAGATCTTCTTTTGAAAATAGTTGCTGTTTTGTCTTGCTTTCTTCCATTTCTTTTATTGCTTCCATTGCTTTTTACCCGGTTATTTATCCATGCGATACAATTTCAGGGAATTGTCCCATGCCGCCTTGCGCACTTCTTCCTCTGTGATTCTCTTGATCTGCGCCATGGCAGCGATCACATAGGGAATGTTCAGAGAGCTGTTGCGTTTGCCGCGGTTCGGTTCCGGTGCCAGATACGGGCAATCCGTCTCCAATACAATGCGATCCATGGGAATGTACTCTACCGCTTCCTTCAGCTTCTTTGCATTTTTAAAAGTCAGCACGCCGCCGATTCCGAAGTAGAATCCCATATCCAGGAAAATCTTCGCCGTCTCCTTCGTATAGGAATAACAGTGAATTACACCGCCGATCTCCTCCGCGCGCGCCTCCGTCATGAGATCCACAGTATCCTTCGCCGCATCCCGGGAATGAATGATAACGGGCTTTCGGATCTCTCGCGCCAGATCCAGCTGCCGCAGGAACCACTTCTTCTGTGTCTCATGGTCCGGCTCCGGCCAGTAATAATCCAGTCCGATCTCTCCCACTGCCAGGCATTTCTCTTTCTGGCACTGTTCCTTCAGCCAGGAATAAGATTCTTCCGTCAGTTCCGCGGTCTCGCTGGGATGTACGCCGATGGCTCCGTATATATAATCGTACTGCTCCATCAGCTCTAACACTTTCCGGCAGGATGCCAGGCTCGCACCCACATCCACCACCCGGGCAATGCCCTGCCCCGGCAACGCCGCCAGAAGCTGTTCTCTGTCATCGTTAAATGCGTCATCGTCATAATGCGCATGCGTATCAAATATCGCAGTCATGTGAAATCTCCTTAATCAGGGTATCTATGCAAAAAAAGAACCGTCCCCGGAGCTCCTATGTCTCCAAAAACGATCCTTTAAAGTGCATCGCCAGGAGCTCGAACCCCAGACACCCTGATAAAGAGAAATGGTATCTAAGGGGTATTTTAAGTCGTTTTTTGACGGTTTACGCTACGAGAACCGTGTGATATAATAGGCATGCTGTTGACTCTTTCCAGCAGGAAGGAGGTGGCGCTTTGGATATTATTATTACTTTCTTTCTCTCCGTTATAGCAAGTGTAGTTGCCTACTACATATGCAAATGGCTGGACGGAGAAGCTTAGCAACAGTCAGCCTAGCAACAAAAAGCCCCGGGATCGCACCCCGGGGTTTTCTGCGCCTTGGAACAATTATTACTTTCTTATCTAAGTTCAATATAGCACGGGTTCCAGGCTTTGTAAAGTAGTTTGTCAGACAATTATTTTTCTATTTCTTTCCAAGATGATTCTACAAAATCCTCATACCGCAGATCTTTGTCTGCAGGATCTTTTGTGTCCAGTGGTCGCATATTCCAGTTATTTTTGATAACCGGCTTTCCTGTCCCTCTCTTCTTGCTCCGTTTTCTGGTGCTGGCGGTCGTTGATTGGGACTGATCTGTCCGGATCTTAAATACCAGGTACCCGAACATGACAATTAAAATTGAAAACATCATTGCTATTGCATCATTCATAGTATTCCCCTCACTCATCAATTTCAAATATCGTGAATACTTCATATACAGAACTATTAACAATTTTTCTGTAGTGTCCTTCATCCATGTCGTTTCCCATTTCCAACCAGACTGTGGAAGGGGTGACATTTTGGTAGAACTCTTTAACTTTATACTCTCTGTTGTGGCAAGTGTAGTCGGCTACTACATATGCAAATGGCTGGACGGTGATGAATAGCAACAGTCAGCCTGGCAACAAAAAGCCCCGGGGTAGCATCCCAGGGTTTTCTGCGTCTTGAAGTTAGACATTAGTCTCTCTTTGGCTAATTTCAATATAACATGTGTTCCCAGCTTTGTAAAGTAGTTTGTCCAGCAAAATTAAAACCAAAAAAAAGAACCGTCCCCGGAGCTCCTATGTCTCCAAAAACGATTCTCTCGAGTGCACCGCCAGGGGCTCGAACCCTGGACACCCTGATTAAGAGTCAGGTGCTCTACCAACTGAGCTAGCGGTGCAT
>ENA-UERN01003347-UERN01003347.1-human-gut-metagenome-genome-assembly--contig:-NODE-3347-length-11207-cov-2.827403_pt1 | contig 11207 bp, 8 predicted proteins | sample MGYA00242950_ERZ507950 | MGnify/ENA primary metagenome ERZ507950 (study PRJEB26167, sample SAMN06115515) | human gut metagenome | host: Homo sapiens | place: China:Ningxia | collected 2014-11-26...
CGGATCGATGGGAGGGGGATGGAGCGCTTTTTTAATATCGCGGCGCAGAGAGGGATCGTGAACGAAAAAATCGAGACAAAAGAGATCCCTGCTGCGGAATATGACGGCAATCGGCATGATCGATATGATAACCATGTTGAAAAGAAAGAATTGGAAAAAGAGGACAAGAAACAGGGGAAAACTGTCTGCTTCGAGATATCACCGAGAAACTTTAAACGTCTGAAGCCGATCGCCCGGAAAACAGATGTCCGTCTGCGGATCACGGAAAAGCACGGTTTTCCATTCTGGCTGATCCTGGGCCGCCGCAGAAGTCTCTGGGCCGGAGGTCTGGCAGCCTTTTTTCTGCTGATCTATCTTTCATCTTTTTATGTGTGGGACATTTCCTTTGATGGAAATCATCGTTTTACGGATGAGATGCTGCTGCATTTCATGGACACGATTCCGGTGCAGTGTGGGATGAGAAAAAAAGAGATTTCCTGTGGGGATCTGGAAAAACAGATCCGGAACGCGTTCCCGGAGATCGGCTGGGTATCCGCAGAACTGACCGGCACAAGGCTTACAGTCCATGTGCGGGAAAATGACGGGATCCTGAAGGCGGAGACCGGATCAGATGCGCCCTGTGAGCTCACAGCAGGATCAGATGGCACCGTGACAAAGATCATCGTCCGGAACGGGATTGTCAGGGTGAAAGCCGGGGACGAGGTGAAAACCGGGGATATCCTGGTCTCGGGGAAGCTTCCGATCTACGATGATTCCGAGACACTTGTGAAGACAAACTTAGTCCATGCGGATGCGGAAGTCTACGCAGAAACAACGAGAACGGTTACATGGAAGATCCCGGTTGTGGAGGAGATCCGTGCGGGAACAGGAAAGAAACGCATGGGCGTGTTCTTTAAATTTCTGGATACGGAATTCTGTTTCCTGATGCCGGACCTAAAAAAAGAAAGCAGCTGGGAACTTTTCATGGAAGAATCCCAGCTCAGATTTTCGAAAAATTTTTACCTTCCGGTCTACGGCGGGATCCTCGCTGCCAGGGAATATATTCCCTACGAAAAAGTCCTCACAAAATCAGAAGTTTCGGATTCTGCTGACCGGTATTTGAACGAATATATGCAAAATCTCACCGAAAAAGGTATACAAATCCTTGGTAGTGATGTTAAAATAGAGAGAAGTGAATCACACTGGAAGATTCATGGAACACTGACGGTGGTGGAGGACATCGCGAAAGAATCCCCCATGCCGGAAGATCAGGAGGAGATTCAGACAGTAGATGAGCATCATTGAGACAATCATAGACATTCCGGCAGAACATGAGAGGAAGGTCTGCGGACAGTTTGACAGTTATCTGAAAAAAATCGAGCGGACGCTTCACGTATCCATGGTGGCGCGGGACGGGGAGATCAAGGTCATCGGACCAGATCATGCGGTAAAACGCGCGAAGAGCGTATTTTCAACGCTTCTGGAACTCTCGAAGCGGGGCGAAGAGATCGGGGAGCAGAATGTGGATTACGCCCTGGCTCTTTCCTTTGAGGATAAGGACACGGAAATGCTTTCCCTGGACCGCGATATCATCTGTCACACCATAAATGGAAAACCGGTAAAACCGAAGACTCTTGGACAGAAGCAGTATATCGATCTGATCCGGAAAAAGATGATCGTGTTCGGCGTGGGACCTGCGGGAACCGGAAAAACGTATCTTGGCATGTCCATGGCAATCCAGGCCTTTAAGAATGGAGAGGTGGGCAGGATCATCCTGACACGTCCGGCCATCGAGGCGGGAGAGAAATTAGGCTTCCTTCCGGGCGACCTTCAGAGCAAGATCGATCCGTACCTGCGCCCACTTTACGACGCCCTCTACCAGATCATGGGCGCGGACAGCTATCTTCACAATTCAGAGAAAGGCCTGATCGAGGTGGCGCCTCTCGCCTACATGCGCGGACGTACCTTAGATAACGCCTTTATTATCCTGGATGAGGCCCAGAATACGACCCAGGCACAGATGAAAATGTTCCTTACAAGGATCGGTTTCGGTTCCAAGGTCATCATCACCGGCGACCAGTCCCAGAAGGATCTGCCTGCAGGCCAGGTATCCGGCCTCGACGTGGCGCTTAAGGTACTGAAGAATATCAACGATATCGGAATCTGCCGATTCTCCAACGAGGACGTGGTAAGACATCCGCTTGTCCAGAAGATCGTAAAGGCATATGATGAATATGAAGGCCGTGAGAAACCGGAGAGAAGATCTTACACGGAACATGGAAAAAGCGGCCGGGAAGGACGGGAACAGAGATGACAGTGACAGTGGAGTACGAAGCGGAGGAAAAACTGGATCTTCCGTACGAAGAGATCATTAAAAACGTGATCGAGGAATCCCTGGATTATGTAGAATGCCCGTATGACGCGGAGGTGAATGTCCTCCTTACGGATAATGCCGGGATCCACCAGATCAACCTTGATATGCGCGGGATCGACAACCCGACAGACGTTCTGTCGTTCCCGATGTGCGATTTTGAGACACCGGGTGACTTTTCCCATCTTGAAGAAACACCGGAGGAATACTTTGACCCTGACACAGGGGAGTTACTTATGGGGGATATCGTAATTTCCGTGGATAAGGTGAAAGAGCAGGCTGAGAAGTATGGCCACTCTCAGACGAGAGAACTGGCATTCTTAGTAGCGCACAGCATGCTTCATTTATCCGGCTACGACCATATGGAGGATGAGGAGCGGATCCAGATGGAGGACATGCAGAGAGAAATTCTGGAACGGAGGGGTTACAGGAGATGAGAAAACGGGGCAGAGCATTTATTATCAGTATTGGGATCATGATGGCGGCAGCGGCGCTTTCCGGCTGTGGAAAGAAGGCAGAGGAAGCGGCTGTGACAACGGAGGCGTCGGTGGAGACGACGGAAGAGACGAAGACGATCGTCCTTGAGACAGAACCGACGACGGAGGCGGAAACGGAACCGCAGGGTCCGGAGGAGCGCAAAGAAGTCGACGGAAAGATCCAGAGTTACCTGACCGGTGAGATGGTGGATGTGGCGAAAGCCAACAGACGCCCGGTCGCGGTCATGATGAGCAATGATAAGGCATCTCTGCCCCAGTACGGGATCAACCGGGCGGATGTAGTCTACGAAGCGCCGGTGGAAGGCGATATGAACCGGTTTATGTCGATCTTTGAGGACTACGACGATCTTGAGAGGATCGGCTCCGTCAGAAGCTGCCGTACTTACTATACATACTTCGCAAGAGAGTATGACGCGATCTATGCCCACTATGGGCAGAGTACCTTCGCGGTTCCGTACCTCAAAAATGTGGACAATATCAACGGAATTGACAGTACAGGCGGAAACGCATATTACCGCACGAAGGACAAAAAGGCACCGCACAACGCGTATACGAGCGGGGCAAAGTTAAACAAGACGATCGGCCAGCTCGGTTACCGGAGCTCCTACAGCGATACCTACACAGGACATTTCCAGTTCGCGGGAGGGACAGGCACTTATGTTCCGGCGGAATCCGACGCGAAGGATGCGTATAAGATGTATCCGTCCTATACGATGAACAATCCCTGGTTTGAGTACAATGAGAGTGATGGAAAATATTACCGCTTCCAGTACGGCGGAAAACACAACGGCGACAGCGGACAGATCGCTGTCAGAAATGTCATCTTCCAATACGTGGAGTGGGGACATTATGCCAGCACCGATTACCTCAACATCAACGTCCACAAAGGCGGAGCGGGTTATGTCTTTACAGGCGGAAAGTGTGTTCCGGTCTCCTGGAAAAAGGATGGGGACTTCGGACCGACCCGCTACTATGACTCTGAAGGAAAGGAAGTTATGCTTAACAAAGGAAAGACCTGGATCTGCATTGTAGGAGCAGACAGGTTCGATAAAGCTGAAATTTATGGAAAGTAACAGACAGAAAAAGAAGAAGGAATCCAATTTCGTCGTCCAGGGAAGTATCCTGGCGGTGGCGTCCATCGTGGTGAGGATCATCGGTATCGCATACCGCATCCCGATGATCAACATCATCGGTGATGAGGGAATGGGGTATTACGGAACTGCGTTTAATGTATACAATATTGCGCTGCTCCTGTCCTCCTACAGCCTGCCGCTCGCCGTGTCGAAGATGGTTTCCGCGAGACTTGCAGGAAAACAATACCGGAACGCCGCGAGGATCCTGCGCGCGGCACTCTGCTATGCAACGATCGTTGGTGCATTTGCGGCCGCAGTGATCTGGTTCGGCGCTGATTTCTTTGCGAGAGACGTATTCTTTATGCCTTATGCGGCATTTGCATTAAAGACATTAGCCCCGACGGTCTGGATCATGGCGTATCTCGGTGTGTTCCGCGGATATTTCCAGGGACAGGGAACCATGGTGCCAACGGCCTTTTCCCAGGTCTTTGAACAGATCGTAAATGCCATCATCAGCGTGGCTGCAGGAAGCTTTCTCTTTAACGAGGCGTTAAAGACAGAAGTATTAAAGAACCAGACAGGAACCGGCTATTCCAACGCCTGGGGAGCTGCCGGAGGAACGATCGGTACAGGTGCGGGCGCCTTCACGGCGCTGATCTTTCTGCTTTTCCTCTTTGCGATCAGCAGAAACGTCCGCAGACGTCAGATCCGCAGGGATCAGACGGAATTTGTGGAGAGCTATAAGGAGATCACGAGAGTCCTGTTCTTCACGGTCGTTCCGGTTATCCTGAGTTCCGCGATCTACAACTTAAACAGCGTGCTGGATAACGGGATCCTCGCATACAACTTTAAGACTCTCGGACAGGGAGATGAATTTGCCTCCATCTGGGGAGTGTATACAGGAAAATACCATCTGCTGATCAATGTGCCGATGGCGATTTCCAATGCCCTTTCGTCCTCCCTGATCCCGTCCGTATCCAGGGCAGTGGCGATGGGAGACAAAAAGCTTGTGAGAGAGCGCGTGGCATCTGCGATCCGTTTCTCCTGCTTTGTGGCGATCCCGTCCACTGTGGGCCTTACGGTACTTGCGGGACCGGTGAATAACCTGCTGTTCTCCGGAGATAATACCCTGGCGATCCGGATGACGATCTACGGTTCTCTTGCGGTCGTATTTTACTCCGTCTCTACGGTGACGAACGCGATCCTTCAGGGAATCGACAAAATGCGTCTTCCGATCTTTCACGCGGTGATCTCCCTTGTCCTCCATCTGATCGCACTTGAGATCATGGCGCTGGGATTCCATATGGGAATCTACAGCATGGTATTTGCGAATATCCTGTTCGCGGTGTTCATGTGCCTGATGAATGCGAGATCCATCCGGAATCTTCTCGGTTACCGGCAGGAGATGAAAAAGACCGTTGTGATCCCGGTGATCGCTTCTGCAGTGATGGGACTCTTCGCGTTTGGCTCCTATCAGCTTGTGCATCTCGCGGTAAAGAGCAATGCGCTTTCTACGATGTTTGCGATGATGGTCGCAGTGATCGTTTACGGTGTGCTCCTGATCAAGCTTGGCGCCCTGTCTGCGGCGGAACTTAAGACCATGCCGGGCGGAACGAAACTTCTCAGGGTGTTCAGAAAGCTTCATTTAATGTAAAATTTTTATTTAACGGGAAGTTCCATCGGAATTTTCTGGTAAACAAAAAACTGGTTTTATGTACATTCTCTGCACACAAAACCAGTTCGTCATTCTCCCGATATTCTTTTATCTCCTACGGCTTACAACTCTTACAAGCCTCATATCCCTCTTCGATCAATTTCGACCGTTTTCCCGTATACTCTTCCTTATTTTCCGCCTTGATCTTCTCGACAGAGGTACAATCCGGGCGGTGGAACTTCATGGTCTTTGTATTGAGGATGTAGGTACCGCTCTCCGAATCAGATGTTTTCGAAACTGTACTGCCGGAACTGCCCGCGGACGTGTTCTTTCCGCCCGAAGAAGTATTTGCGCCATTTTCGGAAGCGCTGCTATTCCCGCTGCCTGCAGCAGCTGCGCTTCCGGCGCCTCCATCTTCCGCCAGCCAGTTATCCCCGGTCGCATAGTCGATCGCAACGCCCGGCTGGACATTATAGACATAAACACAGAACAGGACACCGTCTCCATCGTCCTCCACCGACTCCGCTTCCATCAGAACGCCGGAGGCCAGGAGATTGTCTCCCTCAAAGATCGGCGTCACCCGGTAGAGCACATGGTTCCCGGTTTCTTTTACATAGTCGGCCGTCAGGTTTTCGAACGGCAGCATTCCCTGAACATTCAGATATCTTGTTCCGGTGATCAGGTTCTTCTCATTTGCATTCTCCGCCGTCAGCTGGTATCCGATCAGATGGCAGCGGTTATACACATATTTTCCATCCACGAAGTCATACTTCTTATTGTGCCAGCCCGTCGGCTTGACCTCCCCGATCGAGCCGCGTTTTTCCGTCGGCATCGTATCCGTACTTACCGAAGCGTATGCCACGCCGCATCGTCCCAGCGCATCGAGGTCACTGTAGCTCTCAAAGGAGACATCCGTGAGATCGCTCTCCGAAAAATACGGAACATTTCCATTGACCGCAACATACGGTGATCCGGAATATTCCGGAATATCCGATAACCGGAAGGTTCCGGAGCTTCCGCTCGTTTTCGATGAGCCGGAATTGCTTTTTCCTGACTGATCACTGCCCGCTCCGGATGCTTTTGATTCCGCAAGATCTCCCAGAATATTTCCTGCTGCCTGTGCAATATCAGCCGCCGCGCCTGCTCCCGACGCGACATCCGCGCCCTGGCAGGCAGTTACCGCGAGTGATACCGCGGCGATCACGCCGAGCAGCCATTTTCTTAAATTTTTCCTCATCTGTCATTTTCCTCCGATGTCATGATTCTATTCCGTTCTTCCCTCTGAAAGATTTACCTCACATAACGTTCTCTCGTGATCTTTTCATGGGACGAACCGGCAAACTCTTTCGTTTCTACACAGTTCCATCCTGAAAGATCGACCGGGAAATACACATCCGCAGGGTAATCCCGGTTCCACCGGTACAGATAGATTTCCTGTATCCGCTCTTCCTCCCCGGAAAGATCCGCATCTTCCGCAAAGCAGTATTCACCTTCGCCCGCTTTCTGCAGGAAATCTTCCTCCACACGGATCTGCGTCATCCCTTCCTCCACGAACTGTTTTTTACTGTAGGCATCCATCCACAGGATTTTTCCTTCTGCCAGCTCCAGGATATCCCCGCGCAGGATCCGGTCCTGGCTCTGTCTGCGGTGATTGAACATCATCCCGTTATGGTCATCCACACATACGATCAGTATCATATGCTCCCCTCCCCTTGTATCATATCTTTCGATCCTATCCCGTATTCTACCACATTTCCGCTTTGCAGGCAACCGTATGTTCGATTCCTTTTTCTTTTGTAAAGTTCCTTTCAGCAGCGGAATCCAGGGTAGAAACAGGCAGATACAGAATTTTTACACGAAGAATTTTTCTGACTTTCCATCAAAAATTCTTGACATAATCTTCCTCCGGTGCGATAATAAGACCGTTGAGAGATTTCAGACATCTCACAATTTCATAAACGGGCTTGTAGCGCAGTTGGGAGCGCACCACATTCGCATTGTGGGGGTCGTCGGTTCGAATCCGATCAGGTCCATAAAAAACACCATCCGTTTTCCGGATGGTGTTTTTGTTATAACCTCTGTTATTTTTGTTCCATCGGAATTTTCTATGGAACAAAAAAGCTGTTCACTCCTGCCACAAGTCCGTCTGCCAGTTTGCCCAACGTCGCGTCATCATGGGCGGAAGCTCCGTCTCCAAGCTCAATATCGATACTCGGGATCGTAGAGTAGGAAGTCTGGGTCAGATCCATCTCCATGGAGCCGGAAGAAAAGATCTTCACTCCGTTCTGTTTCAATCCGGAAACCAGCGCACCTCCAAGCTTATTGTGGGACTCCCAGTGGGATTTTACCGGCTCCATCGCGCGGTAAGCGGCATTATTCGGCACGCTCATATAGAAGGCGCCTTTGTCCTTCTTTGTCGAATCCCAGTGAAGGGCGATATGGCAGTCTGCCGTGTTATTCGCCATCACGGTTCTCGCCACATTATCGAGCTGGACATCCTTTCCGTCCCGGATCATCAGGACATCATATCCCGCCGCGAGAAGCTTGTCGCGGAAGATCTGTGCCATCCGGAGTGTCACCGTGCTCTCCGCCGTTCCGTCCGCAAACGTCATTCCGCCGGATACCGCGACAGCCTTTGTCGCTCCGGCCGATGTCGTTCCGCTCGTCACCTTCGCAGTCTTATCCGGGTGACAGTAGGTCTTGACACTCGCACCGCCGGATGTTCCATGACCGGCGTTCACGGCGATCACTTTATTTTTTCTATTTGCTGTTCCATTGTGATAGTAAACCGCATGTCCGCTGTTGATCGCCGAAAAATCCGCATATTTCCAACCGGAGTTCATTCCGACCTGCCATGCCTTGTCCACGTACGCTTTTAAGGAATCCGGGACCGAAACGGTTCCATCTGCGGAGACTGCAGCCGTACCTCCGGCTGCCGTACTCGTTGAGCCGTTTCCCGCCTGCGGTTTGCTGGCAGTCAGGTAACGGCTTGCCACATAGACCGTTGTTTTGGAACCTCCCACCTGGATCTCGCTCCACTCTCCGTTATTTTTTACTCTTGAAACCTCGGTCCCTCTCGATAAGGTTCCAAGCACCTTTCCGGAAGCTGTCGATGGCTGGCTTCTGTAGTTTAATTTGGAAGCGTTCACATAAACGGTGTCCGCAAGAGCGGTCATCGGCATTGTCATCGTAAACAGCGTGAACAGTCCCGCACACAGGACTGGTTTTAATGTTTTAAATCGCTTCTGTTTTCTCATCTTTTTCCTTTCCTGCCTCAAAAGGCACCCCGTTTTCCTTCCGGTTAAATACACATGAACCTCTGCGCGTGATCCATTGTCCCCGGACCATGTGCGCCTTTGCAAAGCGTCTGTCTCCGTCTGATCTGCCTAAGATAAACAGCCCGGTATCTCTACCGGACTGTTTATTCTGATTTATATTTTTGATCGTATAACTTTTAGTCTCCTAATACGTTCACGATCTTCGCAGGTGTACGATAATTCCACGTGGAGATCTTGATACCGGATTTTGCATTGGACGCATGGCATACCTGACCATTACCGATGTAGAGAGCTACATGGTTGATTCCGCCGCTTCCGGAGTAGAATACAAGGTCGCCCGGACGCATCTGGCTCGATGTGATCGACTTTCCGCTTCCGGCCTGTGAACCGGAGTTATGCGGCAGGGAAACACCAAACTTCGCCATGACGGACATCGTGAATCCGGAGCAGTCTGTTCCGTTTGTCAGGCTCGTTCCGCCGTATACATAGCGGTTTCCGACGAACTGTACCGCATAGTTTGCGATCTGCGCACGCTTGGAGGAAACGCTTCCGGACTTCGATCCGGCCGCTCCGTCATTTGCACTGCTCTTCTTTCCGCTGCTCTTGGAGCTGGAACTGCTCTTTCCGGTGCTGTTCTTCGTATTGCTCTTACTGTTAGATGTATCCGCAACTTCAACAACCGGTGTGTACTTGATCGCCTCTTCAAGACCATACTTAACATCCACGTAGTCACTGGACAGGTATGCATCCTGATCATCGATCTCGATCTTGACCCAGCCGTCCTGCTGATCCGCGACAAGGAATCGCTCACTGTTGGAGATCTGTGTGTAGATCGAAGAATTCGTGTTCGGCTTCATCCGGACATTGACACCGTCCGTATTGGAGATCGCCATCAGTTTCGCAACCTGGAGAGCTTTATCTTTCGCCTGCTGTCCGGTCAGGATATATTCGGATTTGACATAACCGGTGATATTTCCGGAACGGATTTTCAGCCATCCTGCAGTCGATGTGTCGAGGATATCACATCCCGCATTGCTCGGCAGCTTCGCGATAATCTTGCCCTTCGTCTCATCCGGGTTATCACGGACGTTCAGGTAGTTCGATACATTGGAAACACCGAGGTTATCATAGAGGCTTAAGACGGTCTGTCTCATATCCTGCTTGATCGCTTCATCCAGGGCATATTTTACCGTGACATAATCCGCGGAGATATATCCGTCGGAAATCTGGATCCAGCCGTCCTGCTGGCTCTTGATGTCGTATCGCTCATTCTTGAATATCTGGTCCACCACGTCGGCATCCGCCTTCGGCTCGGAACGGACATTTAACTTATCCGCATCGATCACGGCGCGTTCCGCCACGTTTTCAGCAGCCAGTTTCTTCGCCTCATCCCCTGTGTAGACATACTGGGAACTCACATATCCCGTCACACCGCCGGATGAGATCTTATACCATCCTTCTGTCGAAGTATCCAGGATCTCGCAGGCACCGCCTTTCGGAAGTTTTCCGACAACCTCTCCGAAGCTCTCCGGCGTCTTTCTGACGTTCAGATATCCGGAAACCTCCGCGATACCGAGATTTGCATAGCTGTCCACGATACTCTGGACCGTCTTTTCGAATTCTTTTGATTCGATCTCCTCGGCGGAAAGCGTTGTCTCGAGAACGATATTTTTCTCTTCTCCGCTCTCGGATGCCGCCTCGGTCGTCTCCAAAGAAGCCGCTGCCGTCTCGACCTTCATGCCGCCAAACGCGTCTTTATGGTTTTTGATCATGGTTCCCGCGACTGCGACAACTGCAACGATCGCAACAGCCGTACCACCTGCTGCCAGGATCTTCATATACGGCATCGCCGCTTTTTTCTTCTTGATCTCGCGAAGTCTCAGGATATTGTCGCGCTGGTTCGCCTGATGATCCTTCTTCGGGCGTTCAGGCTGTCTGCTTCTGTGAGTTCCTGAACTTCGTTCCGAACGTGTCCTGTGTACCGGCTCATGCTCTGCTTCAGCAGTTTCTGCCTGATCCGCTCCCAGAGTCTCAGATTTTTCATTCTCCGGCTCCGCTTCCTGTCCCTGCGCTGCAGTATCATCCGGCTGCTGATCCGCTTCCTGTGGTACAGACTCCGTCTGCATCTGAGGAGACTGTTCCGCCGTATTGCCGCCTGACGGCTGCTCCGCGTTCTGCCCGACAGTTTCATCTGCCGGAACTTCCGTAATCTGATCCTCCTGCGCTGCGTTCTCCACGCTCACCGGATCTTCCTTTTTTGTTTCTTCCATCATTTCTCTGTCTGACATGTATGTTCTCCATCATCCGCCCCATGGACGGTTTTCATATCTTTTCGTAACGGCTTCATCCTTTTAC
>ENA-UERN01003352-UERN01003352.1-human-gut-metagenome-genome-assembly--contig:-NODE-3352-length-11191-cov-5.109681_pt1 | contig 11191 bp, 12 predicted proteins | sample MGYA00242950_ERZ507950 | MGnify/ENA primary metagenome ERZ507950 (study PRJEB26167, sample SAMN06115515) | human gut metagenome | host: Homo sapiens | place: China:Ningxia | collected 2014-11-26...
ATGGTTTCCACATATCGCTGACAAAATACTTGTAGAGCATATTTTGTCCTCCGTTTCAACTTTCTAAGCCATTCTATTTTAACGGATTTTGGTAAAATATGCTCTACTTTTTTTACTTTTTGTCTGTAAGCTCTTTTTCTACCACAACTATATTGACCATTGAGCCAACAAAAATTCCACCGTAATTCTAAATTACGATGGAACTCTGGTAAATAGCCCTAATTTTAACAGAAACTATTTAATAGAGGGGCAATTCTCCATTTAGTGGGTGCAGTATTATCATGAAGCATTGCGTTAAACCGACTCGATTTTTCTGTTAAAATAAGTATGTTTTTTTCTTGCACCTCTTGCAAAATAAAAAGTAGCATGATATAATATGACTAAAAGAACCAAAACGGTCATATTTTCGAAAGATTCAATCTTGGCTTTTACCAAATACGAAACAGAACAGCTCCGCAAGGCACTACTGAAGGAAACATGACACACATTTGTCAGCCTTTGGAGAAATATTACCTTATCCCAAAACGAGGGCTCACTCATCACTACGACTGTACATATACTGATTCTCACAGTCACAAGGAGCAATTAGGAGAGCTCCAGAAACTCTATTGCACGGCACTTGCAGGGAATTATTTGAATAAGCCAAAATGTCACAGAGATGTGGCTTTTCAAAGATACATAAGTTAGTTATATCTAACTTTTTGCTTTATATGTTTAGACAAATCTAACAAAAAAGGAATGATAGCAATGTTAGAACACAAGAATTCTAGGGACAGAAATGCCAGTTTATACAACTACTTCATACAAAAGGATTAGGAGGCATATAAAAAGATGTACAAACTTATTCGACTGATTGTGAAAGCTAAGACAGTAGCTAAGCTTGCAACGAACACTGAACTGGTACCGAAGGACGAAAGTGTGTTAATTGTGCCAACCCTCACCTACTCTAAAAATTTATTTTTCGGCAAGGTTAGGGCATTTTGCAGGAGGCTTACAGGCTTCCATCTCTACAAGGAATATCTGAACTTCCTGTGGCAGAATGCTTGGACGGTGCTGAAAAGCACCATCCTGAAAGCATCATTCCCATTAACTTATACCGAATGTGCAAAATCGGAGGTATGATAAAATGTCATTTTTTGAAAACACTCGCAAGCCTGAGGGGTTTGGCGGAAAAATTATGGTTGCTATGATGAACATTGGACATAGTGCCGTGGCGAGGTGGGGACTTCGCTTTTTGAAACTTACTCCGGACGACAAGGTGTTGGATTGTGGCTGCGGTGGCGGAGCAAACATTAAAAGAATGCTGAAAAAATGCCCGCAGGGTATTGTAAAAGGCATCGACTATTCAACCGTCAGCGTAGAAAAATCAAAGAAAGTCAACAAATCTGCCATTACAAAAGGACGCTGCACCGTATTGTGTGCAAGCGTATCAGAGTTGCCGTTTGAATCGGGGCAGTTCGATGTGGTCACGGCCTTTGAAACAATCTATTTCTGGCCCAACTTATCACAGTGCTTTAGGGAGGTTTGGCGAGTGCTGAAACCTGGTGGAACCTTTCTCATCTGCAACGAAAGCAACGGCGATACAAACAAGGACGAGAAGTGGACGGATATAATAGACGGTATGACCATCTATAAGGACACTGAATTAAATGTATATTTGGAACAGGCCAGATTTCAAGATATTCAGATACACAAGAATAAAGCGGGCTGGCTGTGCGTCACAGCACGAAAATGAGGAAATAAAGCTTGAGCATTTTTGCATATACAAGCTCTCTATCACGAAAAAGAAATTCGCCTTGCCGTAGGATGTGCTTCGAAAGAAAATCGAAAAGAAAAATCTCCATCGTGGTGTATTTATGCCTACCGACCGCAAGGTGTATTATGAAACAGTCACGGTGAACGGCTTTTCATGTCTCATAGTAATGGAGAAAAAAATCCGATTCTGCCGACCTTCCGCAAGCTACGGTTTGTTGACTGCAACAAGCCGTTCTGGAGAAAGCTGATGTACAAAGCGTTTGTTCGGGCGAAATGTGGCTGTAACAAATGGCACATTATGAGATGATAGTTGCACCTTACAATAAAGATAAGCCCATCTATTATGAATTTACGGCATAACTGGCAGCAGAGTTTGCGTCTATGGAGCTATTCAACACAAGGCGGGATTCAGAAGACACAAATAAAAACGCAACTCAAAGGCGGTGAAGCAAATGGAAATATTATTCGGAATATTGATTCCCTTTCTCGGAACGACGCTCGGCTCGGCGTGTGTTTTATTTATGAAAAAGTCACTTGGTGTTTCGGTGCAGCGTGCACTCGCGGGCTTTGCCGCAGGAGTTATGGTTGCGGCATCTATTTGGAGCCTACTGATTCCAGCGATAGAGCAAGCGAAAAATATGGGCAAGCTGTCCTTCCTCCCCGCCTTTATCGGATTTTGGTTCGGTGTGCTGTTTTTGCTTATGCTTGACCGACTGATTCCACATCTTCACATAGGGAGTGACCAGGCAGAAGGACCGAAAAGCAAGCTCGGTCGCACCACTATGATGGTGTTGGCGGTGACACTGCATAACATTCCCGAAGGAATGGCGGTGGGTGTGATATATGCGGGCTTTCTTGCGGGAAATACGCAAATTACGGCGACGAGTGCACTCGCCTTATCAATAGGCATTGCCATTCAGAATTTTCCCGAGGGTGCTATAATATCCATGCCTCTCCGAGCCGAGGGCGAAAGTAAAGGCAGAGCATTTCTCGGCGGCGTCCTTTCGGGAATAGTTGAGCCTATCGGCGCAGTACTGACACTCCTTGCGGCACAGCTCGTGATTCCGGCACTACCGTATCTTTTGAGCTTTGCCGCAGGTGCAATGCTCTATGTTGTGGTGGAGGAGCTAATTCCCGAAATGTCGCAGGGAAAGCATTCCAACATAGGGACGGTTTTCTTTGCAGTCGGCTTCAGTGTGATGATGACGCTTGATGTGGCACTGGGATAAGATTAGAGAAAACATTATGATATTCATTCGTTGAAAGGAGATACCTATGAAACACAAGATTGAGAAAAACACCGTACAGGAAACGCTGATTATTCCACTGTATTCCCGAAAGCTGTGCTTGGAGTTGTACCCCATGGGACGAAACTGTGGTGTGACTGATTGACCAAATCGACTACGAATTTTCAGAAGCCGAGAAGAATTCTCACAGCCTGATTCAGCGTTTCACTCGTTGGTGAAGTGGCTACTACGCCGAAGTAAGAGGTATCCAATATTTCTTACTTCGGCGAACACATTTATACATACAGTCTGAAACAAGGTATCGACGACTTCCTCGCCCCTTACAAAGTTCTCCGTGTCGGTCTGGACAAAGAACTGGAAGGGTGGCGTCCCACAGCGAAACAGCAAGACAATCCTCAAAGGTACCAATAATAGAAACTCAACTGATTAAACAAATATCCCCAGTTTAATGATTATGGCAGAGCAGAAAGCCACAATCCCTACAAAATGCACGAACCCCACCGCAGAATTGCTCTGTGGCGGGGTTCGTTTATGCTCTGGAATGGTGAAAACCTTGATTTCATGCGGTTTTTAGGCATAGAAAAAGTCCACCGTAATTCTATCAAAATTACGGTGGACTTATGGCGGAGAAGGAGGGATTCGAACCCTCGATACCCTTGTGGGGTATACACGATTTCCAATCGTGCGCGCTCGACCAGGCTACGCGACTTCTCCACGTTCTGTTCGGGTTGCTTTCATTTCAAATTGTCAGCTTGCATATTATAATCAAGATTTGTCATAAAGTCAAGTCCCATTTTGAAAGAAACACATTTTTTGTGGATTTGTCTCATCCCAGCAGGCAGGCGAGCAGGTTTCGCACGGTTTGGGCGTGGCAGCGGTCCTGCTGCGCCATGGCGGTCAGTGTTTCCCGCAGCGGGGACGGCGCGGTGTCCGCTGCCGCGTCGAGCCGCTCCGCCAGCTTAAGCTCCTGCGTATAGACGCTGCGCAGATCCTGCACCGCCGTGCCCAGACGCGGGCAGGCGGCAGGCGGGACGCAGCGCTTGCCCGTGCGCAGGAAGTACTCCACCTGCAGCTCTTTTTGGTGCGCCCGCTCCTGCGCCGCGATGCAGAGGAGCTGCTGCCGCCCGGCGCGGAGGCGCTGCGAGAGCGCTGCATAAAACGCGGCTCCGGCTGCCTTGGCGCGGATGCACTCGGCAAGCAGATCGGTCAGCGTGTCGGCCTCCGGCGGTGCGGCTGCGGGCGCACCTGTGCTGCCAGCCACGCGCTGCCAGACGCGCTGAAATGTGCGGTTATCGAGAAAAACGGAATCCTGCATCGTCCATACCCCCACACCATGCTATGGCCCGGCTTGCAAAAACGTGCGAAGTGTGCCATAATCACGGCAGAGACTTTTCCATCGGAGGCGACCATCATGGCTCGATTTTTCATAGCAGGCACCAACTTCCCGAACGGCCGGGCAATCATCCGCGGCCGCGACGCCGACCACATCCGCGTGCTGCGTCTGCGCGCGGGGGACGATATTGTCATCTGTGACGGGGCAGGGCGCGACTATAAGTGCCGCCTGGTGCAGACGCTGGAGCACGAGGCCGAGGCCGAGGTCATCGAGGTCGTGCCGTGCAAGGCCGAGCCAACCGTGCGCACGACGGTGTTTGCCGGCCTGCCGAAGGGGGAGCGCAGCGACTTTCTTGTGCAGAAGTGCACAGAGGCCGGTGCGTCCGAGATCGTGTTTTTTTCCTGCACACGCTGTGTGGCCAAGGCGGTGAACATGGAAAAGAAGCTCGAGCGCTGGCAGCGCATCGCCGAGGAGGCGGCCAAGCAGTCCGGCCGCGGTATCATCCCGCAGGTGCGCTATGAGGCAGACTTCGTTGCCGTGCTCAACGGCGCGCTGCACACGGACCTGCCGCTGTTTATGTACGAGACCGGCGAGCGCGAGACGATCCGCGACGCGATCGAGCACACTGCACAGCCCATCGCCTCGGCGGCCATCATCACGGGGCCGGAGGGCGGCTTTGCCGAATTCGAGGCCGACATGGCCCGCAAGCTCGGCATGCACATCTGCTCCATGGGCGAGCGGATCCTGCGGTGCGAAACGGCGCCGGTCGTCGCGCTCACGGCGCTGATGTACGGTACCGGAAATTTGTGAACTTTTTTTGAAGCAGGGGCTTGACAAGGCCTATATGCGTATGCAATAATACTTCACGCAATCAAATAAATATCCGTCGAAACCTCAAGGATCGGCCCGGCCGAGACTGGAGGCGGAGGAACTCTGGAGAATCCCGCAGAAAGCGGGTGCCGAAGGTGCAAGGCGAAAGCCGAATCTCTCAGGCAAAAGGACAGAGCGAGTGCCCGACTTGTGCGGGCGTTCAGGCGCTGTTTGTTCTCTGGAGCTGCTGGTCAAAACGACCGGCAGCTTTTTGCTTTGCAAAAATTCAATGCAGAGGGAGAAACAACATGGATACCTTACTCAAAATCGTGCAGACCATCAACATGTACCTGTCAGACTACGTGCTGATCATCCTGCTCCTCGGCGCGGGTCTGTATTTCACCATCCGCACGAAGTTCGTGCAGGTGCGCTGCTTCGGCGAGGGCTGGCGGCGCTTCTTCGGTGAGTTCAGCCTCAACGGCGAGAAGCACAAGTCCGGCATGAGCTCGTTCCAGGCACTGGCGACGGCCGTCGCGGCGCAGGTCGGCACCGGCAACATCGTCGGCGCCTGCGGCGCGATCCTCATCGGCGGCCCCGGCGCGATCTTCTGGATGTGGATCATCGCGTTCTTCGGCATGGCGACGATCTATGCCGAGGCGGTGCTCGCGCAGGAGACGCGTGTGGTCGAGCCGGACGGCACGGTTCTCGGCGGCCCGGTGTACTACATCAAGCGCGCGTTCCCGAACGGCTTCGGCAAGTTCCTGGCCGGTTTCTTCGCGGTCGCAATCATTCTGGCGCTCGGCTTCATGGGCTCCATGGTGCAGTCCAACTCCATCGGCGAGGCGTGCCAGAACGCGTTCCACATCCCGAGCTGGGTCATGGGCCTGATCGTTTCCGCCATCGCGGCGTTCATCTTCATCGGCGGTGTGCAGCGCATCGCCTCCGTCACGGAAAAGATCGTGCCGATCATGGCCTGCCTGTATCTGCTCGGCGGTCTGATCGTGCTCATCGCCCGCATCCGCTACGTGCCTGAGACCTTTGGCATGATCTTCAAGTACGCGTTCGCGCCGCAGTCCATCATCGGCGGCGGCATCGGCTACGCACTCAAGACGGCCATCAGCCAGGGCGCCAAGCGCGGCCTGTTCTCGAACGAGGCCGGCATGGGCTCCACGCCGCACGCGCACGCGCTGGCCAATGTCAAGAGCCCGCACGAGCAGGGCACGGTCGCGATGATCGGTGTGTTCATCGACACGTTCGTCGTTCTGACCATGACGGCGCTGGTCGTCATCTGCACGCTCTACGCCGGCAACGGCCCGCTGGCCCATGGCGCGGTCGACGGTATCTCCAAGACAAACATGGCGCAGCTCGCGTTCTCGAACGTGTTCGGCGATACGCTCGGCAATGCATTCGTGGCCATCTGCCTGCTGTTTTTCGCATTCTCGACGATCGTCGGCTGGAACCTCTTCGGCCGCATCAATGTCAACTATCTCTTCGGCAAGAAGGCGAACCTTGCCTACTCCATCATCGCCATCATCTTCATCTTCCTCGGCTCCTGCCTGTCCAATGATCTTGTCTGGGAGCTGACGGACATGTTCAACCAGCTCATGGTGTTGCCGAACATGATCGCGCTCGTCGCGCTCTCCGGCCTTGTGGCCGTGGCCGCGCGCAAGCGCAGCAACGAGCACGAACTGCGCAAGTAATTGCGCATACGGCAAACCGCCCTGCACCGATCGGTGCAGGGCGGTTTTTGCGTGTTTGCTCATTTGCAGCGGCGCAGCGCCTCGAGCGTGTAGCGCCAGACGCGCTGCACGGAGGCAATGTGCATCCGCTCGCGGCAGGTGTGGATCTCCGTCAAATCGGGGCCGAAGGACACGCAGTCGAGCCCCGGCAGCTTTCCGGCGAAGAGCCCGCACTCGACGCCCGCGTGGATGGCCTCGACCTTCGGATCGCGGCCATATTGTTCGCGAAAGACCGCGATCATGCGCTCGCGCAGGGGCGAGTCCTTGCGGTATTCCCACGCGGGGTAGTCGCCCGAGACGGCCACCGTGCCGCCGAGCTGCGCCATCAGGCAGCGCAGGCGCGCGACGAGCATCTCTTTTTGAGAGGAAACGCTGCTGCGCACGCAGAACGATGCCTGCACGGTGTCCGCATCCGTCGTCAGGATGCCGAGATTCAGCGATGTCTGCACGAGGCCCGGAATGTCCCGGCTCATGGCCTGGATGCCGTTCGGCAGGCAGCAGAGCATGCACACGGCGCGCTGCGTGGATGCCTCGTCCATCGGCAGGTGCTGCGGCTGTGCCGTCTCGGCACGCACGAACACATCCGGGTCGGCGGCCGCGTATTCGTGCCGGAGCGCAGCATCCATATCCGCGATGGCCGCCTGCGCGGCGGCAGTATCAGCCGCCATAATAACAGCCCGGCTCTCGCGCGGGATGGCGTTGTCCTTCAGACCGCCGGCGACGGAGACGAGCAGCAGCGGTGTGCGCTCGCTGATCGCGTACAGCACGCGCCCCATGAGGAGGTTTGCGTTGCCGCGGCCTTTGTCGATCTCCGCGCCCGAGTGGCCGCCGAGCAGGCCGCCGACCGTGACGGTCAGCGCCGCGCCGGAAAACGGCGTGCGCGTGACCGGCAGCGTGCACACGGACACGTTGCCGCCGGCGCAGCTGACGGTGAGCACGCCCTCGTCCTCGGAGTCGAGGTTGAGCATCGTGCGGCCCTTGAGGACGGACGCGTCCAGCGCAGCCGCGCCGAGCATGCCGATCTCCTCATCGACGGTGATGACGACCTCGAGCGGGGGATGGGGAATGTCGTCCGCATCCAGGATCGCCAGCGCCATGGCCACGGCGATGCCGTCGTCCCCGCCGAGCGTCGTGCCGCGCGCGCCGATCGTGTCGCCGTCCACGAAGAGGTCCAGCCCCTCGCGGGTCATGTCCTTCGTGCAGTCCGGCGCTGTCTCGCAGACCATGTCCATATGTCCCTGCAGGATGACCGGGGCGGCGGCTTCGTATCCCGGTGTGCCCGGGGCGAAGATGACGACATTGTTGTGCGCGTCCTGAATATGGCGCAAATGATGTTCGGCCGCAAAGCGGACGAGGTAATCGCTGATTTCTTTCGTGCTGCCGGAGCCGTGCGGGATAGCGCACAGCAGCTCAAAATAGGAAAAGACGGCACGCGGCTCCAGATGATCGAGAATGGGCATGACAAATCTCCTTTGCTGGTGAAATGAACCCGGCGGACACGCTGCCGTGCCCACCGGGGGATGGTTAGGCTTCCGCCGGGATCTGCACCCGGGACAGGGAAGCGCGGATGTTGCCGGTGAACAGCAGGCTCAGGCGGCGGATCTGCGCCTCGAGATCCTCTTTCATCCCATTTTCGAGCCATTCATAGAAAATGTCCGTGATGCCGAAGCGGTAGAGGTCGCACACGAGCTTTTTGTCCGCCTCGCTCACGCGCAGGCCGCGGGCCTGCTCCTCGACATAGCTGTGCATCATTTCCCCGGAAATGCGGTCCACGTGCTTCTCCAGCTCCAGACGGTGCGAGGAGGTGTAGATGTGATATACGGCGCGCTTGTGCTCGCGCGCGAAGCGGGAGGCGGTGATCATGCACTCCTCCCAGCTGCCGGTCGCCTCAAATTCGTCGAGCGCGCGCTCGGTCTCGCGGCGGAGGATGGTGTCGAGCAGCTCGTACAGGTCGGAGTAATGGTAGTAAAATGTCCGGCGCGTGATCTGACATTCGTCTACGAGCTGGGTCACGGTGATCTTGTCAAACGGCTGCTCGGACAGCAGCTTCAGGAATGTGTCCTGGATAGCGGCTTCGGTCAAATGTGCCAAGCGGGATCCCACCTTTCTGGTCGTGCGGCGCGGTCATTGCGCGGCCGGTTGTGTGTCCTGTGCGGGGCGATATTCGATGTGTGCATAGCTGTGGCGCCGGGCGACGGTATCGCACATGAATGTGTAGACTTTCCGGTGCAGGTCCCGGCGGGCGCTGCGCGGCGGCAGCGCGGGGTCGGGATAGAACGGATCGCTGACGACAACGGTGATGCACGGCGGCAGAAACCGCAGCAGCTTCCGCTGCCGGTAGACGACCACCACGCCGACGGCGGGCACCTGTTCGCGCACCGGGTAGGCAAATGCCGTGTCCGGGAACGGGCGGATACCATTATAATATGGCCATATATGCGCCTCCGGGTAGATCATAATGGCCTGACGGCGCTCCAGCCGCCGGTGCAGCGCGGCGAGAAACTGCCGCGTGCCGTTGATCGTGTCCGCCAGCGGGACGGCTCCGAGCATCTGCACGATGTTGCGCAGACACGGAATGGAGACCGTGTCCGCCGCGGTGACAATGCTTGCCCGGCGCGGGAACGCCAGCAGCGTCGGGATAAAGGCATCTGCGAGCGTGTTTGTGTGGTTGCCGTAGAGAAAGCAGCCGCCGGGCAGGTCACGCAGTGCCTTGCGGTTTTCGATCCGCAGACCGAAAACGAGCTTGCAGTACAAAAATAGAAACGGCGTCATGACCAGCCGGTAGACGACAAACGCGAGCGCCTGCCAGACCGGGCTGGGGTGCTCGTAAGGAAAGTCGGCGCCGATCGGCTTTGGCCGGATGCGCCCGTTCGTCGGCGCAAAGTCGTCGTGCAGCGGGTCGTGATAATAAACGGTCTTGCGGCTCATGTCGGTTCGCCGCACAGGGCGACGGCATCGTAGAGCATCTGCTCCATCTGCCGCATGCAGCTCTGCTGTTCAAACTGTGTGCCGCTCTCGAGATACTTCCGGCTGTAGTCTGCGCGCTCGGCCGGGTGCTCGACCCAATAGTCGATCTTGGCGGCCATGTCCTCGGGATCCTTATTTTTAAATAAGGACTTCTCGTCAAGCGCGAACGCTTTGGCCGCGCTCTTCGGGGAGTTGGCGATGACCGGCACCAGTCCGCAGGCAATGGCCTCCAGGCAGGCGATGGACTCGATCTCCACCTCGGCGGGGTGGCAGTAGAGGTCGGCGCAGCGCAGCAGATTCAGCAGATCCTGCCGCGAGAAAAACGCGATCTCCATGTCGACACCGTATTTTTCCGCCAGATGACGGTAATGCTCCTCGCGGGGGCCTTCACCGGCGAGGATGAGGTGGATCTGCTCGCGGTGGGCCGAGCGGCCGATGGCCTCGATGAGGATCTCCTGATTCTTTTCACTCGACAGGCGGCCGGTCGAGACGATGAGGAACTTGTCCTCGAGCCCCTCCGGGCGTTTGGCCGGGCCAGGCGTGAACATGCTGTTGACGCCGTTGGAGATCACGCGGCCGTTCGTCGGGCCGACGACGGACTCAAACGTGTCGCGGATGAACTGTGTCGGGTAATGGATGATGTCCGAATACTGATAGACCATCTGGTAGCAGGCGCGGTAGACGCCGCGGTTGATCGCATCGAGATCCTTGCACAGAAAGTGCGCCGTGACGTTTTCGGCCTGACAGTGGAAGCTGGAGGTGATGGGCTTGTTGTACGCCTTGGCGATTTTCACCGCCGTGTGCGACAGCTGCAGCACGAACGTCGTGTGTACGACGTCGCAGTCGCGGATCGCATCCTCGAGCAGGGCCTTGTCCACGCGCGGCAGCGTCACGCCATTGCGCTCCACGATCGGGTTGAGCAGGTAGAGATTCAGCTCCGGCACGACGTAAAAACACTCGTTGCCGGCCTTGTCCTGATCGGCGCAGACCACGCGCACGGTGTGCCCTTGCGCGTGCAGGAAGCGGATGAGGTTCATGCAGGCGATCGTGGTGCCGTTGTTTTCTTCGCCCAGAATATCACAGACAATCGTGATCGTCATGTTGTCGTATCATTCCTTGTTTTCAAAATTGGCAGGGGAGACCTGCCGCGTGATGCGACGTTCGTCATTGTAACCGGAAAAAAATGAGAGCCGCATGAAAAAGGATTCTTTCAAGAATTCAAACAAATCTCATCTTATCATATCATACTTTCCTGCGTGAGAAAACCTCTCATTTTCCTGAAAATGTGACTGATTTTTTGCGATGATCGTAAAACGCCCCTGCGCCCTCTTGAATTACGT
>ENA-UERN01003355-UERN01003355.1-human-gut-metagenome-genome-assembly--contig:-NODE-3355-length-11187-cov-5.066877_pt1 | contig 11187 bp, 7 predicted proteins | sample MGYA00242950_ERZ507950 | MGnify/ENA primary metagenome ERZ507950 (study PRJEB26167, sample SAMN06115515) | human gut metagenome | host: Homo sapiens | place: China:Ningxia | collected 2014-11-26...
GTCCACAGTAAGCAGGGTAAAATCCCAGTTGAACCGGTATCTGGCGGAGTCAGAACTGGTGAAAAATATCATAGAGTCAGGATATGATATTGATGGAGAAAAATTTTCCATTTTATCCCAGATGATGCAGGATAAGCAAAATGTGATCGAAGCCCATGAACTGGCAAAGGACGGTATTGTTTCCCATATCTATCCCATGAAAGGGAATGAAGAGGCCATGGGGTTAAATATGCTGGAGCATCCGGACAGAAAGAAAGAGGCAAATCTGGCAAAAACAAGCGGTCAGTATACCATTGCAGGACCGTTTCCACTGGTCCAGGGCGGAAACGGCGCACTGCTTTTTGATCCTGTTTATGTAAAAGATGAAGCAGGGGAAGATACGTTTTGGGGCTTTTCCATTCTGGTATTAAACTGGGATCATTTTATGGAAGAAGTGGAAACATATAAGCTGGAAGATGCGTCCTATCAGTATCTCATATGGAAAAATGGCACAGAACCGGGAGAAAAGCTGACGATTGCCCAGAGTGAAAAATTTTCCTTTAAGGACACACTGGAAGTAGCCTGTGATGTGCCTAATGATACCTGGTATTTTGAGATCGAGCCAAAAGCCGGATGGGTACCGCAGTCACAGATCGCTTTTGGGATACTGATCGCAGCCCTTGTTTCAGGAGTGTTGACGGTTGGTTACTGGCAGTATGAGATGCAGCGTTATAAAGAGGCACTGTATGCGGAAAAGATCGAACGGGCAGCAAAACGGGCGGAAGAAGCAAGTGAAGCCAAAACAAGATTTCTCTTTAACATGAGTCATGATATCCGGACTCCGATGAATGCGATCATTGGTTTTTCTGATCTTTTAGAGAAACATCTGGATGATAAAGAAAAAGTCCATGATTATATTAAGAAGATCCAGTTATCCGGTTCGTTTTTATTATCCCTGATCAACTATGTTCTGGAAATGGCGCGGATCGAAAGCGGAAAGGCGACATTACGGACAGAAGTTGGGGATGCCCAGGAACTGTTAGGGGCATTAAATGCAGTTTTTGAACCGGCAGTGGAGAAGAAGCGGCTGAAATACAACTGTACGTTGGATGTAGAACACAGGTTTATCATCTGTGATGTGACAAAAGTGCGGGAGATCGTATTAAACATTATCAGCAATTCTGTTAAGTACACCCCGGAAGGCGGCAGCGTTACAGTACAGATCAAAGAGATCCCATGGGAGAAAGAGGGATGGACTGCATACCGTATTCTGGTAGAAGATACGGGAATTGGCATGGGTGCAGAATATCTGCCTCATATTTTTGAAGAATTTACCAGAGAGCGGACCAGTACGGAAAGTAAGGTAGTAGGTGCCGGTCTGGGTCTTCCGATCGTAAAAGCCTTGATAGATCTTATGGGTGGAACGATCCAGGTAGAAAGCGAAAGGGGCAAAGGCAGCAAGTTTGAAGTTATTTTGCCTTTTGAGATCACTTCTGAGGAAGAGGTCAAAGACAGTTATGTAAAGAAAGAAGAAAAGCTGTATAACAGATCTAAGGAGAAGCGCATTCTTCTTGCAGAAGATAATGAGCTGAATGCGGAAATTGCCATAACCATACTGGAAGAAAATGGATTTAAAGTTGAGCGGGCAGAGGACGGATGCAAATGTATGGAACTGTTTTCAGAGAAGCCGGCAGGTTATTACAGCACCATTTTAATGGATATCCAGATGCCAAATATGGATGGCTATACAGCTTCAAGAAAGATCCGTGGCATGGAACGGGAAGACGCAAAGGCGATCCCGATCATTGCCCTGACTGCCAATGCTTTTGATGAGGACCGGAATAAGGCGTTTGCTGCAGGTATGAACGGACATATTGCGAAACCGATTGATGTGGGGAGGATGGTCAGAACCATTGGAGCGTTAGTAAAATAAGTGTTAGTGAGATAAATGTCAGCCCAACAGAAAAGGATATTGTCAGGCGGTATAAAAACAGTCTGGCAATATCCTTTTTAGTTTCCATGCATTTGCAAGAAGCTGCCGGTGGCAGGTTCTGTAAATGAGGGTGTAAGTTATATGAGTTACATGATCAAACTTAAAGCGGCTTCATCTGCGATCACGGTTACATCATTGTGCAGCTGTAAGATAGATGCCGGAACAGATGGTGTAATAGGGCCATAGAGAGAGTTCTTTAAGGCTTCTGCCTTTTCCTCGCCGCCTGCGATCAGCAGGATCTTCTTTGCCTGCATGATGTTTTTGATGCCCATGGTATAGGCCTGTTTTGGAACGTCATCTTCAGAGGCGAAGAAACGTTTATTTGCTTCAATGGTGCTTTCTGTTAAGTCTACACAGTGGGTCTCTTTTTCAAAAGCAGCGCCAGGTTCGTTAAAGCCGATATGTCCATTTCTTCCAAGACCTAAAAGCTGCAGATCGATACCGCCGTGGGAGCGGATGATCTCATTATAGGCAGCGCAGGCTTTCTGTGGATCCGGCTCTAAGCCGTCTGGAACGAAAGTACGGGCCTTGTCGATATTTACATGGTCAAACAGGTTGGTGTTCATAAAATAGCGGTAGCTCTGGTCATTGTCCGGGCCAAGTCCCTTGTATTCATCCAGATTAATAGTGGTGACTTTGGCAAAGTCCAGATCCCCCTTGTTGTACCATTCGATCAGCTGTTTATAAGTGCCAATCGGTGAAGAACCGGTTGCTAACCCCAATACGCAGTCCGGCTTCATAATGATCTGGGCGGAAATGATGTTTGCAGCCTTGCGGCTTAAGTCCTGATAGTTTTTTGCTTTGTAGATAACCATAAGTGTGTCCCCTTTCTTTGTTGCTTCTCCTTATGATACCAGTATACCTGGTTTGGCGGGAAATTCAATAGAAAGGGGGCAAGAAAAAGACTGACAGGGATGTAGAAGTATGGTATGCTAGGAAAGAGTGGACCATCTGCGTCAGCAGACATAAAAAACGTGCCAGCGCAGGGTTCATAAGTCTATAATAACCACCCCAACGGAGGATTAAATCATGGAAATCACAGGACGCAATGTAGGAAAGACATGCCGCACCCATTATAAAGGTACTTTTAATGATGGAACCCAGTTTGACTCTTCTTATGACAGAGGCGAACCATTAGAGTTCGTATGCGGCGCAGGCCAGATGATCAAAGGCTTTGACGCAGCAGTGGCTGATATGGAAGTAGGAGAAGTAAAAGACATTCATCTGATGCCGGAAGAAGCATATGGACAGCCAAATCCAGACGCGATCTTTGAACTGGAGATCGAGCAGCTTCCAGGTTCTGAGGATCTGACTGTAGGCCAGCAGGTATATCTGACCAATCAGATGGGCCAGCCATTCCCTGTAAAAGTTACTGCAAAGACAGAGAAGACCATTACTTTTGACGCAAATCATGAAATGGCAGGAAAAGAGCTGAACTTTAAGATCGAGCTGGTAGAAGTGAAATAATAAAAATTTAATTTCTGGACGGAAGTAAATATAGAAAGCAGCAGTGTATATTTTACCCGCATTTCCACATACTACCCATAAGACACACAATATGGAAACAGAGATGTTTTGTGGTATGCAGGAGGAATAAACGTTATGAAAGCTACAGGAATCGTAAGAAGGATCGATGACCTTGGACGTGTGGTGATCCCAAAAGAGATACGAAGGACCTTGCGTTTGCGGGAAGGAACACCTTTAGAGATATTTACAGACCGTGAGGGGGAGATCATTTTAAAGAAATATTCCCCTATGGTGGAGCTGGCTGCTTTTGCCGGACAGTATGCAGAGGCCATGTCCCAGGCAACGGGCCTGATCGTGTGCATCACGGACCGGGATCAGGTGATCGCAGTATCCGGCGGTGCCAGAAAAGAACTGCTGCAAAAAGCCATCAGCCCTTCCCTGGAGCGGGTGATCGGTGAACGCCAGGTCGTGCAATCCGGAAAAGATGAAAAAAGCTTTGTCCAGCTGGTAGATGAAGAATTAGAAGGTATTACCGCCCAGGTGGTAGCCCCTATTATCTGCGAAGGCGATGCAATCGGCGCTGTAGCCATTATGAGCCGGGAGCCAAGAGCGCGGTTTGGAGAAATGGAAATGAAGCTGGCTGCCACTGCCTGCGGATTTTTAGGACGGCAGATGGAAAGCTGAAACAAAGAAATATGGATCAGTAATAGGAATAATAGGAACAGCAATGCAAAAGCCCCCAGGCAAAACCTGGGGGCTTTTGGCAAGAGAAAAAAGTTAAGTACCTAATATGAGAAAGGGCAGTCAGTCCCTTTTCATCAGATTAAAAATGTACAGAAGGTTTCAGAGAATACGCAGCAGAAGAAGACTGCCACATATCCAATGAGGAATGGGATCTCTGCTTTTGCAATATCGCCCATTTTCAGACCGGATACGGTAGAAGCGGAGAAGATGTTTACTGCAACCGGAGGTGTCATGGTACCAACTACGTTGGAGATGCACACAATCATGCCGAAGTGGATCACGTCAATGCCCATACTCTGGGCAATAGGCCAGAGGACCGGTACTAAAAGAACGGCAATCGCGGTTCCTTCCATGAATGTACCGAAGATCAGCAGGATAATGGCAACTACGAAGCAGAACAGCGCGGAATTTAAATGCATGCTGATAACTGCGTTTACCAGTGCCTGGGAAGCGCCTGAGAAGGTAAATACCCAGGAGAAAGCGGTAGAAGCTGCGATGATGAATAAGATCATGGCAGAGCTTTTCGCGGAATCTTTTAAAATGGGGACCAGTTCTTTTACAGTCAGTTCTTTGTAGATGAACAGTCCGGCAATGGCAGCCCATACAACTGCGATGGCAGCACTTTCTGTTGCTGTCAGCATACCGGAGTAGATGCCGCCAAGGATGATGATGGGGGTCATCAGCGCCGGGATGGCATCTAAGAAGATCTTAAAGATCTCAGAAGGGCTACGCTTTGCGGCCTGTTTTGGCCAGTTTTCCTTTTTTGCGTAAAAGAGAACTTCTGTCATTAATACAAGCATGATCACAATACCGATGAGCATGCCCTGTTTAAACATGTTTCCAACAGAAGCGCCTGTTAAAGTACAGTAGATGACCATGATGATAGATGGGGGGATGATCGGTCCAAGACCACCGGATACAACTAACAGTCCGGCTGTACGGTCACCTGGGTAGCCAAGCTTTACCATATCATTGTAGAGCATGGTACCGATAGCAATAACAGTTGCAGGAGCGGAACCGGATAAGGCTGCGAAGAATGCGCAGGCTAAAACCAGTGCCAGGCTCATTCCGCCGCGCACATTGCCTACCAGGCAGTTGGCGAAATTTACGATACGGCGGGAGATGCCACCTTTGGTCATCAGATTTCCGGCGAGTACGAAGAAAGCGATGGCCATAATGGAAGTAGACTGCAGTCCGCCGAAGATACGCTGTGCGATAACGGTGGAGGAAGCGGACAGACCGCCGAATACTACGGAGCAAAGGGAAGCCACTCCCAGGGAGATGGAAACCGGAACTCCTACAATAAGACATACAGCAAACGCTGCGAAAAGGATGATACCTGCACTCATGCTTCTGCCTCCTTATTCTTTAAATCGATGATCTTTTCTACGAGGATCACAGTCTGGATCAGTAAGATCAGTCCAAAGGTAAGTACCAGTGAGAAATACATGGCAGACATAGGGATCTTTAATACAGGAGTTGTCTGACCAGTCTGGATCTGTTTTAAAAATAAGGCGGTGCCGGCCTTTAACATAACAGCGGTAAAGACCTCTAACACGATCTGCTCAACAATGGATACCACTTTTTTGGTGACTCCGTGAAGCTTTTCAATAATAGCGGTAACAGCAACCTGCGTGCCGTCACGAAGACCTACTTCTGTGCCTAACAGAGCCATATAGATCATACTGTACATGGCCACTTCTTCCGTCCATGGCATGGAGGCTTTGATAAAGTTGCGGTTGATGACTGCGACAAAGTAAGCGGCCACCATGGCAATAAATGCAATGATCATAATGGCATATTCTACTTTTGTGACATAGGACAGCAGCTTTTTAATACCTTTCATAGTTCCCTCTCCAATCTCATTTTCCGACCTCTTTCAGAGCATGTTTTCAGTTGTCTGCCAGCAGATGATTTTGATGCAAACATTTTGTTGCAGTTCAGTCATGACATCTTCTTGTTTCCATGTTCATGAAAACAAGAAGCATGGTGGTTCACCATATGCTGATTTGTATGAGAAAGCGCTTATGCAAGCAGGCTTGCAACACACTTTTTCATACAAACCAGCGCATGACTGAACTGTAACAAAATAATAAGATGTCTGATGTAATTAAAATACCACATCAGACATCTTACGTCAATGTATTATCAGAAAATTAACATGATTTTAATATCAAAAAGATGATATTATATTTATTAACGACATTTTAATAACAATTAATATTGTTTTCAAACAAATCTAATTGCTGCTGCCATTTTGTATCAGCCACTGTGTAAAATAATTTCGGATCACACTGAAAGGTGCCGGACCTATATCCAGGAGAAAGCGGTTAAATTCTAACAGGGAGAAGTTGGCTCCCAGTCTTTGCTGTGCTTCTTCTCTCATATTTAAAAATTCCAGGTAACCAGTGTAATAGGAGAGGTAGTTGGAAGGATTTTCCACTACTTCATAGTAAATGGAAGAGATGACAGAAGGATCATCGATCTGGAAGTACATAGTCAGATAATCATTTACCTGGTCCATATCCCAGCCCTCGTAGTGGATGTTAATGTCCAACAGGGTATAAAGGGCAAGTGTAAAGGCGGCATTGTGCTGCAAAAGTTCACCTACCTGCTCCTCCATGCCATGATCCAGTGTGTAGGCGTAGTATTCCGCATAAGTACCCCAGCCTTCTACATATCCCTGAAAATCAAGGACATTCCGCAGGTTACAGGTGTTATGCTGGTTAAAGTAATTGGTCTGGTACATATGTCCCGGATAACCTTCATGGGCCATGGTGGTGTAGAGGGAGCCGGCATCTGTACTCTGGTTATTAATGTAAATGGAATTGTCTTCCGGCCGGTCAATAGGTACTGTAAGATAGAAAGCAGGGCTTAAAAAGCCTTCTAATGTTTTTGGCACATTTTTAATGGTATAGTTACAGTCATTTACAGGCGGGAAATCTGCCTGGGACTGGGCTTTCAGATCCTCTAAAATGTCCTTAGGTTCCGTCAGGGTAAAGGGGGAAGAGTCCAGTTTATCGCCTAAAGACGGATCATCGCTTAACAGCTGGTTCACGGCTGCCAGTTCCTTTGACATCTGCTTGTTAATGGCCTGTTTTAAGGCAGAAACATCACTGTAGGAGGTTCCGGTGCTGGCATTTACCAGATATTCATAATATTTCCGGCCTTTCGGGTAGTAGTAAAGTCCCTTGTCATTGGAACCTGTTCCTTTTAAACTCTCCAGACCGCTGATCAGCCGTTCATAGGCAGGTACGAAATGTTCGTCGATGGCTTTTTTATTTTTTGCCTTATAATCGGCTTTTTCCTGGTCTGAAAGACCGCCCATTTCATCTAAACGGGAAGAAAAAGTCTCTGCCATAAAGCTGTGGTCTGCGTCAATAAGATAAGCATTGCAGGAGCGGATGATATTGTCGATAACTGTATCACACATGCCAAGATCCGCCTGGGCCCGCTCTGTCTCAAAGGCAATGAGAGAGTCATAATAGGTGTCAATGGATGACAGAAGAGACAGGTAATCATCTACATCCTGTTTCCTGTAAAAAGTATATTCAGATAAAAGGATAGGGAGTTGGGACTGGATGCCAAGGGTGGTGGATAAAGGCTGGTCATACAGCTCTAATCCATCAGAGGACAGAAGAGTATTAATGTAGGAAGAAAGAATGGTATAGGTAAGCAGCTGGTCTTTGGATAAAAGACGGGTATCCATAGCTTCAAGGTCTGCTTTGATCTGTTTTGCCTCTTCAAGGTCCTTTCGTGTATCTTCAGCGGAAGCAGTTCCAAGAGTGCGGTCATAATCGGTAATGCCGTAACTTTCCGGGTCTGCAAGTGTATAGTGAAGGGTAAGAAGGGACTGGGAGGCTTCCTGTTTAAACAGGTTTTCCGTGTACTGGTCAAAGGCTTCCCGGGCTGCAGCCAGGGCTGCTTCGTCTGGCTGGCTGGCGGAGTCGTCAGAAGAGTTTTCAGTTGCTTCTTCTGCAATGGTTTCCTGAGAGGTATTTTTGTCTGCTTTCGGTGCAGAATTTGGAAAAAGTGAGCAGCCGGTAATAAGGCACAGGGATAACACCAGTGCAAGAATGGCATGCAGATATTTTTGTGTTCTCTGTTTCATAAAAATCTCCTTTTTGGGATACAATGATCGTCCATGATACCGGATTGCTACGTGCTTTGCACTCTAGCATCGGATTTTAGACCTTTTGACACTGGTGTCATTATATATTATATGTAGGAAAATTACAACGTATGTGGCATAGGGCGTCTTGACGAAAGCCCTGTAAACGCTTATACTTACATCATTAGAATGCCCCAAAAGGGGGCTGGAAAGAGGGATTTAAAATATGTGTCAGGATTGTAAGAAAAAACCGTATTATATTACAACTGCCATCGCATATGCTTCCGGTAAGCCGCATATCGGCAACACCTATGAGATCGTGCTGGCAGACAGTATTGCAAGATATAAGAGAGCTCAGGGATACGATGTGTTCTTCCAGACCGGTACCGATGAGCACGGACAGAAGATCGAGGAGAAGGCAGAGGCTGCAGGCATCACTCCAAAGGAGTTTGTAGATAAGGCTGCAGGCGAGATCAAGCGTATCTGGGATCTGATGAATACTTCTTATGATAAATTTATCCGTACCACAGATGCTGACCACGAAGCACAGGTACAGAAGATCTTTAAAAAACTCTATGACCAGGGAGATATCTACAAAGGTGCTTATGAGGGACTTTACTGTACTCCATGTGAGTCTTTCTGGACTCCATCCCAGTTAGTAGACGGCAAGTGCCCTGACTGCGGCAGAGAGGTTAAGCCGGCAAAGGAAGAGGCATATTTCTTCCGTATGAGCAAATATGCACCGCAGCTGATCGAGTACATTAATTCTCATCCAGAGTTTATCCAGCCTGTTTCCAGAAAGAATGAGATGATGAACAACTTCCTTCTTCCAGGACTTCAGGATCTGTGTGTATCCAGAACTACCTTTGACTGGGGTATTCCGGTAACCTTTGATCCAAAGCATGTTACCTATGTATGGCTGGATGCGCTGACCAACTATATTACCGGTGTCGGCTATGACTGTGATGGAAACAGCACTGACCAGTTTAAGAAATACTGGCCTGCAGACCTGCACCTGATCGGTAAGGACATTATCCGTTTCCATACTATTTACTGGCCGATCTTCCTGATGGCTTTAGGCGTACCGCTTCCAAAGCAGGTATTTGGTCATCCATGGCTGCTTCAGGGCGATGGCAAGATGAGCAAGTCCAAGGGAAATGTTCTCTATGCAGATACTCTGGTAGATTTCTTTGGCGTAGATGCAGTACGTTACTTCGTGCTTCATGAAATGCCATTTGAAAATGACGGCGTTATCTCCTGGGAGCTGATGGTAGAGCGTATGAACTCTGACCTGGCAAATATCCTTGGAAACCTTGTAAACCGTACCATTTCCATGAGCAACAAGTACTTTGGCGGCGTTGTAGAAAACAAGGGCGTTGCAGAAGCTGTTGACGAAGACTTAAAGGCTGTTGTATTAGAGGAAGTAAAGAAGGTAGACGCAAAGATGGCCCAGCTGCGTGTAGCAGATGCCATTACAGAGATCTTCGGTATCTTCAGAAGATGCAACAAGTACATTGATGAGACAACTCCATGGACTCTTGCAAAGGACGAGGCTAAGAAAGACCGCCTTGCAACGGTTCTTTACAACCTGACAGAGGCGATCACCATCGGCGCTTCCCTGTTAGAGTCATTTATGCCTGAGACTTCTGAGAAGATCCTGGCTCAGTTAAATACAAAGAAGAGAGAGCTGGATGAAATGGATACCTTCGGTCTGTATCTTTCAGGAAATAAGGTAACAGACAAGCCTGAGATCCTCTTTGCACGTATGGATATCAAGGAAGTTATGGCAAAAGTAGAGGAAATGCGCGCAGCTGCAGCAGAAGCTGCAAAACCTGCAGAAGAGGCAGCTGAGGATGATGGCATTGACTTAGAGCCAAAGGCAGAGATCACCTACGATGATTTTGCAAAACTGCAGTTCCAGATCGGTGAGATCGTTAAGTGCGAAGCAGTACCGAAGTCCAAAAAGCTTCTCTGCTCCCAGGTAAAGATCGGAACCAAGACCCGCCAGATCGTAAGCGGTATCAAGGCTCATTACTCACCAGAGGAAATGGTAGGAAAGAAAGTTATGGTAGTAACCAACTTAAAGCCTGCTAAATTAGCCGGAGTCGTATCCGAAGGCATGATCCTGTGTGCAGAAGACGCAGAGGGAAATCTGTCCTTAATGGTACCGGAAAAGAAGATGCCAGCCGGAGCTGAGATCTGCTAATGATCAGTAAATAAATGTATTTCATGTTTGTAATAGTAGAAATTTGGGCGCATATAATTGAAATATAAAGAGATAAAGGGAGAGGGAAAATATTCCCCTCCCTTTTTCGCGCATATACTGGACATTTTAAGAGAAAACTGCTATTCTGAATATAAGCAGGATTTCAAATATATTCTAAATATTCTATATTTCTAAGCTGTATCCAAAACAGCATCTTATCTGAAACTCTTTGCTTAAATCACAAACCAATGAAACAGGCAGAGAGTACAGAGAAAACTTTCTGCCGACTAACAGAAAGGACGATGCCTATGTCAAACAGTGTATGGGAACCGGAAATAACCGATCATGAGATGTAGCTGGAAAATAGGGAGTTTAATCTCTGTGATTTTGCCTTATTTTTATCTGTTATGAAAAACAAAACAGCACACAGAAATGTTTTAAGTATTATAACAGGGGAAAAAAATTTAAAACTGAAGGAAGTATATGTAGAAGAGGTGATCCTGAATAAGAGCGGGCAGCGGGCAATCCGTTTAGACGCAAGGGCAACAGACATTTCAGGACGCAATTTTGCAACGGAAATGCAAAATGATACAGAGCAGGATGATATGCGGCGCAGGGCGAGATTTTATCAGGGACTGATCGATACGCCTTTATTAAAATCGGGAAGAAAGACCCGGTATAAACATC
>ENA-UERN01003380-UERN01003380.1-human-gut-metagenome-genome-assembly--contig:-NODE-3380-length-11128-cov-4.265496_pt1 | contig 11128 bp, 8 predicted proteins | sample MGYA00242950_ERZ507950 | MGnify/ENA primary metagenome ERZ507950 (study PRJEB26167, sample SAMN06115515) | human gut metagenome | host: Homo sapiens | place: China:Ningxia | collected 2014-11-26...
GATAAAGTAAACATTACCATCTGAAAAGGTACAATCATGGAAAATGCAAAAAGGTAATACATACCAGATGTTATTTTACTTTTTACTCTGGTAATATACCATGCACACATGGAAGTACACAGAATGATAACTGCTACAGAACCTACCGTAATAAACAGTGAATAGGCAAAGGAATGCAGGAAATCAATCTTCTGCATACCACTTGCATAGTTCTCCAATCCTACGAAGGATTTCGCATCCGGGAGAGAGAATGGACGGTTGCTGATGAAAATCTTTTTCTTAAAGGAATTCATCAATACTATAATAATAGGCATGACATATACAATTGATAAAAGGGAAAAAAACAATGTAAGCAGCCAGCCATGCTTTGCTTTTCTAACTGTACTCATTATGCCTGCACCTCCTTGCTTCTGGTCATTCTAAGCTGGACAATTGCAATCAATGCGACTGCCAGGAAGAATATAACTGCCTTTGCCTGACCGACACCTTCCCAGCCGGCTCTGCCGTAGAAAGTATTATAAATATTCAAAGCAAGCATTTCTGATTTATTAGATGGCTCACCGGCTGTCAGTGCCAGGTTCTGGTCATATAATTTAAAGGAATTGGTTAATGTCAGGAAGGAACATATCGTAATGGACGGCATGACCATAGGTAATGTCACGTGTCTCAGTAATTGTCTGTTATTAGCGCCGTCAATTTTAGCGGCTTCAATCAATTCTCCGGGAATATTCTGGATACCTGCAATGTAAATGATCATCATATATCCAATCTGCTGCCAGTTCATCAGGATAACCAGTCCCCAGAATCCATAAGCGGAATTATAAGTAAGTGTTCTCTCAAAATGTAATAAAATACCGTTCAATATCAACTGCCAGATATATCCAAGGATGATTCCTCCGATCAGATTTGGCATAAAGAATACGGTTCTGAATATGTTAGTACCTTTGATGCCTTTGGTCAGTAACATTGCTACTGCAAAAGCCAGTACGTTAATTGTGATCACTGATACTACAGTAAAAAGTGAAGTATACCAGAGAGCGTGGATAAATGTAGCATCGCCCCATATTCTGATATAATTCTTGAATCCTACAAAGGTAGCATCCGTAACAGTCGTAAATTCACAGAAAGATAAATAAACTCCTAATACGAATGGAATGATAAATCCTATCGTGAATGCCGCAAATGTCGGTAATGCGAAGATAGGAAAATATTTTTTAATCGCTTTCTCCATAATAATCCCCATGCCTTTCTGGTATCTGCCATACATTGAAAAGAAGTGGACAGTAAGTATCCGCTGCCCACTTCCTGCCAGCATGAATGCACTACATACATTCATGGTCACTCTGTGTTAATGTCCGCTGCTTAGTTGTTAGCTGCTGCGTACTCAGTTGCCCATCCGTCAACGAATGCTGTTACAACTGCGTCCCAGTCGCCTGTACCCTGAGCATACTCTAATAATGCACTGCCTACACCGTTCTTCCACTCTTCAGAAGGCATTGTTGTAAATGTCCATGCTACAGAAGTCTTGCCTGCAGATACATAGTCATTTGCAATGTTGATCAGAGGGTTGGTTGCAGGATAGTTGTCAAATGCCTTGAACGGGCAAACAAATCCCATATCCTGTGAAAGTGCATTGCAGCCTTCGTCAGATGTTACTACCCAGTTAAGGAAATCCAGTGTTGCCTGAATATCTTCAGGAGCTGCATTCTTGTTTACACACCAGTAGTTCTCACTACCTGTACAAAGACCCTGATTCTCTTCACCTTCTGCACCGATGTAGATAGGAAGCATTCCAAGGGACTCATCAGACATACCGTTGCTGCTCAGATCTGAGTATGCCCATGTACCATTCTGATAGAATACTGCTTCACCGAGAGCAAACTCTGCTGTTGCATCTTCGCCGGTCTTGCTGGAAAGTACTGAAGGTGCACAAGTAGAATCTGTAATATATAAATCCCAGATAGCCTTGTAGTTGTCAAGATATGTACCCTTGATTGCATCTGTAGAGCTGATGCCGTCTGCCTTGTATTCATAGTAGATAGGAAGGTTTGCAAGATGTGTCTTGAATCTCCAGTCGGAGCTTGAATCCATACCTGCTGAAGTGAAAGCACCCTTTACTCCAAGATCATCCTTATTCTCCTGAATGCTGTCTGCTACTGCCTTTAACTTATCAAAGGAGTTGATCTCATCTACGCTCTTAACTACTGCATAATCCTTAGTGAAATAATCATTTAAAATGTCTGCGTTGTAGATGATACCATAAGTCTCTACTACGTATGCGATACCAAGTGTAGCATCGCCATCCTTTAATGCGAAGTCATCACTCTTCAGCTGTCCATATACATCAGAACCTGACAGATCATAGCAGTAATCCTTCCATGTTGCCAGACCTACCGGACCATTTACCTGGAAAAGTGTAGGTGCGTCTGTCTTGGCAATCTCTGACTTTAATGTAGATTCATAAGTACCGGAAGCTGCTGTCTCTACATCTACCTGTACTCCTGTCTCCTCTGTATATTTCGCTGCAAGGTTCTTCCAGTCATCTGCCTGCTCAGGCTTGAAGTTCAAATAATATACCTTACCTGTTCCTGTTGACTCTGCAGCAGCTGCCTCTGTGGATGCTGCTTCCGTAGATGCTGCTTCTGTTGCAGCTGCAGTTGTTTCCTTCTGATCTGCTGTTGTCTGTGTTGTACTTGTCTCTGCGCTGCTTCCACATCCTGCAAGCATTGATACAACCATTGTGGTTCCGAGTAATGCACTTAATAATTTCTTTCTCATAAAAATACCTCTTTCCTTCTTAGTGTTGAACCCCTTGTGAAAACGTTGTCGGTATCGGTATCGGTAACGTTTCCGATTTGCAAGATTATAATATCATTATGCCGAATAAATTACAAGTGCAAAATGCATTTTTGTTAAAAGTATAAAGTTACGTGTGCTGATATTGTACACTATGCACAATAAATATACTCTTTGGTTTCTGCGTATTCCACACAAAAAGGGCATCCTGTCGGATGCCCCTTGAAAATCTACTTCGGAATCACGTGTATGATTCCAATATGTCCTTGAAATGCCGGTCCAAAAATATGCTCCGGAAGATGCTGTGTCATCATGCCATCCCATGAAGCATGCAGATGACCTGCTAATACCTGTTCCACTACCGTATCTTCACTGTATAATAAATTCAGATATTTCTGTGTAACATCATTGGGTTTATAATGCTCACTGTCCTCACTCCAGTAATAGATCTGGTTACGTACCTGCATAGACAGCTCTGCGAGAGAATCATCTTCTCTGGATGCATAAGGCACATGAGTCACCATGATGACCGGCTTGCCTCTGCTGTATACATCCGCTACCATATTGTAATAATATTCCGGCATGTCCTTCGTAGAATTATCGATTCCAAGAACGATGAAATCTCCCATATCCCAGAATTTGTGCGACATCTCATCCCCATCTATGGTCTTGTGCAGGGCACGACTGTCTTCTTCTGTGAAAAAGACTCCGCCATAGTACACTCCATAGTCATGGTCAGCTCTTACATACATATACGGAATATGCAGCTGATCCAATCCCTCCTTGATTGTCTTTACATTGGAGTTACTGCAGTAATCCATCATGTCACCACCAAAGATTGCACCATCATAGTCACCATAGTTAATGAATTTGATGATCTCCGGCCACAGGTCTTCAGCGTGTACGCCATCCTCTGTAATCGCCAGTTCCTCATATCTTTTATCAATGGCATCCAGATATTCCGGACGCGCATCTCCATTCCTGTCACCTGCTTCATGGTCGGTGACAAGGTGAAGATCACTTACCCACACGAAGGTATATTCCCTGTCAAGTCCTTCTATGGCAACATTAACCTCCTCCGTGGTAAAATCATACTCCGGCTGTGGATATGTGATTGTTTCCGTCTCTTCTTCGGTCTCTTCCTGCGTCGTTTCTTCCTGACTCTGTGATGATTCAGGCTCCTTCGATATTTCTTCAAAGGTAATTTCTTCTTTTGTATCCTGTGACTTTGATCTGTGTGCGATCATAATGATACCGGTCAGAATGACTGCAAGCAGGACACAGGCCAGCACCACTATGATCTTCTTTATATTACTTTTCTTCATATTACTGTGTTACAAATGTGACATTTGCCATGCGGTCACGAATCCACTGACGGTTCTCAGGAGTTACACCATTGGTAGAGCCATCCTCCATATCACCTGAATACTCACCGAAATCATTGAAATACCAGAAATGATCCAGTGGAATATCCTGTCCGATAACGATGCCCTGTGTCTGTGAAAGCTGATTTACGATATCATCATAAGCCTGTGAAACTTCTGAGCAGTCTTCACCCGCATCATTCATATAGCTGATATAGTAATTGATCATCATAGGATTATAATCCATTGTTTCAATCATGCCACCGATCTTGATTGCTGCACCCTTGGTCGTAATCGTACCACTCGCAAGCTCTGACTCAATCTGCTTCTGTATCCACCAGGAAAGTGCATATGCATAACGAAGCCTGAGTGGGTTATCCAGATCAGAATTATCAAACATATTATCCGGTGTTTCTGACATAAGATTCCAGCACTCTGTTCTTGACCACATTTGTCCTTTTGTGAATTCATCAAAGGCAGCTACGATCCTATCTGTATAGGACTTGATAAATTCATCTTTTGCTGAAGTCAGGGAAGAATAATCCACTTCATATCCCTTAGCAGCCAGATCATCTCCCAATGCTGCCGCATCATCCATCTCGATCAGAATCTGCTTATAGATAGCACCTGAAAGAGTAGATGCACTTAGCATATCCTTATGTCTTACAATCGCTGTAATATAAGAAATATACGCATCATTGATCCTGTCCACTGCCAGACTGATATCTCCTGCTTCTTCTGCCTTGGATGCATATTCCTGGATTGCAGTATTCAGATTATTCATGCCATCTACGATTTCTGCATCAACAGCAATCTGCCCTTTACCTGTCTCTGCCAGTGTATCTGCCTCCGCAAAAAGCTCATCAGCATCTATTGTGCTTGTCTCTGCCTCAGTTGTAGCTTCTGTGCTCTCTTCCTCATCTATTGTCTTCTCTGTCGCTGTGTTACCAAAAGGCAGACTGATTGTGCCATTCCATACCAGGAAGCATACGATACCGGAAGCAATAACCAGAACTGCAAGAACCACTACTACAATAATCAGAGCCGGGCTGGCCTTCTCGTCATCCTTAGGCATGGCTGGCTTAGGCTGCTTGTTGGACGCCGGAGCCGGCTTTGGTTGTGCCGGCGCTGGTTTTACCGGTGCTGCTGCCTTTGGCTGTGGTGCCGGAGTTGGCTGTACTGGCGTTACTGCCTTTGGCTGCGGTGTTGGTGCCGGCTGAACCGGCGTTGCTGCCTTTGGCTGCGGTGTTGGTGCTGGTTGAACCGGCGTTGCTGCCTTTGGCTGCGGTGTTTGAGTTGGCTGTACTGGCGTTGGTGCTGGCTTGGGCGCTTCTACTGTTGGCTGTACCGGCGCTGGCTGTGCTACCGGTGTACCGCACTTAGTACAGAATCTTGCACCCGGTTTAATGGGCGCACCACATTTTACACATACCTTATCCTGCTGCGCCTGTGACTGTACGGGCTGCTGTGGAGCTGCCGGCTTCATTTTAGCCAGCTCTTCTGCAAGATTACATCCGCATTTGGTACAAAACTTGGCATTATCCTTAATTTCACTTTGACACTTTGGACACTTCATCTCATTCTCTCCTCATCTTTTTATTCAAACATTTGCGTACCATACCCCATTCCTTTGCACGTCTTTTATGCAAAATAGGCTTGTCTCTGCGCTCATGCCTGTTTCCTTTAATCAATTATCGCTATTCATATTCTTCGGCTGTCTCAATATAATGCTCGTAGCTGTTCTGCGTTACCCGATAGACAATCAGGCTTCCCAATACCAGAGTTTCAAGCAGTACCAGTACAGCAATCACGATTATAATTATTTTTTTCGTTTTATTAAACATCTCATCCTCCTGTTTAAAACAGCGGATAGTTCATTTCTATCAGTGTATTATTTTTGCTCTCCTGCGTCAGATAGATCCCTGAAAGGCCGCACCAGCCGTCTGCCTGCTCATCATGTTCTGCATTTGCAATATCAATGACCTGACAGGCAGTACTGCTGCTTCCGGTTCTTCTTCCTATCGTATCGGACTGGAGTATCGTAATCCCTTCCTCAAGCTCCGGCCTTTCTTTCAGCAGCGAATTATTCTGTAAGGAAGCACTAAACTGTCTTCTCTGCGCTACACTATATGTATGCAGCAGCTGCCCTGCTGCAGCAGAATAATATCCGTTTTCCTGCAAATATTGTTTCACAGCGTAGGACTGTAAGGCTCTTACATCAAACCATGTATTTGCGTTCCATGTATTATAACACGTCATATCCTCGTAGGCAACTGTTGAAGCCTTTACATTTTCAAAAGTAAGATACAGCGGATTGCTCTTTCCCATGGAATGCAGCGCCATAATATATGGACATTTATAATTCGTCAGCCTGCAGTTCTTCATAATGAACTGTGCATCACCATCCAGCTCGGGATTCGAATTATTATGAAGGTAGATGCAGCCTCCCTGTCCATTTGCGATCAGCTCACGGCCATAGGAATAATCCTGATCTATATGAATGGCATAGCCCGGAAAGGTATCCTGCCATTCATATACAGTATTTTCATTGAGACTGACCGACTGGATATATTCTCCACTGAGATTTCTTCCGTATATGGTAAGATTACTCACCATTCCTGCGCCTATCGTAAGCGGGATATTATGATAATTCTCCGCACTTGCCATGATGATGCATTTCTCACGGTTCGTTCCTATCAGCCTGATCGTCTTATCTGTCACCGTGACCGATTCATTGTAGACTCCGGGAGTAATGATCAGAACAGCACCATCCTCCACCTGATTGACTCCATCCTGTATGGAAGTGAAATCACCGGTGCCATCCTGTCTGACATAATATATTTTATCTTCCTGTGCATTCACCCTCATGTCGCTGATACAGCAGATCATAAAAAGCATTGCACATATGTATCGCATTTTTCTCTTTCGCATATTTATCTGTATCCCATGCTTCTCTGATAGCTGACCAGTAAATCCAGGTTGTGCTTCTCATATTCATTCAGAACGCTGTCGTCGAAGTCAGAAGATGGCTGATACCAGTTAAAGGCCTGGAAATACTCATTTAATGCCTGATCACTGAAAATCTTGCCATGTCTTGCAAAAATTTCATAGACTGCTAATTTCACTTCGTACTGTGAAAGATAATCAATATCTGCTCTTGTCAGCTCAGTTGAATTACTGTACTCAAGAATATATCCGTTTCCGGATTGATGTCTGATTGTAGCATCCATGACATTTCTGCCAAGCAGCGCATTGTAATAATCCCAGAATTCCAGTACCTGGCTGTTATTGCCTGTATTTGCAAGGTTCGTATTGATATACTGCAGAATAGTCTCCGCATCAGTTCCTGCATTATTAAAAGCCGTTATTTTGGCGATCACAAAGGTGGAATAAGCACTTTCTCTGCTCTTTTCCAGCTCTTCCGGCGTGATAATTCCCTCATCTGCATACTCCTGCAGCTTCGCTGCTGCATCATTCAAACCGCTTTCATCAAGCTTGGCAGCTGCAGCGGAGATTGCATCATTCATAAGATATTCTGCATGAGCATGCTTCATTTCATCACGTTTATCTGTAAGCTTCTGCATATCTATATACGCTGACGCCAGACTGTTGGACTGCAGCTGGTTATACATATCCTCTTCTTCTGCAATCTGTGAAAATACAGCGTCATAATCATTGGAATTCCTGCTGTCTGCAACCTTGCTCTCAAAATCAGAATACTGCGCTTCCAATGCCTGCTGCAGAATCTGTGAGTACTGTTCCTTCATTGCATCCGGCAGATCGGCAGTTTCTGAAAGCGTAACGATCTGATTGATCACTTCATCATATCGTCCTTCTGAAAGCAGCTGATTGTATTCTGAGCCTTCTTCTGTCGTTTCTGTTGTACTCTCTGAAGAAGCCTCTGTCGTAGCTTCTGTCTGGTCATTGTCAGAAGCCGCCTCTTTTGCGGACATCTGTCCAAACAGTATGAAAGCAGCAACAGCCAATCCTATTATAAGAACACATCCGACGATAATAAGTGCTATCGTTCCACCATTGCCTCCCTTCTTCTTTTCAGGTGTGGCAGCCTGTGCCTGACCAAAGGCTCTTGCAAAAGCCTTCATTGCCTGAAAACGTTCCTTTGCAGAAAGCTTCATACCCATCATCAATGCACTTTCTGTGCTGGTCGGTATCTCTACTCCCAGAGCAGATGGCTTCTGAAGCATATCCTGACTCATTCTCCTGTAAGCCTCCTGTGGAGCCGCACCTGTAATACATCTGTATATACTTGCACACAGAGCATAAACATCTGCTGACATACTGACTGGCTGCTGTGTCTGGAACATCTCGGCAGCTGCATATGCATCAGACTTTAGCGATACCTTTCCCTGTACATACCCAAAGCCTGTCAGCTTCAGACTTCCGGCATTACTGAAAATCAGGTTGTCCGGTGAAATATTACCATGTATAAAGCCCATTTCCTGTAAACGAGCAAAATCAGCGAGGAGAGGCTGTATCAAAACCTGTATTCTTCCTACCGGGAATCTGTTCTTATTCTGTGTCAGATATGCATCCAGACTGATTCCCTCCACATATTCCATAATTGTATACACAGTGCCATTTTCTTCAAGTAATTCATATACCTGTGTCACTGCCTGTCCCGGATTGGCAAGAAGAATCTTTGCACCTGCGATATATTTCTGCTTCTCCTGTTCAAAAACGTCTGCTGCATTGATGATACTTCCATCTGCCGCTCTTTCACAGCAATCCTGCGGCATAAATTCTCTGATAATCACCTTCTGTGCAGTCTGCACTGCAGTACCTGCATAGGTGATTCCTACCGGATTTCCTCCCAATGCGGCAGTGATCTGATATTTTCCCCCAATGATCACACCACTGTTTAACAACCGTATACTCATATCCTTTTCTCCTCATAAATAAGAGGGAAATATAAGTATTTCCCTCCCATACATAGCCTGCCATTTTTTTAAAAAAGATCAATTAAATAATCAAAGTCGCTTAATTCATCTGTAATATCGTCTACCAGATCGTAAAGATCGTCTGCATCAGCATTACCGATATCGAATTCGTCTCCTGAGAACTTCTGCTGCTTAGCACCTCTGGTAAAAGCAAAATCCATATCAGGGATATCATACTGACCATCAATAGACAGATTCAGTGTCCTGCCTTCCTTGTACAGCTTACCGCTGAGTACCTCGCCATCTACCTCAATCTTATACTTGCCGCTTTCGTAGTTATACTCGAAGCTGCCAATATCATATGCATCGGTTCCATATTTCTCTCTAAGCTTGAATTTCTCTTTTGTTCCATCATCAGAGCCTTTCATGGAGATTCTGTAGGAACCGCTCTTAAATGTGATATTCTGTAATCTGTAGTCTCCACCTTCAAAGCACAGCTGGAGATCATCCTCAAAATCCTCATCTTCTACGACGATAGCTGCAAGCTGATTCTTATAGATATAGAAGGTAACAACTATATCTTCCATATTATCCAGTTCATCTTCCAGATAGGATAACTCTGATTCGATTTCGCCATAGCTGTCTAATACATCTACTGCTTCTCCTACGGACTGATAATTATCAAGCATTGCCTGATAACTTCCATCAATGATATTCCATATGTTAGCACCGGTAATTGTTGTCGTGTAGCCTTTGCACATAACATCTTTGTCGTTTACAGTGAATTCTTCCTTGGCAGCAGACTGGAATTTCAGGCTCTTTAATTCCTTCATTACAACATTGGTCACGTCCTTCTGTGCCTTGTCAGTATCCTTGCTGCCGGAAACGAGCTGCTCCAGTGAAGAATTGAGCGTATCAATATATTCGTCACCGATCAGATCTACGATATATCCGGAATTTTCCTTTTTATAATTGTATACAAAAAGCTTCTTGGAAAGATCAGGAACCTGGAATTTCAAAGAGTTGGAATCAACACCTGCCAGACCTTCTATAGACTCTCCGCCATATTCAAGCTTGGCTGTTACCTGCTTCTGCTTGCTTGCATTAATAAAAGAACCACCTATCTTTACGCCTTCTGCTTTCGCACTGAACTCTACTGTGAATTCGTCCTCTACCAGACCAAGCATTGGCTCAAGTGTCTCTACGAAATGAGGCATCTTCTTTAATGTATTGTTTGCTGCCAGAAGAACCTTGCCTGATTTGCCAAGGAAAAGTCCTGACTTAATTCCGCCAAATACCAGAAGAACTACAAGTACAACGACGCCTGCTACTGCTCCCACGACAACCGGAACCTTGCTCTTTGGCTTCTGTGTTACGGGTGCTCCTGTCATTGGGTCAAAACCGCCCGACTGCTGTGTTGTCTGTCCGATTGGTTCTCCTGTCATGGGATCAAAGCCGCCTGTGGGCTGTTCTTCCTGAGCTGTCTGGCCGATTGGCTCCCCTGTCATGGGATCAAAGCCGCCTGTGGGCTGTTCTTCCTGAGCTGTCTGGCCGATTGGCTCTCCTGTCATAGGGTCAAAGCCGCCTGTAGGCTGTTCTTCCTGAGCTGTCTGGCCGATTGGCTCTCCTGTCATAGGGTCAAACTGCACATTTTCTTCATTCTGCTGTTCCTCGATTGGTTCTCCTGTCATGGGATCAAACTGCATAACTTTATCTCCTTGTTTTCTCTATTTCTCATAATTAACTGCTGCTGTTTTCTGCTTTATCACAGCAGCGTTACATATGTAGCGTAATGATTAGTTCAGCGGGCTTCCGCATTTACTGCAGAACTTATAATTTGCCGCATTCTGGGCACCGCAATTTGCACAATATCTGATATTTACTGTCGTGGACTGATTACCCAGTATCTGCTTCTCCTGAACTGCAAGCTGTTCAATCGCTGCCTTCTGCTGCTCGATCTCCTCATACTTGCCCCGAATCTGCCCGATCATCCCGGCTACTTCCTCTTCATAGCTCTCACCAGCCACAGATTTAGCATATACAGTCTCTCCAATGTTCTGTTTTAAGATC
>ENA-UERN01003391-UERN01003391.1-human-gut-metagenome-genome-assembly--contig:-NODE-3391-length-11115-cov-4.125294_pt1 | contig 11115 bp, 10 predicted proteins | sample MGYA00242950_ERZ507950 | MGnify/ENA primary metagenome ERZ507950 (study PRJEB26167, sample SAMN06115515) | human gut metagenome | host: Homo sapiens | place: China:Ningxia | collected 2014-11-26...
AAGGGAACAAAAAACAGGCGGTAAAACGGATTTTTATCGCGACAGCAAACCGAAGTCGAAGGATTTTCCCAAGACCTCGGTTAACACATGGAGGTAAAATTTTATGGTAGTACAACACAATTTACAGGCAATGAACGCTAACAGAATGTTAGGTATCACACAGGGAACATTATCAAGCTCTACAGAGAAGCTTTCTTCCGGTTACAAGATTAACCGTGCAGCAGATGATGCAGCAGGGCTGTCTATTTCTGAAAAGATGAGAAAGCAGCTTCGTGGTCTGGATCAGGCTTCTTCCAACAGAGAATGAATGAGCTGGCAGTTCAGGCATCTAATGGTACAAACTCTCAGGATGACCGTCAGACAATTCAGGATGAAATCTCCCAGTTGACAACAGAAATTGACCGTGTAGCAGAGACTACAAAGTTCAATGAAACATATCTGTTAAAGGGTGATGGAACAAAGACTACAAAGACACTTGAGGCACATGATGCAGGATTGACTGGTAAATTAGTAGATAATGGTAATGGTAAATCTACATTTACAGCTAATTCATTAAAAACAGGAAGCTCTGTAAATATCGGTGGAACAGAGTATAATATTGTTGGATCTTCAAGATCTGATGGGTATTCATCTATTGAAAACAGTTCAGCTAAGCTGGGTGATAAGATTGTACAGGATGGAAAGACATATACTGTAACTAAAGCGGGTGCTATGAATGCAGCGATAGAAGTTAAGGATGAAGATGGTAATGCAAATACAGCATTTACTGTTAAAGCCGGTGCACAGTGGACTACAACATCACAGAATGCAGCAGGTGAGTACATTACTACTACAACTACGATGGTAGGAAAAGCGGGTGTTGACTTGAGCACCGCTTTGAATGCAGTACCTGCACCAGCTGCCGGAGATAAGGTTGTAGATAAAGATGGTGTTGAATATACATATGTTGCGGCTAATGGCAAGTTGAATGGTGTTTCACATGCTGCTCCTGGATTTTACAAAACAGCTGGCAGTAAACCAACTGATACAGCATATACTGTTAAAGACGGAGATATGTATACAACGAAAGCAACAGGAAAAACAGAAATGATTTCTACAACAGGAATTGGATCTGTAAGTGCGATTCAGACAACAATAAAGGCTTTAGCTGATGGTAATACAGTTAAAATTTATGATTCCAGTGATTCAACAAAATCAAATGACTTTACTATAGGCGTAACTACTAAGGAAGATGGAACAAAATACACTGCTGATGATATAGCTGCATTAGTAAAAGAAGGAAATGTAGTTGATGCCAATGGTACTAGTTACTATGCAGTTCCATCTGCTTCTGAATCAAAGACAGACATTACATTAAAACAGGCATATGAGAAGATGGCAGATGAATTGGAGGCAGCATCTAATATTGGTGCAGATTCTGATAAACAGGCTTCTGTTAAGAACAATGGTGATGGAACATTTGAAATCACTCAGGGCAAGGCTGAAATTAATAATTCTCTTTCCTTCAGCTTACATGTAGGTGCAGATGCTGATATGACTAATAAGATTAGCGTTAATATTCAGACAATGTCTTCTGCTGGTCTTGGTGTTAAGAATTTGAATGTAGCAGATGATTCTGGTAAGGCAGCTACTTATGCTATTGATGCTATTGCAGATGCAGTGAAGACTGTTTCAGCACAGCGTTCTTTACTTGGTGCTGTTCAGAACAGATTAGAGCATACTATTAAGAACCTGGATAACGTTGTTGAGAATACAACATCAGCTGAGAGCCAGATCCGTGATACAGATATGGCTACAGAGATGGTTAAGTACTCTAACGCTAACATTCTGTCTCAGGCAGGTCAGTCTATGTTAGCACAGGCTAACCAGTCCAACCAGGGTGTACTTTCTCTGTTAGGTTAATTGCTTAATCAATAATTGGAGTAGGCGATTCTTTGAATCAGCCATTCCTACCATAATATGCAAAAGCCGCCAGATTGGCGGCTTTTGTTATGTTAAAATTAGGGAAATGATTGTCAATTTTTCTTATAAAAGCAGTGGGTTATTTATCTTTCCCATTTCTTGTACATATTGGGAAGCTTTATCTTCCGATAAATCAAACTCCTGTCATGCTCTACATAGGAGATTGACAGGAATTTAGAGTACAATTATTTATTTTTTCCAAAATTTCTGCATATATTGATTGATTACATCATCAGACAGATGGAATCGTTGTTTGGCTAGAGTAGTAGCGTCTTCTTTAGAGTAACCAATATCTTGGACGAATTCAATTAATGATTTAACACTAATTTCCTCATATACTTCCTCATATGCATCTTCATAAGCTTCCTGCCGAATCATTTCCTTATACCCAACTTCATCGAATTCAGATAAAATAGATGCCATAACTCTCAACCTCTCTTTCTGTAAGATATCACGCAGAATGTTATTTTTGATACAATCGTCTATCGCCTTGGAGATTGCCTGCTCATTTGACCACTGCTTATTTTCTCTCAGGTAGTGGCGTATGATGTCAATGAACTGTGCGTATTCCTTCAGCTTCCGGCAACGCTCCATGAGTTCCTTATTATGCCCATAGTTGATGTTGAGCATGTGGGCGACCACTTCAATATCAGGCTGGGTGGTAGGCTGTTGGAAGGCATCGGATAACCGCAGTTCCTTTTTATCCGGCATATTCGTAGTGCCATTGTAGAAGACGATGTACTGTGGAGTCGGGATTTTTAACAGCCTGGTAGAGTATATCTTTTTGCCGAAATACTTAACCTTGTATAAATCGGCAAAGTAGAAGAAGCCTCTTAGCGGCTGGTTGGGATTGAAGGTAGACTGCTGTTCGAACAGATTCTGCCAGTCATCCAGAATAAATGACATGTCATTCTTCAGATGCATGTAGATGACGTCATCAATGGTATTGATCTCCAACTCATCGGGATTCTGGTAATTCTTACCTGTTAATGCATTATATAGTGATAATAGTTCTTTCTTGTCTTCAAAGATGATCTTAAATAATCGGTCTTTGTAAGTTCTGTTGATAGTGACGCTTTCCTGCATAAATTCCTCCGTGGTAATAATATGTCTGCTGAAAGCGTCTTTTGATAATTGTATTATAAAATATTTTATGGCTTTTCACAATGCTTTTTGAAATACGCAGCTTTCAGCAGACGGTAGGTTACGGTGCACAGTAACGATTGCCATTATGCATGAAGCGGCAGGGAGAAGCAAGCCAAATGTAATAACTCGTACTCAAATGTAAAAACTCGTACTAAATAAGGAACAGATATGAGAAAACTCCTGCCATACCCTATATAGGAGATTGACAGGAGTTTATATATTATTCGCGGAATGTGATGGAACCTGTGGCAGCATCCATACTGTCTACAATGGCAAGGGATTCCAGATGATAGCCGAGGTTGCGGATGATGCGTCCCCCATTCTGGAAGCCTTTTTCTATGGCAATGCCGATGCCCTCTACTGTGCCGCCTGCTTCTGTTACGATGGAGATCAGTCCCTGTAATGCACAGCCGTTAGCAAGAAAATCATCAATGATCAGCACGTGATCTTCCGGTCCGAGGAATTTTCTGGATACGATGACCTGATTCTTGCATTTATGTGTAAAAGATTCTACTTCAGCCACGTACATATCGCCGTCAATATTGATGCTTTTGGATTTCTTGGCAAAAACAACAGGCACATCAAAATGTCTGGCTGCAATACAGGCAATGCCAATACCGGATGCTTCGATTGTCAGGATTTTGTTGATGTTGGCATCTGCAAAACGTCTTTTAAATTCTGCGCCCATTTCATCGAACAGGCGAATATCCATCTGATGATTCAGGAAGCTGTCTACCTTTAAGACGTTGCCTTCCTTTACAATTCCGTCTTTTGCAATTCTTTCTTCTAAAAAGTTCATGACTCTCCTCCGTATAATGAAACCAAATTGATTCTATAACAAGATTATCAAAATAGTGGCAAAGGTGCAATAGGTTGGGTATAATAAATAGATAATTACGAAACGCATAGAGAGAATGGAACGAATTGTGCAGATTTAACAATGCAACACAGGCACGCTCTCGCTACGCTGCAGCTCGTAGCAGTACATAAGGCGCTTAAAATACAGCGCCTAAGTACTGACGGCTGCACAGTGCCTGCTTATGCATTTGTTAAAGCTGTACAATTCTGCATACTTAATAGTGCGTTTCGCAAGTATCTATTATAAGAGAGAAGGGTGATTTTGAATGGAGCAGGGGCTGGTTCATATATATTGTGGAGATGGGAAGGGGAAGACAACCTGTGCGGTTGGGCTGATGATCCGGTGTGCGGGACAGGGCGGAAGAGTACTGTGCTTCCAGTTCCTGAAGGGAGATAACTCCGGTGAGAGAAGGATTCTGGAAAAACTGGAAAAAGTGACACTGATGTCATGTTATGGCAAGGTGAAGTTTACAAGTAAAATGAATGAAGAGGAAAAGCTGGAAGCGAAAACCTTTTATCATAACAGATTCCAGCAGATTATTACTATGGTGCAACAAAAAGAGTATGATCTGCTGGTGCTGGATGAGATTATGGCTGCAATTAGCGCAGGCTTTCTGGAGGAGAAGGAGGTTGTCCATTTCCTTCAAAATAAGCCTGGGACGCTGGAAGTAGTCATGACAGGCAGGAATCCGGGAGAAGAGCTCTTGAAGCTGGCTGATTATGTGACGGAAATGAAGCTGTGTAAGCATCCTTATGAGAAAGGAATCAGTGCCCGTCGGATGATTGAGTGGTAAACAGTGGAGCAAAGGAATGATGCTTGTGATATACCGCACAAACATCTTCTAATAAATAGCCTTTTGTCTGTTCCGCAGGACGACCGATGACTACCAGAGTAGTATTGGTCTGTTCTGCGCTTTTTATTTTCTCGGCAAAACCGCCATTTGCCCCGGAATTTTTAGTCAGTACATGAGAAATATGGAATTGATGGATAAGAGCGGTGTTCAATTCTTCTGTAAAAGGTCCCTGCATACAGATCAGATGCTGTCCTTTAAAGCCCATTTCGTAGGAATCAGATACCATCTGCGGATTGGGGAGGATTCTGGCATAGACACGTTCCTCATAGCCTGGAAGTTCACGCAGAAGAGGCAGCTCCTTACTGCCTGTTGTGACCAGAATATTGCCTTTTGTCTGCGCCAGATAGGAGACGGCTTCCTGCATGGTATGGACGAATACAATATTGGAATCCGTATCAATAGGAGTATTATCCGGTCTGATAATCCTTATATAAGGAATGTTCTTGGCAGCAGCGGCGTTTCGGATGTTCTCAGAGACAAGTACGGCGTAGGGATGAGTCGCATCCAGAATGCAGTCAAAAGTATTTCTGCTCATGAGCTTCTCCATATCCTGCTCATTGAGTCTGGAAGCCAGTACTGTCAGTGCTTTATGCTCCGGCAGCATCAGTCTGCCATAATCTGTGGCAATGCATACAGTCAGATGCATCTGCAGATGTTCTTCATTTATCATATTCAGCAGAAATTGCGTCAATTCTCTGCCTTCTGTCGTTCCGGCAAATATGAGATAGTTTTCCATAATGATGAATTACGTCCTTTCTAAAAGTATAACTGTATGGGCGCCATTGCGATAGCAAGAGTCTTACCTGAATCAATGGTTTTATGCAAAGTAAGGGTATCGGCTCCGGAACAGGCAAGGGCGGCTCTCTCGCATACATTATCCACACCGGTAACAGTTTTCACATATGCAGATGAGCTGAACTGTCCCCGCACCTGAGATAATGTATGGGCATCATACGTATGAAAAGGAATCTGATATTTGTGTGACAGTTCTATGAGACAGGATTCCTTTTCTTTCAAGTCAATACTGGCAATAGCCAGTAGAGAATCGGGATCAATACATAGCTCCTGTAGTGTACGTTCTACGAAAGATTCCATATCTTCAGGTGAGATGCCCTTGCGGCAGCCAATTCCCAGAACGGTCTGACGGGGAATCAGGTGAAGCGTCTCTATATAGGGATTCTGATTGGTAAAAGGGCTGATGCAGATACCAAGCCTTGGATGCTCATCCGGATTCATAGTCAGTTCATCCGGTAAACTGCCTTGTGGAATGATGCCGCTAAGACCTGTTTTTTCACCATCCAGTATAGCAGCAGATATTTTCTTTGCAAGTGTCATATCTGATATTTTCAGGTGATTTTTCGTGGCAAAAACGTCTACAGCAAACTTGTGATTCAAGTCTGTTGCAGTAGAAATAATGGGAGCAGCACCAAGCAAGGATGCAGCCTGTATTGCCAGTTCATTGCCGCCGCCGATATGGCCGGAGAGCAGTGAAATGACATAGCGCCCTTGCTCATCAATGGAAAGGACACAGGGGTCACAGGTCTTATCCTGAAGGAAGGGTGCAATAGCCCGTACAGCGATACCGCACGCCCCGATATAGATCAGTGCATCCTCGGAAGAGAAAAACGAGCCTGTTAAATCCTTAACGGACTTTCCTATGGCTTGCAGATGAAATTCGGCTGCGTATTTTGGCATAGTAAAAGCCTGGCACAGATGTCCGTTCTGCCCCAGGTCTTTTGCCAGAGACGCTGCCAGAGCAGCGCCATTATGTGTAAAAGAAAAAATAGTAATTCTCATGATGTCTCTCCAATGATGTTATTTGGTATTCTGTAATTTCGCTGCATTCTCGTTCAGAGAAGAAACGATAGAAGATACGTGATTGACCAGTATGGAATTCTGCTCGCAGGCATGATATGTCTCGTTTGCATGAGCAGAGACTTCCTCGGTAATGGCTGAGATAGTCTGGATATTCTCAGTAATTTCACGATTGGCACTGAACAGGTCATCTACAATGCCCATAAGTTCCTGTGCCTGTGCCACAACGGTATCTGTACCTTCCATAATATGATTGAAGTTACCGGATACAGCCTGTGTACTCTCTCTGTTCTGGTGGTTGCTGTCTGCAACGATATTTACTGCAGAACGGGCAGATTCCAGCTCTGTATTGATATGGTTGATCAGTTCTGTGATGTTGACAGTAGCGCTCTTGGTCTGGCTTGCGAGAGTGGATATCTGACTTGCTACAACAGCAAATCCTCTGCCTGCTTCTCCTGCACGGGCAGCTTCTATGCTTGCGTTAAGAGCCAGCATACCGGTACTGTTGGCAATACTGGTGATGGTTTCGATGATAGTGTTCATCTGTCCTGCATACTGACTCAGAGCATCCATCTGTGTGATCATCTGCTGGTTTGCTTCCATGGATTTGTCAATCTGGTTGGATAGAATATCAATTCTTTTGCGGCCATCTGATACATCCTGTGCAGTTCCTTCCATATTAGCTTCAATCTGCTGTGCAGCATCCTTAACGGTATCGATATATTTCTGGATCTGTTCAGTCTTTAACAGCTGGTTCTGAACAGATTCTGCATTTTCCGTACTGCCATGTGTTACCTGTTCCATGGAATCATGCATCTGGTTCATGGAAGTACCCATTTCCAGAATCTGTGTGGATACATCGGATATTTCCTGGGACATCTGTCTGGCTGTCTGTATGATGTTTTCAGAAAGGGCAGCAGAAGCTGCTGACTGCTCCTGAATCTGGGATAATTTTACACGATTGACCTTCTGGACAGCATTACCTGCCACAATCATGAAGATACCTGTCAGAAGGATACTGGCAACCTGTATTTCCACATCTGCAATCTGAGAGGCTTCATAACCTGCTGTAATGGCGCGGTACGCAACAAATCCGATGTTGCCACACAGCGTAACCAGAAAGATTCCAAGACACATACGCATGTCCATATACAGAATGATGACCATGAACAATGGAAACATGTAGGTGTATGCAAAGGTGCTGTGTGTTGTGAAAAGGGTGAAGAGATACATAATGCTGTAACCGACGCACATAACGATTGGAATAGATGGATTTTCTTTCTTCCTGCGATATAAAATATATTCCAGGATAACCGGAAGAAGACAGAGCAGAACAAAGAACAGATAATAACCTAAAGTTCTGGTTTTTTTTGCAAGTTCTGCTGCATATGCAAGTACCAGAACGGCACTGATACTTGCGTGTCCGATTATTGCGATTTTATTGATGTAAGATTTTTCTGAAAATTGATTCATATAACCCCTGCTTTCTGGAAGTGTCTCCCTTTTTCTTGCTATTATTATACATCTTGTGTGATAGTAAGAAAAGCCTTTTGTAAAAAACAGTTGATTCCTACTGATACACTAGGTATAATATCGAAAGGTATGATGCGTTTTTCTATATATGGAAAGGTTTGGTTTGAAAAATGAAGGATTTGGAAATATCAGTACAGGAAATGGCACAGTTGGGCGAGAAGACATATCGTCTCATAGATATGCGGGATGACCTGTCCTATTCCTATGGAAATATACCGGGAAGTATTCATATACCGGGAGAGGAACTCCTGGAGAATCCAGAGCAGCTTGCCCTGCAGTATCCTGGGGAAAAGCTGATCATTTATTGCAAGAAGGGCGAGAATAGTAAAGATCTGGTCTGTTCCCTTTGGAAAAAAGGCATAGATGCTGTCAGTCTGCAAGGCGGTTATCTGGCATGGCTTATGGAGCGCATGAAGGAGCAGCCGGGGAAGGAACAGGAGAGAGAAGCCTATCTGGATATTGAAGAGAGTATCCGTAAGAAGTTCCGCAAAACAATCTGGTGTCGTTTTACGAAAGCGATTCGTGAATACGAGCTGGTCAAGGAAGGGGATAAAGTGGCAGTCTGTATCTCTGGTGGTAAGGACTCCATGCTGATGGCAAAGCTTTTTCAGGAGTTAAAGCGTCATAATAAATTCCCTTTTGAAGTGGTATTTCTGGTGATGGACCCGGGCTACAGCCCTGAGAATCGTCAGATCATAGAGAATAACGCCAAAAAGCTTAATATTCCAGTTACGATCTTTGAATCAGATATTTTTGAATCCGTATTTAACATAGAGAAATCCCCGTGTTACCTGTGTGCAAGAATGCGAAGAGGATATCTGTATCACAAGGCACAGGAGCTTGGCTGTAATAAGATAGCACTGGGACACCATTATGATGATGTGATAGAGACGATACTGATGGGTATGCTCTATGGAGCACAGGTACAGACAATGATGCCTAAGCTGCACAGTACGAATTTTGAAGGTATGGAGCTGATACGTCCTCTGTATCTGGTCAGAGAAGATGATATCAAGAAGTGGAGAGATTATAATGATCTGCATTTTATCCAGTGTGCATGCAAATTCACTGATACCTGTACAACCTGTGGCGGTGAGAATGCATCGAAGCGTGTAGAGGTGAAGAATCTTATCAGACAGCTCAAGGAGACGAATCCGTTTGTAGAGAGCAATATCTTTAAGAGCGTGGAAAATGTGAATCTGAGTACCATTGTAGCTTACAAGAAGGATGGTGAGAAACATCATTTTCTGGATGATTATGATGGTATAAAGGAATAATTACGCAAAAGGCAACTGTTTTGTGCAGTTGTTTTTTACGTATACTTCTGCTATAAGAGAAAGTTATAACAAGCCCTAGCTTTTATGTATTGGCAGAATTCCTATCGGACTGATAAGATATAACTATTCAGAGCCATGCATTTGTAGACAGAATATGATTGTTTACAAGCATATTTGTCTACAGTTATATGGTCTGAATAGTTATATATGTAAGAAAGGATTGGTTTATATATGGGATGTGGAATCGCAACAAAATGTATCTATGGAGATGGTAAAACTTTTGAAGGAGATAAAACAGGAGCTATCAGCTTTCCGATTTACCAGACAGCAACGTATGCCCACCCTGAGGCAGGCAAAAGCACAGGCTTCGACTACAGCCGTTTGCAGAACCCTACAAGGCAGCAGGTGGAGAATGTGGTGGCTTCTCTGGAAGGCGGCGTAGATGCACTCGCCTTTTCTACAGGAATGGCAGCGATTACCATGTTAATGGAGATATTCAAACCGGGAGACCATATCATTACAGATGCAGATCTGTATGGCGGCAGTATCAGGCTTTTTGACCATGTAAACGAGAAGAACGGTCTGACTTTCAGCCACATTGACTGTACGAAGGAAGACATTGAGGCTTATATTCAGGAGAATACAAAGGCAATCTACATAGAGACACCGACCAATCCGATGATGAATGTCATAGATATCCGCAAGGTATCTGACATTGCCAAGAAGCATGGGCTTTTGCTCATTGTAGACAATACTTTCCTGTCTCCGTATTTCCAGAGACCTTTTGAGCTGGGCGCTGATATTGTCATTCACAGCGGTACGAAGTTCCTCGGTGGACACAATGACACACTGGCAGGCTTTATTGTAACCAATTCCCAGGAGATATCTGATAAGCTCAGATTCCTTATCAAGACAGTAGGTTCAGGGCTTGCGCCATTTGACAGCTGGCTGATTCTGCGTGGAATCAAGACACTGCCGATTCGTATGGAAAAGGCACAGGAGAATGCCCAGGCAATCGTGGAATTTCTTTTACAGGAAAAGAAAGTGACTAAGGTATATTATCCTGGTATCGAAGGAACCAAGGCTTATGAGATCTGTAAGAAACAGGCAAGCGGTTTCGGAAGTATGCTGACTTTTGAAGTAGAGAGCAAAGAGCTGGCGCTTCATATTCTGAAGTCAACGAAGCTGATTCCTTTTGCAGAGAGTCTTGGTGGTGTGGAGACTCTGTTGACTTATCCTACAACACAGACTCATGCGGATGTACCGGAAGAGGTCAGAATCCGTAATGGTATTACAGACAGAGTATTGAGATTATCAGTTGGTATTGAGGATAAGGCAGATCTGATCGCAGACCTCAAGCAGGCAATTGATAGTTACGGTATATGTAACATATATCCGAAAGGACGCATATAATATGACACTACAACAATTAATCTATGCGGTGAAGATTGCCGATACCAAGTCCATGAATAAGGCGGCAACAGAATTGTTTGTCTCCCAGCCTGCTCTTTCCAGTACAATAAGAGACCTGGAAGAAGAATTGCAGATAGAGATTTTTATCCGCACGAATAAAGGAATCGTAATCACTACAGAGGGTGAGGAATTTCTAAGCTATGCCAGACAGATGGTAGAGCTGAATCAGATGATAGAAGACCGCTATATTAATAATA
>ENA-UERN01003393-UERN01003393.1-human-gut-metagenome-genome-assembly--contig:-NODE-3393-length-11106-cov-12.875329_pt1 | contig 11106 bp, 8 predicted proteins | sample MGYA00242950_ERZ507950 | MGnify/ENA primary metagenome ERZ507950 (study PRJEB26167, sample SAMN06115515) | human gut metagenome | host: Homo sapiens | place: China:Ningxia | collected 2014-11-26...
AGTGGGCTTTCTTTATGTATGCGGCTGTCAGTGGAAATGCATACCTCGTGGATAAACACGCGGGCATAGTATGCCAATGCGCACAACTCAATCGCGCAAAAGGGTCAAGGGAGGAACTCCCTTGTGGGGTCAAGGGGCAAAGCCCCTTGCGGAGTCCAGAGGCAGAGCCTCTGGCGTTCCCCATCAGAATATCAAGTCCATGCTCCGCAGTTTTTCGCGAAGCCAGCTTTCGGATAGGCCGGATTTCTGCGACATTTCGCGAATTGTTAAGCCCGATAGGTACGCGTCAGACAGTACCTCCGGGTCGCTCAGGTTGTCCCAGTCGATGTCCGGGATGACCGGCGCGGGCGGGGGCGTGTAGACGGGCTTGGGTGGCATCGGCTTGGGGGCGGTGCGCACCGGGTTGCGGAACGCGGCGGACTGCGCACGTTCCGCCAGCAGCTTCACATTCGCCTTCATCTTCCGTTCCTGCGCCACATACGGGCGAATCACCCCAAGAAACGCTTCGCCGTAGCGCGCGGTCTTGATTTCACCCATGCCGCTCACGCTCCGCATTCCGTCCAGCGTTTCCGGCTTGCGCCGTGCCATCTCTGTCAGCGTCGCGTCGTTGCAGATGATGTAGGGCGGGACGTGGTGCAGCTTCGCCAGCGCCATCCGCACCTGCCGCAGCTGCTCGAACAAATCGCCGCCTGCCGGGACTTCGATTTTCCCGATGCTGCCGATCTTCTCCGCCGTCGCCTGCTGCCCCAGATGTGCGCCGTCCGCTCCTCGCCGCCGCTGACGGGCGATTCCCTCCGCCTCGCCGTAGCGCGCGCCGCAGCAGGCGCTGCAATGTCCGCAATCCTGCGTGGTATTCTCCCCGAAGTACCGCAGGATAAACGCCCGCAGGCAGCCGGGCTTCGTGCAGTAATCCACCATTCGGTTCAGGCGGTTCATGTCCTGATAGCGCACTGCCGACTGCTCCGCCGCCGTCATGTTCTCGTTTGGCTCGGTGTGCTCAATCATCCACTTCGCGGTGAAAATGTCCGACCCGTTGTACAGCAGGATGCACTCCGCCGCCTCGCCGTCGCGTCCGGCGCGCCCGGCTTCCTGATAGTACGCCTCCATCGAGCGCGGCATTTGGTAGTGGATGACAAACCGCACGTTGGATTTGTCGATGCCCATGCCGAACGCGTTCGTCGCGACCATCACCGGGCAGGTGTCGTACTGAAATTTCTCCTGATTTTCCTTGCGCTCCTCATCGCTCAACCCCGCGTGATAGCGCGTCGCGTCGATGCCCGCGCGAATCAGATTATCGCAGACCTGTTCGACCGCCTTGCGCGTTGCGCAGTAAACGATGCCGCTTTCGCCGCGTTTCCGGCGGAGAATATCCATGAGGGCAGCATCGCGGTTCTTGGGGCGGATGACCTCGAAGTAGAGGTTCGGGCGGTCGAAGCCGGTCGTGACCGTTTCCGGGTTTTGCAGGCGCAATAGGCGGATGATATCTTGCCGGACGCGCTCGGTTGCGGTCGCGGTGAACGCGCCCAGCACCGGGCGGGTGGGCAGCGAATCGACGAAATCCGCGATACGCAGATACACCGGGCGAAAATCCTGCCCCCACTGGGAGACGCAGTGCGCCTCATCCACGGCAAGCAGAGAAATCGGCATGGATTGCGCCATCGCCTGAAACGAGGGCGTTTCGAGGCGCTCCGGGGCGACGTAGATGATTTTGTACGCGCCCTGCCGCGCGCGCTGCATGGCGAGTTCCATCTGGCGCGGGGTGAGTGAGCTGTTGAGGTATGCCGCCGGAACGCCCGCGCTTTTGAGCGCCGCAACCTGATCCGCCATCAGCGAAATCAGCGGCGAAATAACAATCGCGACCCCCGGCATCATCAGCGCCGGCACTTGATAGCACATGGATTTTCCTGCGCCCGTTGGCATGACGCCCAGTGCGTCCCGGTGGTGCGTCAGCGCATTCACCATGACCTCCTGCCCCGGTCGGAACGCCTCATGACCAAAGTACTTCCGCAGGGTTTCCTGTGCTTGCATCCGTTTTTTTCCTTTCTTATGGGAGAACGTGGGGAGGCGCCAGCGGCTCTGCCTCTGGACTCCGGCAGGGCTCTGCCCTGCACCCGCGAAGGGTCTTCGACCCTCTCGACACCCTTTTCGCGATTGAGTTGGTGACACTCTCATACTGGTTCCGCGTGTTTATTGGGGGGACGCAAGGGGCGCTGCCCCTTGACTCCGCCAAAGGGTCTTCGACCCTCTGGACTCCCTTTCGCGCGATTCAGTTGAGCGCATTTGCATACAATGCCCGCGTGTTTATTGGGGAAACGCAAGGGAGTTCCTCCCTTGACCCTTTCGCGCGATTCAGTTGGTGACAACTGCATACAATGCCCGCGTGTTTATTGAGGGAACGCAAGGGAGTTCCTCCCTTGACCCTTTCGCGTGATTCAGTTGGTGACGACTGCATACAGTGTCCGCGTGTTTATTGAGGGAACCCGCTGCTTAGAGGTACTTCACCTTCACCGTCGGCGGAAGCATCTCCGGCACGTCCTGCCCCTTCGCCAGCACCAGCACTTCAATGCGGTACAGGCGCATCAGCTCCGGCAGCGTCAGCTTCTCCGTCTCCAATTCCAACACGCGGTCAACACACCGCAGCGCCAGCAGCGAACTTTTCCGCACATCCTGCGCACATCCGGTCAGCGCGACTGTCAGGTGTCCGCCCTCGTCCTTCGCGCGGGTCAGGAACGCAATCGCCTCGTGCGACAAGTCCGCAAATTCCCCGATGACCATCACGCGGCGCATGATGCCGCCGGAAATGTGGCGCATGAGGGCGCTCTCGAAGCGCACCGCCAATTCGCTCTGACGCACTTCGCTCGTCTTGTCGCGCGTCATGAGCGCCAGCGCCATGTCCTTCGCGCTGATTTCGCCCTTCACGACTGCGTTCACCGCCTTGGCAATCGGCATTTCCACCTGATAGCGCTCCATCAGCTGCATCGCGGCGGGCAGCGCGTTGATGCCCTCCACCGTGCCGACCTGCCGAACGGCTTCCTGCGGCGGCACACCCTGTCCGATGAGGATGCCGCAGCGGTTGTTGCGGCTGTGCATGGATGTCGCCGTCACGATGAGGTCGCCGATGCCCGCCAGTCCGCCGAACGTGTACTCCGCGCAGCCCATTTTCAGCCCCAGACGGCTGATTTCGGCAATGCCGCGCGTGATGAGGGCGGCGCGGGCGTTGTCGCCGTTGCCCAGCCCGCTGGAAATGCCGACGGCGAGCGCCTCGATGTTCTTCATCGCGCCGCACAGCTCCACGCCGAGCACGTCCGTGTTCGTATAGGTGCGCATACAGGTGTTCATGAACACATCCTGCACCGTTTCTGCCACCTGCATGTCCGTACAGGCGGAAACGATGGACGTGGGCATATCGAGCGCGACTTCCTCCGCGTGGGTCGGGCCGGACAGCGCAACGAGCTTCACATGGTCATGCTGACCGTCCTTGCTCAATTCGTCGCGGATGACCTCGGTCATGGTCATGAGCGTGTCCGGCTCAATGCCCTTGGCAACATCCACGATAATCTGTCCGTCCGGGATGAACGGGCGCGCGCTTTCCGCTGTCTGCCGAATCGCAATAGACGGCACGGCGAAAAGCAGAATATCCTTGCCGCTTGCCACTGTCTGCAAATCGCAGGTGAAATGCACCGTTTCGGGGATGACCAGCCCCGGCAGCGCGGGATGCGTGCGCGTAGCAGACAGATTTTCGATTTTCTTCGGGGATCTTGACCAGACGGTTACATCATGCCCATTGCGGTGCAAAAGCCGCGCCAGCGCAATGCCCCATGTGCCGGAGCCAAGAATGCCAATTGTCGTCCGGTTATTCATGCGATGTTTCTCCTTCTGCTGGATGATGGACGTTCAGCTCGCGCATCAATATATCGTAAAACTCCCTCTGATCGCGCCGCAGCCGAATGAAATGCCCTTCGGGATTCAAGAAGCAATGTTCGGACGAGCCGGTGAACACACGCGTTCCGTCCTGCTTCGTCATGTCGTAGCCAATCGTCAGCACGACGCCGTTGAACGCCTCCACGCGCACATCCACCGTGATGCGGTCGTCGAACGTCGTCGTCGCCAGATACTTGCAGTTCACCGCCGTCACGGGCGAAATCACCCCGCGGCGCTCCAGTTCCGCATACGGGAAGCCGAGCTGCTCCAAATACGCCACGCGCGCTTCCTCCATGAAGCGGATATAATTCGAGTGGTGCGTCACGCCCATGCGGTCGGTTTCATAATACTGCACCCGATGTGTTAATGCTTGCATTACTTACCAATTCAGGCGGCATCCGTCCGCGGAGCAGCCCGTTTCCTCCTGATTTTCTTCCGCCGGAATCACGCCGCGCAGCACGTCCGTCATTTCTGCCAGCGTGTACGCCCGCAAGCGAATGCGCTGCCCATTGACGAACAGAATCGGCACGCCGCGCGGATGATAGGTGTCCAGCGTGTGCTGGATGGCGGCTTTCACGTCGTCTGCGTAGGTGCGGTTTTCCAGCGCCTGACGCATTTCGTCCGCGTTCAGCCCAATGTCCGCCGCCAGCATGCACAGCACGTCAATTTGCCCGATGTCGCGCCCCTCGACCCAATATGCGCGGTAAACCCGGTCGCTCCACGCTTCGTGCCTGCCCGCCTTGTCCGCCAGCACCGCCCCTTCAAACGCGAGATACGTCATCGGGCGCGGGCGGATTTCCGGCGGAAGCTGCATGTTCAGCCCGACCGTCTCCGCGGGTTCTTTCAGCCGCGCGAAATACGCCCGATGCTCCTCGTCGCAGATGTCGGTCGGATCGCTGCCTTCGGGGGTCAGCGCATACGGATGCTCGATGATTTCCGCCTCTCGGTGCAGCGTTTTCAGCGCCGCGCGGAGGTTTTCTTTCGTGACAAGGCAGAACGGGCACACATAGTCTGTCAGAAAATCAATGGTCAGCATGGGGGTCTTCTCCTTTCGGGGGATCATCAGCCGTCGTCGCGCCAGCACTCGTTTTTCGCGCTGCCGTCGCGGTACGTCGGTTCATAGGGCGACATGTCCTCGTCGTCCTCGTCGGGGGACACGCGGTCGCTGTCGTCAGGAATTTTGCGGATGCGCTCCATCTTCGCCGCCTCCTTGCGTTCTGCCTTCTATCATACCACTTTCGCGGGAGGACTGCAAGGGGAAAGAAAAAGCGCCTTGCCCCGGTGAAGGTCGGGACAAGGCGGAAAGGGATTTGCTTGCGGGTTAGTTGTTCAGCCAGTCGTTTGCGTCGGGATAGGTGTAGGGGATGTTGTTGGTTTTGGCGTACTCTAAGGCGTAGGAGTTGCGGGGGACGGTGAGGGTGAGGTTGAAACAATTGTCGAATGCGTAATAACCAATGGCGGTGACGGAATCGGGGATGGTAACGGTGGTCAAGGAATCGCACTCGGAGAACGCCCCGTTACCAATGGTGGTAACGGAATCGGGGATGCTGACGGTGGTCAGGGATCCGCACTTCTCGAACGCGCTTTTCCCAATGGCGGTAACGGAATCGGGGATGCTGACGGTGATCAGGGAATCGCAGGAGGAGAACGCGCCGTCCCCAATGGAGGTAACGGAATCGGGGATGCTGACGGTGGTCAGGGAACTGCATCCTGAGAATGCGCCGTCCCCAATGGCGGTGACGGAATCAGGGATGGTGACGGTGGTCAGGGAATCGCAGGAGGAGAACACGCCGTCCCCAATGGCGGTAACGGAATCGGGGATGCTGACGGTGGTCAGGGAATCGCAGAAGGAGAACGCGCTTTTCCCAATGGCGGTTACGGAATCGGGGATGGTGACGGTGGTTAGGGAAAAGCAGGAGAAAAACGCTCTGGCCCCAATGGCGGCAATGCCCTGAGGTATGCTATAAGTTGAAGAATTCTTCCCCGCAGGGTAGGAAATCAAGGCTTTATCGGCTTTGCGGAACAAGACGTCATCAATGGTGGCAAAATACGGATGTTCAGGAGAGATGGAAATTTTTTTTAGTGCGGAACAGACTGCAAAAGGATTCACACCAATTTGTTCAACGGAATCGGGGATGCTGACGGTGGTCAGGGAATCGCAGAAGTAGAACGCGCTGTCGCCAATGGCGGTAACCGTCTTTCCATCAAGCGTAGCAGGAATGGCAAGGTGGTCTGCGCTCCCGTTGTACTTTGTAATTTCTATCGTACCATCATCCAGCAGCGCATACTCATAGTCACCAGACGTGAACGTCTCACGCTCATCATCCGCCACCGCGCCCGTCCAGCAGGCGCACATCATCACAACGACCATCAGCAGAGCTAAGAAGCATTTGTTTTTCATAGGAACAACCTCCTTTATGTCATTATCATACACTATTCCCTCCATGTGTCAATACGATTACAAAAAAACTCCACACGGATGCCGCTACGGACATTCTTTGCCTCCCTTGAAGCCTGTATACGAAAATATTTGTTCGTGTTCGCCTTGCATGTGCCGGACAAAATGTGCTATACTGTGTTCCTAAGCCAAGGAGGATTGCAACGATGAACGACCAAATCATCATTCGCGGCGCAAGAGAGCATAACCTGCGCAATGTCAGCTTGACCGTCCCGCGCGACAAGCTCGTTGTGTTTACGGGGCTGTCCGGGTCGGGCAAAAGCTCGCTGGCGTTCGATACCATTTATGCCGAGGGACAGCGGCGTTATGTGGAAAGCCTGTCCAGCTATGCGCGGCAGTTTCTGGGGCAGATGGAGAAGCCCGATGTTGACCAGATTGACGGCCTGTCCCCCGCCATCTCCATCGACCAGAAAACCACCAGCCGCAATCCGCGCTCGACCGTCGGCACGGTGACGGAAATCCACGATTATCTGCGCCTGCTTTATGCGCGCGTGGGGCATCCGCACTGCCCGAAGTGCGGCAAGGAAATCCGCCAGCAGACCGTTGACCAGATGGTGGACGCAATCGTCGCCTATCCCGAAGGCACGAAGCTGATGGTGCTGTCGCCCGTCATCCGCGGCAAAAAGGGCGAACATGTCAAAGTGTTCGAGGAGGCGCGCAAGAGCGGTTTCGCGCGCGTGCGGGTGGACGGCGAGCTGTATCGGCTGGAAGAAGTGCCGGCGCTGGACAAAAAGAAGAAGCACTCGATTGAAATCGTCGTTGACCGCCTGATTGTCCGCCCCGGCAAGGAGTTCCAGAGCCGTCTGGCGGATTCCATCGAGACGGCGACGAAGCGCTCCGGTGGCTTGGTCATCATGGACATGATGGACAAGGGCGAACTGCTCTTCTCCATGAATTACGCCTGCCCGGACTGCGGCATCTCCATCGAGGAGCTCAGCCCGCGCATGTTCTCCTTCAACAGCCCCTATGGCGCGTGCCCGGCGTGCAGCGGGCTGGGCTACCGCATGGTGGTAAGTACAGATATTCTGTTCCCGGATAAGTCGCTGTCTCTGCGGCAGGGCGGGCTGAACGCCATGGGCTTTGGTTCGGCGGATGGCGACGGCGTGACGGCGCAGTATTTCCAAGCCTTATGTGACAAGTACGGCTTCACGATGGATACGCCGATTCAGGAGATTCCCGAAGCGGGCATCCATGCCCTGCTCTACGGCACGGGCAGCGAGAAACTGACCATGACCTACGACACGCCCAGCGGCAGGGGAACGTATTCCACGACGTTCGAGGGCGTGATTCCGTCCTTGGAGCGCCGCTATGAGGAAACAGGCAGTGAAGCCATGAAAGCCGCCTATGAAGAGTACATGGCGGAAGAACCCTGCCCCGTCTGCCACGGCAAGCGCCTGAAGCCGGAAGCGCTGGCGGTCACGGTCGGCGGCAAGAATTTGTATGAGGTGTCCAGCCTGTCCATCACGGACGCGCGGGCGTTCTTTCAGTCGCTGGAACTGACGGAGAAGGAAAGCATGATTGCCGCGCAGATTTTGAAGGAAATCAACGCGCGCATGGGCTTTCTGGAGGACGTCGGGCTGGGCTACCTGACATTGGCGCGCGCGGCAGGGTCGCTGTCCGGCGGCGAGGCGCAGCGAATCCGGCTGGCGACGCAGATTGGCTCAGCGCTCATGGGCGTGCTGTATATTCTGGATGAGCCGTCGATTGGCCTGCATCAGCGCGACAACATGAAGCTCATTAACACCTTGAAGAAGATGCGCGACTTGGGCAACACGCTAATTGTCGTCGAGCACGACGAGGACACGATGTACGCGGCGGACTGGATTGTGGACGTCGGGCCGGGCGCGGGCATTCACGGCGGAAACATCGTCGCGGAAGGCACGGTGGAGGATATCAAGCGCAATCCGAACAGCATCACCGGGCAGTACCTGTCGGGCAAGAAGCGCATCGAGATTCCCGACGTGCGCCGTCAGCCGAAGGGCTTCCTGACCATCCGCGGCGCGAAGGAGCATAATCTCAAGAACATTGACGTGAAAGTGCCGCTGGGCTGCCTCTGCTGCGTGACGGGCGTGTCGGGGTCGGGCAAATCCAGCTTGGTGAACGAAATCCTCTACAAGCACTTGGCGAAGGTGCTGAACCGCGCGAAAACCCGTCCCGGCGCGTTTGACAAGATGGAGGGCGTGGAGCAGCTGGACAAAATCATCTGCATTGACCAAAGCCCCATCGGGCGCACGCCCCGGTCGAATCCGGCGACGTACACCGGGCTGTTTGACCAGATTCGCAAGCTCTTCGCCGCCTCCCCCGAAGCGAAGGCGCGCGGCTACAAGGAAAACCGCTTCTCCTTCAACGTCAAGGGCGGGCGGTGCGAAAATTGCTGCGGCGACGGGATGCTGAAAATCGAAATGCACTTCCTGCCGGACATTTTCGTGCCGTGCGACGTGTGCAAGGGCAAGCGCTACAACCGCGAGACGCTGGAAGTGACCTACAAGGGCAAGAATATCTCCGACGTGCTGGACATGAACATCGAGGAAGCCATTACGTTCTTCGAGAACCACGAGAGCATCCGCCGCAAGCTCGAAACGCTCTACGACGTCGGCTTGGGATACATGAAGCTGGGGCAGGCATCGACGACCCTTTCCGGCGGCGAAGCGCAGCGCGTGAAGCTGGCGACGGAGCTCAGCCGCCGCGCGACAGGCAAGACGCTTTATGTCTTGGACGAGCCGACGACCGGGCTGCACATGGCAGACGTGGACAAGCTCATCGGCGTTTTGCAGCGCCTGACCGAAACGGGCAACAGCGTGCTGGTGATCGAACACAATCTGGATGTCATCAAGGTGGCGGACTACCTGATTGACCTCGGCCCGGAAGGCGGCGACAAAGGCGGCGAAATCGTCTGCGAAGGCACGCCGGAGGAAGTCGCCGCGTGCGAAAAGTCGTACACGGGGCAGTTCCTCAAGAAGATGCTGGGGAAACGCTGATTTCTGCCGCGCAATGCGGATGCCGTCAGCGCGAATCCGATTCCGAAGCGAATCACCATTTGAAAAATTGACGAGGCGGGTGTGCCTGCCATCAGCGGAGCGCACCCGCTTTCTGCTGCGCGAAAATGCAACATTCCCGGAAATATGTTGAAATTCATCGAAAAACGCGATATAATGGAACAAGTTAATCTGCCGGAAAGGGGTGAGCGGCTTGAAGAAACATGGAATCCGCGGCCTGCTGATGCTGATGCTGACGCTGATTTGGGCGCTTATTGGCGCGGCATGGGCGGAGGAAATGCTGCCCGCCTCCATCCGCGAGGCGCAGTCCGCTGAAGAGGCAAACGCGCTGCTCATCCAGTCTGATACCGGCGAACGCTTGAATGTTGTGAGCGGGCAAGTCCGCCTGATTGTCCAGACGCGGCGCGACGACATGTTCTGCGCTGATTACTGGCGTTCGGGCGAGGAAAAAGGCGAATTTGACCTGACTGCGAAGGAAAACCGTTACGGCGCGCCTTATGCCTACTACATCGGCACCATGTGCACGCGTGCGGTGTACTCGATGGCGCTGTCCTACCTTGGCGTGGATATGACCCCGGTGGATATGAGCGTCCTTGTCCAGCGGCGCACGCTGAATGAGCCGTACGACGAAATCACGGCGCTGGTGGATGGTTTGGCGCGGCGTGGATTGACCGAAGCGACATTTGATGAAATGATGGCGCAGTATCTCAACGATGAGCGATATTCGCCGCTGTATATATATATGAAGCGGACGAACGGTGTGGGCCATGCGCTGCTGATTGTGGGGTATAATGCGGAGCGAAAACGGTTTGTGGCGGTTGATCCGTCGCCGCGCGGATTTCAGGGGAATACGGTGCGGACGTATGAATTGTCGTTTGCGCAGAATCGCCAGCGGGTGATGCGCTGCCCGTATGCGAAGGACTTGGAAGGCGCAAAGGTCTTGCAGGTGTATCAGTGGTATTGGATAGGAGAAGAAACAGAAAAAGAATAGGCGCGGCACAAAGGGGCTAAACACGCGGAAAAAGGATGGAGAAGAAGCCGTCTCCATCGCGCAGAGGGGTCAAAAGGGGAACTTCGCACGTCCGCAGACGCGCCCCCTAAGACGCGCTATTACACCCTCGTCTGTCCTAAACACAGCCGTGTAACCTTTTCTTCATGTTCCGCAACGTTCAAAGTAGCCTCTTCCGCAAATTGTATTCAAATTGTACACCACCTGTACTTCAACTGTTTTTTTTGCATTTTCCAGCCGAAAACAGCCTATTTTTTACATTCATCACTTTTCTTTTTCTCGCATCCGTGATAGAATAGAAGCGTGAATACTTCTTATTGTGCAGTCGGACGTCAGGCAGTAGCAATTTGAAAGTTCCGTCTCTCTTTGTGTTTGTTTTGTCGAATTCTCATTTCCATTTTTTGCTGCCGATTTTGAAGGAGGTCCTTTCCCGTGGATGATGCGAAACGCCCTGCGCCAGAAACCGTCAATTTCTCACCCTGCCGAGTTGTGAGCGTCCGCGCTGTACCCGCCGCAAGCCCGAACTTCGCGCCGGTGTACTGCCTAATGACGTCGGAGGTGGATGGTTTCCCCATACAGCAGGCAATTCCGCTCATCCCGGTTGGCGGAGCAGTGCAGGGCGCGCAGACAGCGCGAGCCGTTCGACCCGCACAGCCCATGCCTTCCGTGTCGTCGTCCACTGCATCCGCCCGCCCGAAGCCGCCTCAGCTGCCCCTGCCGAA
>ENA-UERN01003403-UERN01003403.1-human-gut-metagenome-genome-assembly--contig:-NODE-3403-length-11087-cov-3.720799_pt1 | contig 11087 bp, 8 predicted proteins | sample MGYA00242950_ERZ507950 | MGnify/ENA primary metagenome ERZ507950 (study PRJEB26167, sample SAMN06115515) | human gut metagenome | host: Homo sapiens | place: China:Ningxia | collected 2014-11-26...
AGTGTCCCCTGATGAAAAACAGCGGTTAGAGTTCTCTAAATTAATATGCGGCAACTCCGCTGTTTGTCAAGTGAAATCCCGACTTCACGCGAGGAATATCCGAAATTCGGCGTCGATCCGCAACCGGCGGCAGGCGGGGAAGCGCCAGTTCAGGTGGTACTGGTCGCACAACTGCCGCCCCGGAGGATATTCCGGCCCGCCGCCGGGATGGCGGAAACGGTCGGTCCAGCTGAATGTTCCGGCTCCGGCGGTTGAACGGAGCCGGATTTCGGCCGAGGCGGGAAAACGGCTCAGGCGCACCAGCTCCTTTTCCGCCGCCGGCCTGGCGTAGCTGTGGAGCCGGAAATCGATCACGGTTTCGCCGGGCGCCTCCAGCTCATCGGTGACGCGCAGCAGCAGCGCCTCCCGGTCGAATTCGAGCGTCCGCGTATAGTTCGTCAACATGCGGTAGGCGGCGGAGAGGTCGAATTCCGCGCGGCAGAGGCGGCCGTCGTCCTGAAAATCGAGGATCGCGCCGACCGCTTCCGCGCTGTCTTTGGGCTGCCCCTTGCCGTCGGCGAGGATGCAGTTGTGCCCGACGGTCTGCTGCGTCCAGTCCCGGTGGTGGGTTTCGCCGAAGATATAGCCGAAGGAGCCGGAGGGGGCGATCAGCGCCTTGCCCGCCGCCAGCACCGCGAAATTTCCCTGATCGGCGTGCTGGTGGCTCGGAGTGCCGTAACGGCTGCAGCGGGCCAGCACCGCGACGTCATGGACGGGATCGGCGACGTAGCGGCGCATGCTCAGAAGGCCGGTGTCGCGCGAACAGTAGCTGTCGGAGGCGGGACCGGCCGCGTCCGGCTCCGGATGAGGCGGCCGGGGGCGGATCACGTCGAGCAGATGCAGTTCGTAGCGGTCGATGGCGCCGGTCAGCTGCCGGGAGAATTCGCGCGCCTCCGGCGGTCCGAAGCGTTCCGCGTAGACGCCGAAGGGGTCCTGCGCCTGGAAGCCGGGCCATTCGTCGGCGGTCGGCCAGTTGCCGTCGCCGAAAGGGTGCGCCTCCTGTCCCGGCGGCGCGAAGTGCAGAAAGAACTGCGACACCCTGCGGTAGAAGGGTTTTTCCAGAAACGAAAAGCCGCAGTGCCGCTCCACCGCGAAGAAGAACGGCAGATACCATTTCGTGTAGCTGCTCGCATAGAACGGCCCCTCCGCCCAGCCGCCGTCGCGGCCGCCGTAGTGCGGGAAGATCGAACCGTACACTTCGAGCGCGTAGTTGAGCCACCGCTCCGCGGTCTCGTCGGGAATGGTCCCGTACAGCACCAGCGCCGCTTCCCCGAGGTAGCCGGGCAGCCGTCCGACGTGGCTGTTGCCGGGGTGGGCGAGGAACTCCTCGCCAGTGACGCGCTCCCAGAGCTGTTCCGCATGGCGGGCGAGGGTGTCGGCGGCCCACTTCAGCTCCTGCGGGGTGTAGAGATGCCACGTCCAGTCCAGCACGGCGGGCAGCACCCGGCAGATGCTCAGGCCGATCTCGTCGCCCCACTGGCCGCAGACCGAGGCGGGGCCGGCCGGATTCCATTCGCAGAGACGCAGCACCGCTTCGTGCGCGTACTGTCCGGCTTCGCGGTCGTCGAGCAGCAAAAAGGCGAGCGCGCAGGCGACCAGATTGCGGTCGAAATACTGCCGGGATTCGTCGAAGGCGCGGCGGTAGTCGATGCGCCCGTCCGGGCGGTAGAAGTCCGGGTAGCGCATAAAGCCCTGCGACAGCGCGAGTTTCACATTGCGGCGGATGATCTCCAACTGCGGCTTGTGGCGCTCGCGCAGCTCCGGCAGGTCCGCCCGGTAATGGATGTGGCGCGGATGGATGTCCGGCACCCTGGCGAGCACCTCGCGCGCGGAGGGCACGAGGAAAGGCCGAGCGGAGGCCAGCACTTCAAATTCGCGCCAGCCCAGCTCCGCGTCGCCGGAGGCCACGTTCCAGCGGTAACGGCCGGGGGCGAGCAGCCGCCTGATCCGGAAGTAGTTGTACGCAGTGGTCCCCGCAGCGACGGTTTCCTGCTGCGGCAGCCGTTCGACGCGGACCCGGTACAGGGAAACTCCCGGCTCCGCAACCCATTGGAGGGAAGGGGGATTGAGTTCGACGACCTCGCCGTTTTCCGGCGCGGGGAAGATGGAGGAGGGCGAACGCTTCTGGCGGAATTGCTTCATCTGGACTCCTCCGTCTTGCGGTCGAACCAGATATAGTCGCCGGTTTCGGGATCGATCCTGCCGATCTGCCGGGCGGGCGTTCCGGCCATGATCGCGTAGTCTGGGGTGTCGCGGGTGATCACGGCGTTGGCGCAGATGAGGTTGCACCTGCCGACCGCGACTCCGTTGGTGACGGTGCAGCCGCTGCCGAGCCAGGTGCCGTCGCCGACGGTGATCGGCCGGGCGAGGTCGCGGCGGGTGAACGCCTGCGTTTCGGGGTCGAACCGGTGGTTGCCCGCCGGCAGCGAACAGTGGGGGCCGATCAGCACGTTCCTGCCGATCCGCACATCGCCGTTGAGGTAGGCGTACAGGCCGATGAAGGAATTTTCGCCGATTTCGTTGTCGCCGATGCGGATGATCGCGCCGGGGGCGACCTTGACGCCGTTGCCGAAACCGAGCAGCCGGGCGCGGCGTTCGTCGTCCGGGCCGTTGTCCGAAGCGTTGCAGTAGCAGGTGAGGGCGGCGAACTCGGCGGCGGAGATTCCGCAGCCGACCGGCAGGTCGTCGACAGGCAGTGGCGTACGCACGTTGATTCCTTTCCGAATTGGGCCGCCGGAGTCATTCCGGCGGGAAACAACATATCCCGCGTTGCCGGGAAATGCAAACCGGCGGAGAATACGATTCGCAAAGAAAGAAGGGAAAGAAAATTACAATCGGTTGCTTTTTGGGGCTTGCATTCCCGGAATGGTGCGGTATAATAGAAGCAGGACGACTCCGCTCCGGCAGGAAAACGGGGCGGAACAACAGTTTGATCTGTCTGGTTTCCGGCAGCTTGTCGGCGGTTGCCGGGAACGGTGAAACAACATGTATTGCTAAGGAGGAATCCGAATCATGGCAACGAAAAGTGCGGCGGCTAAGAAGGCTCCGGTCAAGAAGGCGGCGGTAAAGAAGGCTCCGGCCGCTCCGAAGAAACTGCGCGTGGCCATCATCGGCTGCGGCGGAATCAGCCAGACCCACATGGCGGCTTACAAGGAGATTCCGGAGGTCGAACTGGTCGGCTTCTGCGACATCAATCCCGCGAAGCTCACCGAATACCAGGAAAAATACGGCGTGAAGCCGGAGCAGTGCTTCGAGAAGTGGGACGACCTCTTCAAGGCGGTCAAGCCGGATGCGGTCGACATCTGCACCCCGAACGGCGTGCACTGCCCCGCCGCGCTCGCCGCCGCCGCCGCCGGCTGCCACATCATGGTGGAAAAGCCGATGGCGATGAACCCGGACGAGTGCGAACAGATGATCGCCGCCGCCAAAAAGCACAAGGTCAAACTGGCGGTCGGTTTCCAGCACCGCTTCAACAGCAAGACCGATTTTCTGGTTAATGCGCGCGACAAGGGGCAGTTCGGCAATGTGATGTTCGTGAAGTGCCAGGCGCTGCGCCGCCGCGGCATTCCGAACTGGGGCGTGTTCGGCCAGAAGGAGCTGCAGGGAGGCGGTCCGATGATCGACATCGGCGTGCACGTGGTGGAAATGGCCCACTATTTCATGGGCTCCCCGAAACCGGTCGCCGCGACCGGCAACTGCTGGACCTACCTCGGCAACAAGCAGAGCGACGTGATGTGCGCGTGGCCGAACTGGGATTACAAGACCTACACGGTCGAAGACCTGGCGATCGGCCATATCCGTTTCGACAACGGCATGATCATGCAGATCGAATCGAGTTTCGCGGCGCACATCGACAAGGACGAGTGGCGCTTTACCGCGATGGGCGACAAGGGCGGCTGCTGCTGGGACCCGCTGCAGATTTTCACCGACGAGGCCGGGGCGATGGTCCACATCACCCCCGATTACGTCGCTCCCGACTGGAACAAGGACTGGGTCTATTTGTTCGTGCGCAAGCTGCAGAACTGGGTGGACGGCATCCTGAAGGGGACTCCGCTGCGTGCTTCCGGCGAGGAAGGGCTGGCGGTCCAGAAGATTCTCGACGGCATCTACCGTTCCGCGGAGCAGGGCGGCAAGGAAGTGCCGATCAAGTAAGTTTTCAGCTTATTCACCAGATGTCCCGGCTTCGTGCCGGGATGTTTTTTATCGGGAGAAAATTCTATGAAGAAAATTGCACTGGCGGGCGTCGCCCATATTCACGCTCCGAACTTCGTGAAGCGTCTGCAGGAACGTTCCGGCGTCGAAGTCGTCTCCCTCTGGGACCATGACCGGGCGCGCGCCGAACGGTATGCGAAGGAGATCGGCTGCCGCATCTGCGGCGAAGCGGAAGAACTCTGGAACGACCCGGAAGTCGATGCGGTGGTGGTCTGTTCGGAAACCGACCGCCATGCGGCGCTGGTTCCGGCCGCCGCAAAGGCGGGCAAGCATCTCTTCGTCGAGAAGCCGCTCGGATTTTCCGCGGCGGACGCGCGGGAGATGGCCAAAGCGATCCGCGAGGCGGGCGTGCTGTTCCAGACCGGCTATTTCATGCGCGGCTTTCCGGCGCACCGGGCGCTGAAGCAGATGATCGCCGACGGCGTGTTCGGCACGGTCACCCGGATCCGGCACAGCAACTGCCATCAGGGTTCGCTGGGCGGCTGGTTCGATACCGACTACCGCTGGATGGCGGAGCCGAAGATCGCGGGCTGCGGCGCTTTCGGCGACCTCGGCACGCATTCGCTGGATATTCTGATGTGGCTTTTCGGCCGTCCCGAACTGGTGACCGCCGACATCCGCACGGTGACGGGCCGCTACGGGGCGGAGTGCGACGAAACCGGCACGGCGCTGCTGAAGTTCCCGAACGGGGCCGTGGCGACGCTGGCGGGAGGCTGGGTGGATCAGGCCAACCCGGTGACCTGCGAAGTCAGCGGCACCGATGGCTTCGCCTACATCCTGAACGGGGAACTGTTCGTGATCTCCCCGAAACTGGAGGGGGCGGACGGCAAAGCGCCGTGGCAGCCGCTTCCGGAGGCCCTGCCTCATGCGTTCGAGCTGTTCCTCGACGCGCTGGAAGGCAAGGATGTGCCGCTGGTTTCCGCCTGCGAAGCCGCCGACCGCAACATCGTGATGGAGGCGCTCTACAAGGCGGCAAAGGGTCACTGCTGGGTGAAACCGGCGTTCTGATGGATTGAACCGTTGAACCGCCAGGGCGGGGAGGGCCGGATTCCGGTCCTCCCCGCCTTTTTCAATATTTATCCTGTTTTTTTGTGACACGCTGTTGCTGATTCCGTGCAACTACAATATAATATTGATTGACGGAAATGGTTGCGGAGCGGATTTCGGAATGGAGGTGGCGATGCCGAAAAATATCGATCGGGAAATTGAAACTCTGTACAGCCTGCTGGCGGAAGCTCTGGACCGTTTCGGGCCGGATGAGCCGTTTCTTTCGGTGCGTGAGATCATGCGCAGGCATCGCGTTTCCCGGCGGACCGTCGATCGGACGCTGGCCCGCCTGGAGGATGAGCAACAGATCGTCGTGGAGCCCGGCTGCGGCATTTTCGTCAGCCGGAACCGCTGCAAAAAAAACGGGTGATCGCATCGGTGCACTATGACTGGCCGGCGGAATACTGGAAGGATCTGGATACGGCTTTGGAAAAAGAGATCAGGAAGTATCCCGATTTCAAATTCACCCGCGCTTTTTTCGAACCGAACATCGGCGGCAACTATCTGCATTATCTGGAAACGCTCAACGTGGACGCGATGCTGCTGACGCTGCCGGTTCAGCCGCTTTCCCGGCATGAGATCGCGGCGATCCTGGAATTGCCGGTTCCGGTGATCTTTCTGGAGAACAACATCCTGTGCGACGGCATCAACACGGTGGATTCCATGCCGGAATATTCCGGCATGATGGCCGCCGAGTGCCTGATCCGCAACGGACACCGCAAGCTGGCCCTGATCCTTTCGGAGCCGTGGAGCATCGGCGACCGCCGGCGCAACGACGGCTTTCTGAATTACGCCCGGCTGCGCGGAATCGAACCGGTGGTGATCGATTGCGAAGTGCGCGCCGGAGAAGCCTCGTGCGCCAAGGCGCATGAAAAAATTCTGGCCCATCTCCGGGAAAAAGGCCTCGGTTTCACCGGCTGTTTCACGATGAGCGATTATTCCGCGCTCGGGGTCATCAGCGCGTTCAAGGAGTATGGACTGCGGGTTCCGGAGGACGTCAGCATCATCGGAGACACCGGAATCGCCAGCGGCGCGCATTTCAACCCGCCGCTTACTTCCGTCGCGCATGATACGGAGGGGACGGCCCGGGCCATCGGCGAGGGACTGCGGGAGCTTTTCGACGGGGGAAGTTTCGGTATCCGCATTGTCCGGTCTTATCTGCTTGAGCGGCAGTCGGTGTACAATATTACTCAAAAACAACAGGGTGGAGTTCCTGAACAGGTCGTAACGGTTTCCTCAAAAGAAAGGAAGGGAAAATGAAGAAAAAGTGTTGTTTTACCTTGATTGAGCTGCTCGTTGTGATCGCGATCATCGCGATTCTGGCTTCGATGCTGTTGCCCGCGTTGAACAAGGCGCGGGAAAAGGCACGTGCAGCAGCCTGCATCAACAATTTCAAACAGGTCGGGATGATGACCAAACTCTATATGGATACATATGGAGAGACATTTGTCGTATGGATCACCGGCTGCAAAACACCCCAATGGAATCGGTTGGTCAAAAATCATCACAAAGGTGCGCAGGAGGAGTGGATGGAATTTTCCGACAAGTTGTTTTTCTGTCCTTCTTCAAGGCCGCAGGATGCGACCTATGACACGATTGGGCTGGCCGAGGGCAGGAATGTTTATCCTCGGGTGCTCAATCCGGCGGTATATTCGCAGGGAATCGTATGGTCGAGGGTGAAAAACCCTTCCGCCGCGCCGATGCTACTGGACACCAGGCGGGCGCTTTCGGAGCGCGGGACTTATGTTGCCAATATCGGCTCCTTTTCCCTGTGGCACGGCAATACCGGCTCTGTCTATTTCGCGGATGGTCACGTCAAAGGTATTCAGGCACGGGAATGGGGAGACTGTATTCAGGAAATCTACCGGGTTCACGGAGACACGACGCTGAACCCGGCCGACATCAAATATTTTACTGCCGAAGGCATCCAGAAACCGGTCTATTAAGGAAAGGAAAAACGATGAAATATTCACTTGCACTATGCCTGCTCTGGCTGACGGGAGAACTTTGCGCTTCCTCGGCATACGGAGTCTGCAACCATTTGAACCGCGGCGAGTATTACCGGGATCGTGAAGCATTGTGCGCTCTGATGCAGAAACTCGGCATCGACAATGCCCGCGCGGATCTCGACTGGTCTCAGGTTGAAACGCAGGATGGGCGGTGGGATTTTTCCCGCTGGGACGAGGTGGTCGACAGCGCCGACCGGCACGGAGTTGACATGACTGCGATTCTCGGTGGCAACACACCGAAAAAATATGTCCCGATTTACAAACATCCCGTTCCTTTTCTGCGGTACGTAAAAGAGGCGGCCCGGCACTTCAAGGGCCGGATCGTGAACTGGGAAGTGATAAACGAGGCTAATTACGAACCGTTCTGGGGAGAAACGCCGGTCAGTGCGGCTGAGTATGCCAAACTACTGAAAGCGGTCTATCCCGTACTGAAATCGGAGAATCCCGATTGCCGTGTTCTTTTTTCCGGCCTCGCCGGTGCACCGGCGGGTTATCTCGACACGGCGTTGAAGGGCGGAGCGGGAGATTTCTTCGATGTCATGAACATTCATCCTTATACGTGGTCCTCTTTCCCGGAATGCGGCGTGACCGGGGCGGTCCGGGAAATCCGGCAGACTCTGGACCGGCATGGATTCCGGGATAAACCGATCTGGGTTACGGAAATCGGCTACTCCAGTTCTTCGGAAAAGCGCAATGAAAAGTTCAAATCCGCTGCGATTGCCGTCGCGCTGGAGAAACTGGGGCTGGCTCCGGAGCGGACCGTGATCGGTTATATCGCCGATACCGCCGCCAACTATTACACCGCCACTCCGGTCTGCGGACTTGATGACCTGATTCCTGCGTACCGGCAGCGGAAGGTACTGACTCTGGAGGAACTGAATACACTTCCGGTCAACCGGTGTCCGGCGGTGGTGCTGTCGCCCGAAGAGTCCTTTCCGATGTCGCGGCGCAAGGTGTTGCTGGCCTATCTGAAACGCGGCGGTACCCTGATTTTGCCGCAGGGCCTGCCGTTCTATTTCGACAGTGAGACCGGCAAACAGGTCAACGCGCGGTATATGCCGGAATTTCATCTCGGCTGGACGGCATGGTGGATTTCAAATGTCCCCAAACTGGCGGAACGTTATGAAGCCGGAGAGGAGTTCGCCAGCCTGAATCCGGTCCCGGACCGGGAGGTGATCCGGGTATTCACTCCCGTCAACCTCCGCAAGGGCGACCGGATGCTGCCGCTGTTGTATGCAGTGTCGGGTAACCGCCGGGTGCCCGTCGCGGCACTATACCGGTTCAATAGCGATCTCAAAGGCAACATCATCACGCTCGGCACTACCGGCACGCAAACTGCGATCAGTGAGCAGAGCCAGGCAGAACTGCTGCCGCGCACATTGCTTCTGGCCCGGGCCGCCGGTGCGGAAAAGGTGTTCAAGTACAACTTCCGAAGTCAGGAGCACAACAACGGGCGCGAATCGCATTTCGGCGTGGTGCGCAGGAATATGGAGATCAAACCCAATGGATATGCCTACCGAGTTCTGATTGCGCTGTCGAAGGGAGGGACGGCCCCGGTCATCTCCCGGAACGGTCGGGTGCATCTGGCCAAATGGAGTCTGCCTGACGGCAGCCGGATTGCAGCGGTATGGACTGTGTTCGGAGAGCAGGAGACACGGTTTCGGGTTTCCGGAGTCCCCATACAGGCTTTTGACCTGTTCGGTTCTTCCGTCCAAATCGATCCGAACCGGTTTACCGTGAAACCCGGCATCACCTATCTGAAAGGCGACCGGAATTTCGATCTGCAATTCCACTGAAAAGCACAGGAGCATCGATTGTGAAATTTTCTTTTGATCGTTATTCGCAGGAGAGAGCTTTTGACAACTGAAATCCGCCGGAGTGGGACTTGACTTCCGAAGCCGACGGGACCGGGCTTCTGACTGTGGAGTGGATGGCGAGGGGACTATTTCCACCGCGCCGGGATTTGAAGAGATCGACTATACCACTGCCTGCAAGTCCGGCCATTTCCGTCATCTCACCGCCGCCAACCTGAAGGAAAGCGACCGGGTCCATGCACTGTGGCAGCTCCGCGATTCGCGGGAGATGAAGCTCGACCTCAAAGGAAAAGTGAAGAGCATCCGGAATGACCTCGGAGAAACCGTGCCCGTAAGAGACGGAGTGTTGACGGTTTCCGACGGCATCACCTACATCACCGGAGACGGCGGACTTCAGGTCGAAGCCCGGTAACCGCTCCGGGACATGGAGAAAATTCACTCCGCGAGGAGCGCGTGGAGGCCGGTTTCGGCGGCCCCGTGGGTCTCCAGCAGCGTCAGGCGGAGAGCGTCGAAAGGCGCCTGGGCCGGATGCACCGCGCGGCGGCGGGCGTTGGCGGAAACTTCCGCGAGCGTCCGCCATCGGCCTTCGCTTCGGGCTTCGAGCCGGTAGGCTTTGACCAGTTCAGGCGGCAGTCGCAGACAGTCCGGGTTGCCCGGCACCAGCGCGATCCGGCGCTGCATGCCGCTTTCAAAAATCAGCGAAATCCGCCGGAAGTGCTGCGGCGCATCCCATTCCACGGTCAGTTGGTCGCCGGGACGGCAGCGCCACTGGTGCAGCGCTCCGCCCTCGGCGCGGGTGACGCCGTCGCGCAGCGCCTCCGGCGTGGAGCCGGTGCCGGAAATCCGGGCGTGTGCCAGTTCGGGCAGTTCCAGCCGGACGCCCGGCAGGTAACAGTCGCGGCGCAGCAGGAGTTGCTGAAGTTCGGCGAGATGCCGTTGGCCGACCTCGCGCGGTGAAATGCCGCGGCGCAGCGCGATTGCGGCGGCGCCTCCGGCGGCCTGCGCCATCGTGGAGCAGGTACCGATCACCCGGGTCGAACTCAATGCGGCATGGGTCACGCTGACGCAGCGCCCGCCGACGAACAGATTGTCGAGGTTCCGCGAATAGAGGCAGCGGTACGGAATGCCGTAGGGGGAGGGGGCCGGGTGGTGGATGTTCACCGGTTCGCCGAGCGCCGCCGAACGGAAGCCCGCCGGGTTGTGGTCGTCCATGGTCCAGCCGCCGTAGGCGACGGTGTCGGGGAAGCGTCCTCCCGCTTCGATGTCGCGCTGGGTCAGGATGTGGTCGCCGACATAGCGGCGGCTCTCGCGCTTGGAAGGCAGGAACTGAATCCACTCCAGCGCAAGGTGTTCCGCGCCGTGGTCGCCGCGGTTCTTGATGTGGTCCCAGACGCCGAGCAGGATCTTCAGCAGCTCCGGCCGGAGCGCCTCGGTGTCGGCGATCGAATCGCATTCGCCGCCGAGTTCGACCCACCAGTACCCCTCGTGGAGGTTGGCGTGGCCGTCCGCGCCGCACGGCAGTTCGGAGTCATCGCAATAAGTATGCGCCCATGCCGGTTTCTCGAACGGCTGCGGGGTGTCGCAGCGGCGGGTCTGGAAAATGCAGCTCATCCCCATCGTGCGGCGGTCGGCGGTTTCGGGACCGATGGTTTCGCCGAATTCGCCGCGCGCTTCGCGCCCGACCCGGAAATCGGCTCCGGTCAGCGGCGCGAGCACCGCGTCGCCCGAACAGTCGGCGAAAAGTTTCGCCGCGACGGTGATCTCCTTCTGGGTGGTGGTCTGCCAGCCGGTCACGGTTTTAATGCGGTTTCCCGCCATGACAGCGGCGCGGCAGGAACAGTTGTAGAGCACCTGAAGGTTCGGTTCGGTTTCGAGCGCGCTCCACAGCACCATGTCCCAGACGGAATAGCTGCCGTTGGGGTTGATCCGGCAGTTTTCCAGCCAGAGTTCTTCGAGGATGCCGGTT
>ENA-UERN01003404-UERN01003404.1-human-gut-metagenome-genome-assembly--contig:-NODE-3404-length-11082-cov-4.448069_pt1 | contig 11082 bp, 7 predicted proteins | sample MGYA00242950_ERZ507950 | MGnify/ENA primary metagenome ERZ507950 (study PRJEB26167, sample SAMN06115515) | human gut metagenome | host: Homo sapiens | place: China:Ningxia | collected 2014-11-26...
CATTCTGCGTATGCAAAAAAGACGGCCGTCCCAGTCCCCACCGGTTCAGCCGTCTTTATAATAAATTTCAATGTTATACTTTTATATTTTACTCTTATTTATACTCTTTTACTGACTTTTATACTTGTTTGGATTTAGCATCTACTGCTGTGCAAGCACCGCCTGTACCTCTGCCTCTGTAGCGCATGCCATTACCTTGTCTGCCAATGCCTTGCATTCTGCCATGCTGCTGTCTGCGATGGTCTTTCTAGTCTTGAGCACACTTGTGGCACTCACTGAGAACTCATCAAGTCCGAATGCGAGTAACAGCGGAATGAGCTTTGGATCTGCTGCTGCCTCTCCACACATGCCTACCATGATTCCCTCTTTCTTACCGCACTCGATGATACGCTTGATTGCGCGAAGCACTGCTGGATTGAAGGCTGAATAAAGGTATGCTACCTTTGAGTTTCCACGGTCTACTGCCATAGTGTAGCCTGTCAGGTCGTTTGTTCCGATACTGAAGAAGGCTGCCTCTTTTGCAAGCACATCCGCCATCATGCAGGCTGCCGGTGTCTCCATCATGATACCGATTTCGAGGTTCTTGTTGTATGCAATGCCCTCTGCATCAAGCTCTTTCATGATGTCAGCTACCATTGCCTTTACACTGCGAAGCTCATCTACGCCTGTCACAAGCGGAACCATTATCTTTATCCTGCCGAATGCACTGGCTCTCACAAGTGCACGAAGCTGTGTATTGTAGATATCTGTTCTCTGGAGACAGAATCTGATAGCTCTGTAACCTAAGAATGGGTTGTCCTCTTTCTCAAGACCCAGATATGGGATTTCCTTGTCGCCTCCGATATCGAGTGTACGGATGATGACAGGCTTGCCCTTCATTGTCTCTGCTACTGATTTGTATGCCTCAAACTGCTCTTCCTCTGTAGGAATTGTGTCTCTGTCCATGAAAAGGAACTCTGTACGGAAAAGCCCTATTCCCTCTCCGTCACACTCTACAGCCTTCTTTGCGTCCTCAGGCTTTCCGATATTGCATACAAGCTCTACCTTTGTGCCGTCTGCTGATACTGTTGGCACACCCGCAAATTTCTTTAAGAGCTCCTTCTCTTTTTTGTATTCCTCAAGCAGCCCAGCGAATTTCTGCTCTGTCTCAGCGTCAGGGTTTACGATTGCCTCTCCGCTTGTTCCGTTGAGTACCACTCTGTCACCATTTTTGACAGATGTGCAGATTCCGTCAATACTGAGAACTGCCGGGATTTCCATAGCTCTTGCAAGTATTGCTGAGTGGGAGGTTCTGCCGCCCACCTCTGTGAGTATTCCTGCGATATTCTCTGCCACGATACCTGCTGTCATGGATGGTGTCAGGTCATGTGCCACAAGCACTGTGCCTGCCGGAGCTGCTGAAATATCGTAGTCCTCGATTCCAAGCAGAATCTTAAGGATTCTGGCTTTGATATCCCTGAAATCTGTCGCTCTCTGCTGCAAAAGCTCATCAGGTATCTGTGCAAATATCTCTGCTGTCTGCTCAAGCACCTGGTCGAGTGCCTTCTCTGCCGTGATTTTCTCACTTACTATGAGTGCTGTAATCTGCTCCTCTATGGTCGGATCCTGAAGCATCTGGATATGTCCGCGAAGGATATCCGCATCCTTTGCTCCGACTGTCTTTTCCATTCTGTCTGCCATGGCGTTCGTATCATTTACAAATTTCTCAATGGCTCCCTGGAGACGTGCGATTTCAGCGTCTGTATCTGTAATTTTCTTATTCTCAATCACTATCTCATGCTCTTCGATAATGACCACATTTCCGATTCCGATTCCTTCTGAGCCGGCGATTCCTTTGTACATATCACACCTCCGATTGACTTTGTTTGTTGATTAATCTCCGAAGTTGTCTGCCTCGAGCTCTTCCATCTTTGCAAGTGCTGCTTCCTCGTCAGCTCCCTCACACTCGAATGTAATCTCTGCGTCCTTCTTGATGCATGCTGCGATGATGTTTACAAGGCTCTTTGCGTTGATTCTCTTGTCACCGAATACGATTGTTACGTCTGAATCAAACTTGCCTGCCTCTCTTGCGATAACTCCTGCCGGTCTCATGTGAAGTCCCTCTGCTGCTTTTACTACCATTGTCTTGCTTACCATAGTTTTGTCCTCCTGAATTTTAAAATTTATAGGTTTATTTGTCTATTTCGCTCACACATATGATTAACTGTATCGCCCTCTGCTATTCATCAGCCTGTCATATGTCCGTTGCTTTCTATGGTTTTATTGTACTGTGCGCCATGAGTTTTTTCAATATTCCCCAAAATGTAAAATTGCACCATCTCTGGTGCAATTTTGTATTAATGTGATATTCAGTTCCACCCCAGCTCTTTCCGGATAGCTGCACAAAGCTCATGAGGTGTCGCAGCCTCCCTGAGCCTGTCAGTCGCTCCATTTTCATTCAGAAGCTTTGTGAAATCATGGAAAAATGCCTTTGTCGTGTTGACACTGTCAAAGTTTATCGCAAGCAGAAATATCATGTCTGCCATCCTCTCGCCCCACTCTATCGGCTTGTCGAGACGTATAACAAGTATCTGGCAGCGGTTTACATGCTCAGGCTTTCCGTGCGGTATGGCTATATTGCAGCCCACAGCGGTTGCCTCCACCTTCTCACGCTCCAGTACATCCCTCGCAAACTCGCTCTGCACTATTCCTTTGTTTATGAGCAGCTGGCACGCACGCTTTAAAACATCCTTGCGGTTTTTCGCCTTTTTCTCAAATATGATAAATTCCTCCGACAGCATATGTGAAAACTCGCTGACCTCTGCGCTTTGACCGGTCATTAGCTCAAAGCACTTGTTTCTGATATTTTTCTCATCCTGCGCACTGATTAGTGGAGAAACATACAGAAATCTCATATCCTTGTGGATATCTGCCTGTGTGTCTATGGTCGAGAGTATGAGGTCGCAGTCATACTCGTCAATGTGCTCTATACGGTCTGACGACAAAATGCTTACTATCCTTACATCCGGCACCCTGTTTTCTATTTTGCCCGCTATTATGCTGCCGGTCGCATAGCCTGCTGCACCGATTAACACTGCGCGCACTGTCATAGGATTTCTGTGCAGGGCTCCGCCCACCTGCAAGGCAATAAATGCTATCTCATTCTCGCTCGGCATGGCACCTGTGTACTTTTCATAGTATCTCGATACCGTAAAGCATACCGTAAAGAGACTGGCATACGATTGTGTGATATCCGAAAGAAACGGATTGTCTATCTCTATGCCAAAATGAGTTCTCGCAATGGAGCCCGGTAAAAAGCTACGCATGCTCTCACGTAGAAGCTCATTTTCAATCAGATTGGCAGCGAGAAGATTTGACAGATACACTATCATCTCATCCTCTATGCTAAGCGCCTCCTCACAGGACATGACAACGCGGTTTTGTCCCTCGGCACAGGAAAAAAGCATTGCCAGGTACATGATTTCAGGCTGTGAGAGGCTGATGCCGTGATATCTTTCCAGAAAGCCTGCTGCCTCCCTTGCCATGTGCTCATGCTCTGTCATTATAAATTTTGTATCATGCTCCTGTTCGCCGGACTTCAGTTCCTTTTCCACATCCACCCTGAAAAGTGCAATGGCTGTGTACTCTGCCAGCATCTGAAATGTGTAATCTGTAAAGATGATATCAAAGCGTCTCTCCACATGATGTATCATGTCAACCGCCATCGACAGATTTACGCTTCTGAAATTATTGGCTATCACCTCGGCCGCGCGTCTTGAAAGCCTGTGGTCATCGGTCTTGATAACCTGCTTATCACTGATTGGATATCTGCAGAAATGCCTCATGGCTTTTCTGATATCAAGCTCACTGCCTGTCGCATATATTCCGTAGCCCGCCGTTCTGTGCACCTTAATGCCAAAGAGCAGAAGCTCTGCGTCAAGCTCATTTATATCATCCATGATGACATTTTTGCTTACATTTAATTCCTCCGAAAAAAGCGCATACGTGTATGTATCCCAGCCGCTTAGCAGAATATACGATATGTAGTTCTGTCGCTTCTTCTGCGATACTGCTGCCGATTTCCGCCCTGCCACATCCAGAATCTTTCCTATCTGCGCATCACTAAAGCACGGCTTCATGCCTTTGCCGGGCTTTCTGTCAAGCGTCATAGAGTTTTGCTCACAAAAATCAGCCACCTCCTTCAGATATGTCTTCACACTTCGCTCTGACATACCTGTGGACGCAGCAAGAGCCTTTGATGTGACAAGCTCATTGTTGTGCTCTGCCAGCTTTTCAATTATCAATAGTCCCTTTTCTGAAAGCATAAATCAAAGTTCTCCTGATTATACATAATTTAACAATTCGACCGGTTCATCTATCAGATTTGTTGCACCATGCTCCTTCAAAAACTCTACATCACGAAATCCCCATGTGACAGATACGCACTCCAGACCTGAGTTTTTCGCTGTGGCGATATCCACATCAGAATCCCCCACATAGATTGCCTCATCCTGTGTCACTCCAAGCTCCTTTAGAGCCTTCTGCACCATATCAGGTGCCGGCTTTTTGCGTATACCCTCTTCCTCCATCTCGCCGACTGCCGATGTCATATACTCCTTGAAATAAAGCTGATTGAGCTCCTTTACCGCCGGGTCAAGCTTGTTTGAAACAATAGCAAGCTTTATGCCGTTTAATTTAAGCTCCTTTAAAAGCTCCATGATTCCATCATAAGGTGCTGTATTGTCATTGCAATGAGCCTCATAATATTCCTTGAAATCCGAAAATGTCTTTTCAAACTTTGGATTGTCTGCCCCCTGTGGCACTGCGCGCTCCATCAGAAGCTTTACACCGTTTCCCACAAATCTGCGCACCTCGTCGAGTGTACGCTCCGGCATGCCATTTTGTTTTAATGCATAGTTTGTTGCATTTTTTAAATCCTCAAGTGTATAGAGAAGTGTTCCATCAAGGTCGAAAACGACCGCTTTTTTACGGTTTTCCTCCTCACCCTTTGCTATATGTGTCTTTTCAAATTCTGTCTTGCTTATCATATATGCCTCATTCCTGTCATCATTTGGCAGAACCATAATATCTCCAGGTCTGCCTGATATATAACTGCTATCATCCTTATTCTTAAATAGCTTTACCTTGTGCTTTAGCACAAATGCTCTTGAAAAATCCTCCTCAACAGGTATGCACACTCTGGCATGTGCCATTCCATCCACTATAGTCTCCGTATCCTTATTCTTGAACTTCGGGACATAATCTGTCTGTTTCACAGTAAACCGCCAGTCCTTGTATATCCTGAAGCTTTTGTTCAGCCTGTCCAGATTTAAAATCCGTACACTGCCGTCTTCTCCTATTATGACTACCGTATCTTCACTAACCGGTGTGGAGATATCCCCCTTAGCTGTCCGCACTCCCATGCAGCAGCCCACAGGCAGTATATCCTTTGCAATGATACATCCCATCGGTATCGGGCGTTTTTTATAATCCACTTTTTTGAAGCCACTCGTATCAAAATCTTCTCCGTAAATTATCTTTGTATCGTTTAAATAATCAAAAATCCTCTCTTCCAATAATGATTTGATTGCAGAATCCGAAGGACGTTTGTGTGTACCATCGCTGCTGTACTGAAATCTTGGTGTCACGTCTTTTTCTTTGCAGTAGACATTATAGCTGTCTATCAGCAGATCCATCGGAATAAATCCACCGGCCTTGTAATAATGCCCTCCGCCTGAGCCTATGTCCCTGCACACTTCCTGCGCCATTTCGCTTGCGCTCACCTCTTTTATACAGCTTCTAAACGAAAGCTTCACTCCATTCTTAATCACTGAAAATACCATACATATGTCAATAGCATCCACCTCCAGCACAAAATCGCTTATGATGCCGAGTACATTCGGGTCACATGCCCCTGCCTTTACGATCGCCAGACGATATTCCTCTATATAATCGCGCCCCAGCAATGCTGTTGCGGCTATGTCCAGCTCCTCAAGTGACATGTTGGCATTTCGGAATTTGGCCACTATAGTGTTGTCAAAATCCGCCTCATCGCGCAGGTCCCTATCAAGCGAATGTGTTATCTCGGTAAATTCTCCGGTGTCGGTGTAAAGTCCATAATACAGTGCTGTTGCCAGGTTTCGATTTATCTCTACGCCCTCCTCACGAAGCATATCCCACACAATTGTCGCACATGAGCCCATATAGCTCATGACACGGTTCATAGCAGGAAGCTCTCCCGATACTCTGTGGTGATCTATGACAGCTACATTTTCTGCCTTGAAAAATGTGACATTCCCACCACCGTACTGACAATCGACAGTCACAAGCAGCTGCGGATTGTCTAAAAAATCCACATGCTCTATCGGTATGCCAAGACTGTCTACCATAAGCACCAGATTGCTCTTGTGTATGATATTCCTGCCTCCGTATACAAGTCTGGGACTTTTTCCATTCATCCTCAGGTATTCATAGACTCCAAAGCCGCTTGCCAGTGCATCTGCGTCCGGATTATCATGACATTGCACAATTATGTTATCAAATTGTAATAAATCACTTAGCTTCATTATTAGCTCCCTGAATAGTTATACTAATTCATTTTCTCATATGTGTATTTATGGCTGCTTCAAATCATCACATTATTTCAGGTACGGAAACAGCAGCGAACTTCTGTCCTTCTCGTCAAACATCGAATTGTACTGCAGGATATTGTATGCCTTTATCCATTTTGCCTCGTCTCCTGTTGCGTCATCCACATGCATAAAGCACTCATTCTTTTTCGAATAATAGCCCCTTGAATTTATCGCCGGAATCTTCTCCATCAGCTCAGCGAGGAACCGGTTGTATGCCGGCAGATCTATGTTGGCTCTCTCAAGCGTCAGTGTGGACAGGTAGTTGAGGCTCGTCACATCAACTGTCTGTGCATCCGTCTCGTAATTGGTCCATATGAAAAACGGCACCTTGTACAGATTCTCAAGCTCCTGCTCCGTAAGTCCGGAATTGCCCTTGCCATTTAAAAGCTTGATAAAATTATTGCATAATCCCGGCTGGTGGTCTCCAAAAAACACAATCTCTACCGGATCATCCACACCCTTAAAGTATGTGATGAGATTTTCGAGTGCCTTGTCACTCTCATTCAAAAGTGACAGATACTGGTTCGCATCGGTGTATGACGCTCCAACCTTGTAAACCTCCTGGTTGAAGTTGTCATATCTCTCACCGTAGCCACCGTGGTTTTGCATCGTGACACCCATGATGTAAAGCTTCTCATCATCGCTCTTTTTCTCGTAGCGGTCAATAATCTTATCATAGAGCTCCTGGTCAGTGATATATTCCCTGAGTATCTTTGTCTGGTCAAAATCATCTATAAAGTAAGTCTCATCATAGCCCAGATGCGGATAAACCTTGTTCCTGCTCCAGCCTGTCGCATAGTACGGATGCATCGCAACCGTCGTGTAGCCGATATTCTTCAGGTTTGAGACTATGGATGTCGGGTCATCATTTATATACTGCTGATAAACCACCGAGCCATCCGGCAGAAATGCCATCGAGTTTCCTGTCTCAAATTCCCACTCAGAGTTTGGCGTCTTCGCACCGTACACGGACGAAAGTGCATAGCCTTTAAGCGTATTTTCACTCAATGAATCCATAAACGGCGTGACCTGCGTGTTGGTCTCAAAATCTCCCACCACCGACAAATCAGCAAACGACTCATTCATGATAACAATGATTGTGGGATTTTTCGCATCAGACTGCGAATATGAGCTGTCCGTTTCCTTGAAATTGCCCGCTATCTTGTCAACTGCTGCCTTGCTGTAGCCATCAGGTGCCTTCACAAAACTGTCCCTTATGCCGAGCACAAAGTTCAGCAGATAGCCGTTTCTGTACGTGCCCTTTTTCTCCCATGTCTCAGTGTTTAGTGACATGGAATTCATGATGACATACAGCACGCATATTATTGTGAGCAGTATCGAAATAATCCTCATATGGATAGCCGACTCGAACTGCACTTCTATGCGCCTTACCAGCACTATATACAGAACCGCCGCCAGAATCACGTACAAAAACTTGTAGTCTATGACGAATTTGTATTTTGTCACGACGGAAAGTCCTGTTCCCGCTGACTTCAAATCCGCATATGTAAACTCATTGCCACGGAATTCATAGACAAAATAATCTATAAATCCAAACGCGAGTATGGCAATTGATGCTATGGTACATGTCAGCCTCGTGTTGTTTGTGATAAAAAGTATCACCAGATATATGGCGAGCGCCAGAACCACATTCACCACGCATACCATATCGGTGGTTTTCACAAAGTCCTCATCCGTCAGCAGCACATACTGCACCGAAAAAACAGATAGTATCGCTCCGATGACAAGCAGTATCGCAGCCCAAAGCCATGACAGCTTCACCGGAAGCTCAAGCTTCACATTTACAAGTCCAAAATATGCTGCTGCAAACAGCAGAATCACCCACCAGCTTGCCGATGTAAAGTAACCTACCAGCGCGGCCGCCACTGCTACAATTCCAAAATGTATGTTGTTTTGTTTTGTTATCTCAAATTTGATGCTCATTTCTGCCTCTTAATATTGCCTCTTAATATTTCCCCTTAATGCTTTCTCTAAATGCTTCCTCTTAAGGCTTTCTCTTAGTGCTTTCTCTTAATGCTGCCTCTTAATGTTGCGATTTGATTTTAAATTATATTTCCTAATTAGCAAAGAAGTCCTCAATTTGACTGTATATAATGTGCATCAGATTTGTTCTTGCCTCAACACTTGCCCACGCAATATGCGGAGTGATAATCAGCTTGTTTGAATCCTTTATCGCACGGAGCGGATTGTCCTCACTCATAGGCTCCTGCGCCAGCACATCAAGACCTGCCGCCGCCAGCTCTCCATCCATAAGCGCCTGTGCCAGATTCGCTTCATTCACTATAGGACCTCTGCCAAGATTTAAAAATATCGCAGATTTTTTCATCTTTTCAAACGCAGCCTTGTCCATCAGACCAAGTGTGTCATCCGTGAGCGGTGCATGCACCGACACGATATCAGACGTGGCAAGCAGAGTATCAAAATCCACCCTCTCGTAGCCCGGCTGCGAATTTCTTCCTGATGTAGAATAATAAACCACATGGCAGCCAAAAGCCTTTGCGATATCAGCCACGCGTCTTCCGATATTTCCAAGCCCCACGATGCCCCAGGTCATACCGCTAATCTGGTGAAACACATTGGAAAAATGCGTAAACGACGTATCACCCACATATTTCTCGCTCTTCACATAATCATCATAATATCTCAGCTTCTCAAGCAGGTAAAATAGCAGTGCAAACGTATGCTGCGCCACGGTCTCTGTAGAATACCCTGCGACATTTCTCCATTCAATGCCTCTCTTTTCCAGATATTCTTTATCCAGATTGTTTGTGCCTGTTGCAGTCACACATACGAGCTTTAAATTTTTTGCCTGTCCTATAGATTTCTCATTTACCTCGACCTTATTTAAAACAATCACATCAGCATCTCTTGTGCGCTCCGCTGCTTCCTCTGTTGTCGAAAAATCATATTTGACAACCTCTCCGAGCTTGTCATATTCGGAAAGGTCGATGTCGTCACCAATTGTTTTGGAATCTAAAAATACTATTTTCATGGTTTGTTTCCTCTGTGCTATATATTTATTTGTTTTAATTTCTATTTTTAGGGGACTTCGCACTTGCAGGCTGTGATGGTGCGCCGGCATATGCCAGCGGTAATGCAGGTTTGCGTGTGCGAAGTCGTCTCAATATACATATACATATAAATATAAACATAAACATAAACATAAATATATTTATACCACATTTCCGGAAATAAAACCACTGTATCAGTGTTTGATTAAACAAAGCTTAAGAAAGCCCACCATATTAATGATAAATTTCATCAATATGGTGAGCTTTTAATATTCTGCATCATACTTGCATGCAAAGCAGCATTTTATCTCACAGAAAATTTGTAATCTGTCTCTGTGTGGTATGTATCGCCTGCCTTTGTAACAGGTGTACTGAAGTTGGTCTCATTTATTGAGTTTGGATAGAACTGTGTCTCGAGGCAGAATGCATCACGGTTATTGTATTTGACTCCGCCCTTGCCTTCCTGTCCCACGATAAAGTTGGCTGTATAAAGCTGGATTCCGACACAGTCGGTGTATACCTCCATCTGTATGCCACTCTCAGGTGAATATGCTGTTGCGACCTTTTCTACTCCCGGAGCGGTCTTGTCTATTGCAAAATTGTGGTCATATCCGCTTCCATAGTGAAGCTGTGTATCATTTGCCTCAATATCTCTTCCGATTGGCTTAGCCTCTGTAAAATCAAATGGTGTACCCTCAACCGGTGCAATCTCACCTGTAGGAATAGCCTTGGAATCCTTTACAGGTGTGTAATGCTCAGCATTTATCTGCAATGTGTGAGTGTATACGCTTCCTGATGCATGACCGTTCAGATTGAAATAACTGTGGTTTGTCATATTAATCACCGTATCCTGATCCGGTACTGCTTCATAATGAATCGTCAGTCCATTCTCCTCGTCCAGCGTATAGGTAACTTTCATGTCCAATGCCCCCGGATATCCCTGATCTCCATCCGGACTGTGCAGAAGAAAGGTTACATGATCATCCCCGTTTTCGATGACTTTCCACATCCGTTTCTGATAGACATCCGGCCCGCTGTGCAGATTATTTTTTCCGTCATTCTCTGCCAGCTTATAATCAATCCCGTGAATCGTCACACACGCACCACCGATCCGGTTTGCATTTCTTCCGACAATTGCACCGATCGCTGCCGTTCCATTTTCATAAGCGGCGGCATCCTCATACCCAAGTACCACTTCTACCGGATTTTTATCATGATCCAAAACGGTCACATTCACAAGGGTTGCCCCAAAGTCAGAGACCTGCACTTCCATCCCTGCATCATTTTTCATTTTATAAAGATATGGTCTGCTGCCATCTTTCGTTATCCCGAATTTCTGAATCTGAAGTTTTTCCATTCTATTCTCTCTCCTGCTTTCTTCTCCTGAAAAATCCTAACACTCTTTTTATTACGCCTGTATTTTTCTGTTCACGGATATC
>ENA-UERN01003409-UERN01003409.1-human-gut-metagenome-genome-assembly--contig:-NODE-3409-length-11072-cov-4.076762_pt1 | contig 11072 bp, 7 predicted proteins | sample MGYA00242950_ERZ507950 | MGnify/ENA primary metagenome ERZ507950 (study PRJEB26167, sample SAMN06115515) | human gut metagenome | host: Homo sapiens | place: China:Ningxia | collected 2014-11-26...
AAGAACATCACTAAAGAAAAAACCCGCCTAAAGGCGGGTTTTCAAAAAGCACCAGCTATGATCATGCTGCTTTGCGACGACGAAGCTTACCCTGCTGCTCTTTACCAGAGACAGTAGCGTGAGTGAACGCATTAGGAGCAGCCTTCATCAGAACTTCAACAGCAGCACCCATACCTGCGAATGCTTTCATTGTGTCGAACTTAACCTGTGGCTTGGTTGCTTTTTGATCTTTCATAGAAAACTCCCGAGACAGTAAAGGCGTCTCTAACCCTCTCTTTAAAGCTAGCTTGTTTCGCTAACTTATGCCAATCGATCATGTCGATTGGTGACATCGTTTCTTAGTAGTTTAAGCAGAAAACGACTGCCATAGATGTACCTTTAAGGTAATCTGGACGGGTATCCTACAATTTGTAGACCCTTCTCGTCTATACCTACTGAGCAAATTTAAGAAAGATATCCTGCAGCTCATCAATGACTGCAGACATCACATAACCGCACTGTTCCATGCGGAAACCAAAAGACTCGTAATACTGCACCAGTTCTGGTACTGGCTCTACAATGTGGACAACTTTACATTCAACAGCTTTACAAATGTTTCCATCGTAGGTGTTTTCACTTCCCGCTCAATCGCACCCAGATGGTTGGTACTGATATCCACCAGTTCAGCCAGTCTCTCCTGCGTAATTCCTGCCTCTTCCCTGTACCTGCGGATTGCCTTTCCCATTCCTTTCACACGCACACCTCCTCCTTCCAGTATTCACTAACGCTTAAAGCATTAGTCATGTAAATCCAGTATAATTGGTTGCAAATCACGCTTACAGTATCCATAAGGATTGCATTTATAACGCTTTTAGCGTTGGTCACATTTTTGGCACTCCATCGTCTGTAACTGGCACAGTCCTGCGATTGTAGCGGTAATTTACCCATGTTAAAATTGATATTGTCAAAATTATATGCAGAACGAAACGCAGCACTGCCGTATGGGAAGCCTCTCCTGTGGCAAATAAGCTGCGTTTTTTCTGTAAGATAGGAGGATCTTTACAATTTCATACTTTGATTTAGGACGCAGCCTGCATTGACCGGGCTGCGTCCTTTCTTGAGGCAGGAAAACCATAAGCAAAGGCAGGGGAGGTAATTCTCCTGCCGCTCTTATAAAAAGGAGGTACTTTTACGTGAAACACAAACTGAAAAACGCTCCGCCGGACACAAAACGGCATGTCAATTATGGCAGATGCCTGTATGCTGCATTTCTGGCTGTCACAGTCCTCTGCGGATACACACAGCCGGTTTTTGCCGCTACCATCTGGACCAAAGCCAATGAGATCATGAAGGATGTCTATAACCAGATTATCCTCATTTCCACCATTGCTGCAGTCGTAACGGCATCGGTTGCCCTTCTGATGATGAATTTTTCCAAAAGCGGAAAAACCGTGGACGAATCACGTGCATGGCTCAAGCGTATCGTCATTACCTGGGCGATCTTAAACGGGCTTGGCTTTATCATGGCTTACATCACCCCGTTCTTTGCAGGCGGAAAATGGAACGGATAGACGAAAGGAGATGCCACTATGGGAATACTTGACGGAATCGTGGAATGGATTGCCGAACAGGTCATGAACATTCTGGATCTGATCACCACTTCAGTCCTCGGTGCTCTGGGCTGTTCCATGGATACGTTTCTTCGCTACTTTCCTGCTGCCGAGACCATGTATCAGGTCTTTCTGGCACTGGGCATCGGGCTGATCCTCTTAAACTGGGTATGGCAGCTCTTTAAAAATTACTTTATGGGAGCCGGTATCGAAGCGGAAGATCCCATTAAGCTGTCCATCCGTTCCTTCCTCTTTATCTTTCTCACCTTCTATGCGAAAGATATTGTGGATCTGCTCCTGAAGATTTCAGGAACACCGTACAACTGGATTCTGACGGAAGACCTGCCGCCTTTAAAATTTGCGGATTTTAACTCCGTAGTCACAGTCATCCTGGGAGTCTGTGCAAATGGGGCGGTAGCCATCATTGCACTGATTCTGGTACTGATTCTGGCGTGGAACTACATCAAACTGCTCTTTGAAGCGGCAGAACGCTATATTCTTCTGGGGGTACTGGTCTACACAGCCCCGGCAGCTTTTTCCATGGGTGCCAGCCAGTCAACCGGAAATATCTTCAAAAGCTGGTGCCGGATGCTTGGCGGCCAGTTCTTTTTGCTTCTGATGAATGCGTGGTGCCTGCGGCTGTTTACTTCTATGGTCGGCACCTTCCTTGCCAATCCGTTATCCCTATAAGAAAGGAGGACCAAAATGAAACTTAGAAAGAAACTCATACCATTCCTGGTACTAACTGCCTGTCTGGTACTGTTTTGCTCCATGCCGGTCTTTGCAGCGGAGCTTACGGAAGCAGACGTGGAAGCGGCAGTTGCCAGTCAGGGAAAGGAAGCGGTAACCGGAAATGTCTTCGTCTGGTTCCTGTGTGCCATTGCCTTTTTAAAGGTATCCCAGAAAATTGATTCTTTTCTGGCATCGCTTGGCATCAATGTCGGCAATACCGGAGGAAACATGATGGCTGAACTTCTGATTGCAGGACGGAGCCTGACCGGTTCCATGCGTTCCCATGGTGGTGGCGGCTACCACAAAGCCTCTTCTCCCGGAAGTGCGGCTGTCGCAGGAAGCTTCCTATCCGGCGGGCTTGCCGGGGCAGTGGGAAGACAGGTACAAAGAGAAGCGGTCAATTCCGCAACCGGTTATACCGAACACAGCAGTATCGGAAACATGCTCTACCAGTCATCCCTGAACAAAGGCGGAGACTTTGCCAATCAGGTCATCAGCAACATTGCACAGGGAAATTACGGTCAGGTAGGTTCCATCAAGGGAGCAGACGCACAGAAAGCCTTTACTTCCTATATGGGCATCAATCCGGGCGGCGGTTCTTCCTATGATAATGTAGAAATCGGTGGCGGAAGGATCACCGGTACCGAAACCGGAAGCTCCGGAAACCGGGATTTTGCCCTGTACCATGCCGACCAGTATGCAGCTCCTACTCAGGGCTCCTACTCTACGGTACAGTCCGTGGATGGTTCCACCTGGTACAAGCAGTATGCACAGGATACGGTCGAAAAAACACCATATACTTCCGGCAGCGGCAAAGTAGCCTACAATGAATCCATTGTCCAGAAACTGCCGCCAGCCCCACAGCGAAAGGAGCGTATGTAACATGCCAAAAACAGCCTTGATGGGCAGTCCTCTTGCTGTCATCGGTACAGTATTCCGGCACAGGCGCACCCTTGCGAAAACTGGAGCAGCCGTCGGCGGTGTACTGATGCTTCCCATTCTGTTCCTTGTCATGCTTCCGGGACTCGTCTTCGGAGACCTCTCTGAAAATACCGGAGCACTGACCAGCAACACGGTAATCAGTGAAAATATCCGGGCTTCCAATCAGGCAATCGTGGAGGTGCTTCAGGAAAGCCATGATGCACTGCTTGCTAAGATCAATGCGGAAATTGCCAGACTCCCGGAAGGAGATACTGCCTCTATCAGCGATCCTTACGCTTCCAGTATCATCGTAAATGCGAACCAGCTCATCGCACAGTTTTGTGCCAGCCAGGATGACTATAAAAATATAAATATCAGCAAACTCAAAAGCCTGATCCGGGAAAACGAGGACGGGCTTTTTTCTTATGACGTTACTTCAGAAACGGCCACGGTGGAAGTTCCGGCGGAAGAGGAAAATGCACCACCCAGAAAGGTTACTTTTACCCGCCATACCTACACGGTCAGCTATGCCGGAGATGCCTACTTTGCAGATCACGTCTTTCATCTGACCGATAAGCAGAAAAAAACGGCAGACAGTTATGTGGAAAACCTGACCATGTTCTTTGGCGGCTCCGCTTCCGGTCTTGCCATGGCGGTAGGTGTCAGCGATGAGGTGCTGGCTTACCGGGCTACCATCCAGCAGGTCGCACAGAAATACGGCATGGAAGCTTATGTGGAACTCCTCATGGCAGTCATGATGCAGGAAAGCGGCGGGCGTGGAAGCGATCCCATGCAGGCGGCAGAAGGCGGCTTTAATAAGAAATACCCCCATGTCCCCAACGGCATCACCGATCCTGCTTATTCCATCGAATGTGGGATTCAGGAATTAAAGTATGCACTGGATAAAGCAGGATGTACCGGACCTACCGACCTGGACCGCATCAAGCTGGCGCTTCAGGGTTACAATTACGGCTCCGGCTATATCGACTGGGCAATGGAACGTGACGGCGGTTATACCAAAGAAAACGCCATTGCTTATTCGGATATGATGTGTGCCCGTCCGAACTGGCATTATGACCGGTATGGGGACAAGGAATATGTGGAGCATGTTCTCCGGTATTATCAGATTACCAATACCGGCGGAAGCTATCCGGCAAACGGAATGCAGATTCCGCACTATCTCCAGACCGATTACGGGAACATTCCTTATGGCGGCGGCTCCATCGCATCTTCCGGCTGCGGGCCTACCAGCTTTGCCATGATCGCCAGCTACCTGACCGGGAATACCATTACCCCTCCGGATGCGGTGGCATGGTGCGGGAATTCCTATTACAAGCCGGGAGTTGGAACCTACTGGAGCTACTTTCAGGCTGCAGCCAGTCATTTCGGCTGTGGCAGCGTCACACAGACCAGCAATGCCAATACGGTACTTCAGGCACTCTCCGAAGGCTGTCCGGTCATCTCCTCTCAGCGGGCAGGACTTTTCACCAGCGGCGGACACTTCATCGTACTCCGAGGTGTTACGGCAAACGGCAAGGTACTGGTCAATGATCCCAATGACAGTGACGCAAAGAACTATATTAACCGTGAATTTGATATGATGTCGGAAATCCATGCTACGGCAAATGCCTACTGGATCTTCGACAAAAAATAAAGGAGCCATTATGAACAGAACAAAAGTGATTCTTTCCATTTTTCTGATGCTGTTTCTGCTGCTTGCCGGACTGGTTCTCCCCAGTTTCTGGAAAAGCCAGAAAAAAGAAGCTTCCGGAAACAAAGGCAGGGAACCGGCAAAGGAAACAACAGAAACAAATTCTGATACCCCCATGCCGGAATATCTGGATTTTGATGCTTTAAAAGCATTTTTCTCCGACAGCCAGATTGCTTCTCTCAAAGGGCAGTTTCCTGTCTACCTAAAAGAGTATGTCAAAAAAGAACAGACAAGCATCACCTTCCTGCCGGAAAAAACCAGCTACCCTACCGAAACAACCGTCTGCCTGATGTTTTCACTTTCCGATCAGGATACGCTTCCGGTTACCTACCACACCCCGACGGGTGTGTTTTTATTTGGAGAAGACGGGGTACAGGTCTCTGCAGATACGACTGTTTACGAAAAGCAAACCGATGATTCCCTGCCGTCCCTGACTTCGCAGGACATTGAACACCTGCAGGAAGGCGGGTATCCGGATACTTCTGACAGCCCGGAAGCTCCGGACACAGAATCCGGCAGTGCCTCTGTGCCTTCCGAAGATGCGAAAGATACGAAAAAGGAGGTGCAGCCATGACACAACCAGAAGAAACACCGGTTTCCTTTATCCCTTCCAACTTCATTGAGAAAGGCAAGATCCTAAACGGAACTTTTGACATCCGCAATGCCATAGAAAGCATTGTTCTTTCCCTGGCAATCGGTATCCCTGTTTTCCACCTGCCGCTGTCCCTGACTGCCCGCATCATCATTCTCTGCATGACCGCACTTCCAGCGGCAATGGTAGCCCTGATTGGAATCGGCGGGGAGAGCATCACTGCCTTTTTGATGAATGCCCTGCGTTTTGTAGTGAACCGCAGGGTAATCTGGAGGTCCGACAGTCTTCCGGAAGGAAAGCCACGCAGGAAACCACGTTTCAAAGAGCCAAAGACAAAGAAACACCGGAAAGCAGAAAAAATGGCAGAGCCTTCCAAAGTAATGGCATCGGCTCCCCCACAGTCTGAACCGGACGCACCAGCTCCGCCAAAAAGTAAAAAAAAAGAACACCGGCAGTTTGATACCTCCACCAAGCGGGGCATCAAAAAACAGGCAAAGGAAGATATCCGTTATCTGAAGTGGGAGCAGAAAGAAGCCAGCCGACAGAAAAAAGAGGCGGCGAAACAGATAAAAATACAGAAAAAAACGGAAGCCCGGAGACGAAAGGAGGAAGAAAAACGGGCAGTTTCCGAAAAGCGGGCTGCAAAAAAAGAGCAGAAAAAAAAGGTGGTTTCCAAGGAGGACACCTCATCTGCCACGTCAAAACCCGTTTCCCGGAAAAAGCGAAAGAAAGACCAGACCTTGGAGGATTATCTTCCGGTGGAAAAAATCGCAAACGGAATCGTCTATACCACAGACGGACGGTACGTGAAGATCCTGGAGATTGAACCAATCAACTTTCTGCTTCGAAGTGCCAGGGAACAGCAGGGCATTATCTACAGCTTTATCAGTTACTTAAAGATCAGCCCTGTCAAACTCCAGATCAAGATGATCTCCAAAAAAGCAGACATCAATAAGCATCTGGAGCAGTCCCAGCTAGAGCTGGAGCGGGAAACCGATCCCCACTGTCAGGAACTGCAGCGTGACTACATCCAGTTTGTCCAGAACTTAAGTTCCAGAGAAGCAGTATCCAGACGGTTCTTTCTGATCTTTGAATATGAACCATTCAACGCAAACCGAAAGGAAGAGGAACGGGAAATCCTTGCTGCTCTTGAGACAGCCTCCCAGACCGCCAAAACCTTTCTATACCAGTGCGGGAATGAAGTGGTCTCCCATGACAATGAGGATGAATTTACTACGGATGTTCTCTACACCCTTTTAAACCGTACCCTTTGTACGGAGGTTCCGCTTTCGAACCGGATCAGCACTGTACTGTCCGCCTATACAAAGGAAAATCGCATGGAGGAACTGGATCACATCCGGATCAACGAGTTTCTCGCACCGGAAAGTGTGGATTTCAAGCACTCCCATTATGTGCAGATCAATGGGCTTTACCATTCCTACCTGCTTGTGCCGTCTGACGGCTACAAAAACCGGGTAACTCCCGGATGGCTGTCACTCCTTGTCAATGCCGGGGAAGGGATTGATATTGATTTCTTTCTCCAGAAACAGCCAAAGGACAAGATTCAGCAGCGTCTCGGTCAGCAGATCCGTATCAACCGTTCCAAATTAAAGGATGCGTCCGATACCAACACTGATTATGACGATCTGGATTCTGCCATCCGCTCCGGATATTTTCTGAAGCAGGGACTTGCCAACAACGAAGATTTCTATTACATGAATCTTCTCATCACCATTACTGCTTCCACGTTGGAAGAACTGCAGTGGCGGATTCAGGAAATGAAAAAGCTCCTGATCTCGCAGGATATGAACTTACACTCCTGCTACTTTTTACAGGAGCAGGGATTTTTATCCTCTCTGCCGCTGGCAAATCTGGACAAGAAGCTTTTTAAGCTGTCCAAGCGGAACGTACTGACTTCCGGGGCGGCAAGCTGCTATCCCTTCGTCAGCTACAGTATCTGCGATGATAACGGAATCCTCTTTGGGGTAAACAAGCATAACAATTCCCTGGTCATTGCGGATATCTTTGATTCCAGGCAGTACAAGAACAGCAACATCTGTATCTTAGGCTGTTCGGGAGCAGGAAAGACCTTCACCATGCAGACCATGGCACTAAGGATGCGAAGAAAAGGCATCCAGGTGTTCATCATCGCTCCGCTAAAGGGACACGAATTTTACCGGGCTGCAAGGAATGTCGGCGGAGAATTTATCCAGATCTCTCCTGCCAGTAAGAACTGTATCAACATCATGGAAATCCGGAAGGTAGACAATTCTGTAAATGAACTGCTGGACGGACCGACACTGGATGCCTCCGCACTGGCAGGCAAGATCCAAAGGCTTCACATCTTCTTCAGTCTGCTGATCCCGGATATGTCCCATGAGGAGAAGCAGCTTCTGGATGAAGCCCTAATCAAAACCTATGCCAGAAAAGGAATTACACATAAAAATGAATCCCTGACAGATCCGCAGCATCCGGAGCAGTACAAAAAGATGCCCATTCTGGAGGATGTCTACAATGTCCTGCTGGAAAGCGAGGATACCAAACGTCTGGCTCATATCCTGAACCGCCTGGTTCACGGTTCTGCTTCTTCCTTTAACCAGCAGACCAATGTGGACCTGACCAATAAATATACGGTACTGGATATCTCCGAACTGACCGGTTCCAGCGATCTTTTAACGGTCGGCATGTTCGTTGCCCTGGATTATGTCTGGGATAAAGCGAAGGAAAACCGTACCGAAGAGAAAGCCATCTTTGTCGATGAGGTCTGGCAGCTCATCGGTGCATCCAGCAACCGGCTTGCAGCGGAATTCGTACTGGAGATTGCCAAGATCATCCGTGCTTACTCCGGAGCCGGCATCTTTGCCACACAGGATTTAAACGACTTCTTTGCTCTGGATGACGGGAAGTACGGCAAGGGTATCATCAATAACTGCAAGACCAAGATTATCCTGAACATGGAGGATGAAGAGGCACAGCGGGTGAAGACTATCCTGCATCTATCGGAAACAGAAGTAATGAACATCACCCATTTCCAGCGGGGCAACGGTCTGATCTCAACCAACAACAATAACATCACTGTGGAATTTAAGGCTTCCAATCTGGAAAAGGAGCTGATTACCACAGATCGGCAGGAGCTTCTGGAAATCCTTGCGAAACAGAAGAAACAGGCTGTGTAACTTTTGGCAGCACTGACGCTGCCCTTTTCATTTGAACTTCAAGAAGGAGGAGACTTATGTTACAGACATACAAATCCTATACCAGACGGACGCTGGCTATGCTGCTGGCAGTCCTTGTCGCAGTCGGCGCATTGTTTTCCGGCAGTTTTCCGGTTCATGCAGCCGACGGCACCATCAGCTATAAGGCAGGTGCCAATATCCCTTACGGCAGCTATTTTACCTCCCGCATGAGCTTTGACGGGAGCAATACTGCCTACTGCGTGGAACCACTGAAGAAAACACCTTCCTCTGGTTCCTATTCCTATGACCTTTTAAGCCAGAACTCCCCGCTCAGAAAAGCGCTCTACTACTTAAACGGCGGTTACGGCTACGATAAAGTCGTCAAGGATAAATATTTCAGTGGCTGGAGTGATGATAACAGCTATGTCATCGGACATCTGGTTGTCGCTTACATCTATGCCGGTAATTCCGCTGACACCGGAGCTTTCCATGGCGCCCCGCAGTCCTATATTGATAAAGCACTGGAAGTAGCCAGTGCCATTCAGGGACTTCCGAACCCGCCGGAAGGCTTCCGGGCATTCATCGTTCCGGGACAGGGCAGCCAGACCATTGCCGGAAGCTGGTATCAGGTTCCAAACGGCTGGATCGAACTGAAAAAATCTTCTGCCAACGGAAGCGTATCGGACGGGAATCCGAATTACAGCTTAAAGGGTGCTGTGTATGGGATCTATCAGGGTGAGAAGCTCATCCAGAAACTGACCACTGATGAAAACGGGTATGCCAGATCCGGCGAACTGGAGGAAGGCGATTATACCATAAAAGAGCTCTCTGCTTCCAAAGGCTACATTGTAGACACCAAAGCTCACAAAGTCACCGTAAAAGCAGAACAGACTTCTGCTGCAAACGTAACAGATATTCCGCAGAATAATCCCATGAATCTGGTGCTTGAAAAGCTGGATGCCGAAACAAAGAAAGCCTCCCCACAGGGAGCAGCTTCCCTTGCAAACGCAGAATTTACAGTCAAGTTCTATACCGAGCAGTCTGACAGTGATCCTGCGGAAGCTGGAAAGAAACCGGCACGTACCTGGGTATTAAAAACAGATGTTTCCGGAAAGATGCATTTTACCAAAGATTCCTTTGTAAGCGGCGATGCCTTTTACTATACCAGTGATGGCAAGACCGTCTGTCTTCCGCTCGGTACCATAACGGTACAGGAAAGCAAAGCCCCTGCCGGATACCAGCTCAATCCAACTGTCTTTGTACAGAAAATTACAGGTGACGGTAAGCAGGAAATGGTTTCGGTATACCAGTCTTCTACCATAGAAGAATCTGTCATCCGTGGCGGAGTGAAGATCCAGAAACGTGACAGCGAGACCGGAGAAGCAAAACCGCAGGGTTCTGCCACTTTGGAAGGTACTGTCTTTGCGATCACTACGTTAAATGAAAATCCGGTATTAGTAGACGGAACATCCTACACGAAAGATCAGGTTGTCCTTACACTTACTGCCGATAAATCCGGTTCTGCTGCAACTGCAAAAGATGCTCTCCCATTCGGACATTACCGTGTGGATGAAACAACTGCACCTTCCGGTTATCTGAACAGCGGAAAGATCTCTGTAGAATTTGACATCACAGAACAGGGAAAAATCGTGGAACTGACTGCAAAAGACAATTCCATCTCCAATCAGGTCATCCGCGGGGATCTGGAATTTGTCAAGATTGCTGACGGCAGCCAGAACCGTCTGGCAAATGTGCCATTTAAGATCACTTCCAAAACAACAGGCGAAAGCCATGTGATTGTGACAGATGCCAACGGTTATGCCAGCACTTCCTCCAAATGGAACAAACATACCGCAAATACCAACCGGGGTGAGTCTTCGGAAGACGGCATCTGGTTCGGCACCTCCAAACCGGATGATTCCAAAGGCGCTCTCATTTACGATACTTACACTCTGGCGGAACAGCGTTGTGATTCCAACAAAGGCATGGATCTTTTAACCTTTGAAGTCAAGGTTTATAAGGATTCTGTTCTGATACAGGTTGGAACTCTGACCGATGATGCCATTGAGATCGGCACGACTGCTCTGGATGCCGAGACCGGTACACACATGAGCCAGCCGGCAAAAGAAGTGACCATTGAAGACGTTGTGGAATACGAAGGACTGAAAAAGGGCCAGAAATACAAACTGACTGGAACCTTAATGGATAAAAAAACCGGGGAACCAATCCTTGTGGATGAAAAACCGGTGATTTCTGAAACTGAATTTACTGCAAAGAAATCCTCCGGCTCCGTCAAAGTAACCTTTACCTTTGATGCAACTTCCTTAAAGGGAAAAACAACCGTTGTCTTC
>ENA-UERN01003414-UERN01003414.1-human-gut-metagenome-genome-assembly--contig:-NODE-3414-length-11063-cov-3.796195_pt1 | contig 11063 bp, 8 predicted proteins | sample MGYA00242950_ERZ507950 | MGnify/ENA primary metagenome ERZ507950 (study PRJEB26167, sample SAMN06115515) | human gut metagenome | host: Homo sapiens | place: China:Ningxia | collected 2014-11-26...
ACAGGCAATCTACAACGAGGAGACCGGTGAGACCGAGAACTGGTTCTTCCACACCGACGGTGACAAGAAAGGGCAGGGCTACCACGGGCTCCGCGACGGCATCCTCTACGCCTACGGAAAAAGACAGGACGCCACCGCCGACCAGAGATATGCACCGGCTGATTTAAACGGCGTGACCTACCTCGTAGGGACCACCGGAAACGTGCAGAAAGCATCCGCTTCCTCCACTTCCTCCGCGAAGCCGGAGTTAGGGCGCGGATATAAGGACATCAAAGACGCGAACGGCAAGATCTGGACCGTGGATACGGCCGGAATCGTGCAGTAACGCTGACCATCCACACCATAGATAAAGTTTGAGTCCTCTGGGACTCTTACAAAATGCATAATTGCAAAGGTGCCGGACTCTCTCGCTCAGAGTCCGGCACCTTTTATCTCTATACTGTAATTATCCTTTTATCTTCCTGCTTCTTCATCCCAGCTGCCGTTGACTTTTTCCATCTTTCTTCTGCATAGTAATTTTTTACAATACCAATTTTGCTATCAGCCAAACTCCGGCAATTCCCAAAAGCACCACCGAAAATGCCGCCGACAGTCCAAACACCAGTGTTCCAACTGCCAGTGAAATGATAAATCCAGCCAGACTCAGAACAGCTCCAAGGAGTCTTCCGCAGACACTTAAAAGCAGACCGACCACCTTAAAAACGACTACTAAAAATATAATTGCAAACAAAATCGGCGTACAACCGCCTCCTACCTATTTTCTTTTTCACCTTACGTTATGCTTCACGATAAACATATGCCAGAGTGCATCTCTGACTGACGATAGTATAGCTATTTTTCTGCCATTTGTAAATCTTATTATTCTCCCGTTTTCCGAATTTTTCTCTATGACTCCCGCCCCAGATACTCCCACACAAACCGCGATACTTCCGCCTTTTTATGGTACCTCTCCCGCACCGCATATACATGCAGCCGGGTCTTTGCACGCGTCATTGCCACATAGAACAGACGTCGTTCTTCCTCCATATCCTCGTCCAGCATCGCGCGGCTGTGCGGTGTGATGCCTTCATTGGCATCGAGAATATAGACAATGGGAAATTCCAGCCCCTTGGCACTGTGCATCGTCGCGAGCGTGATCGCGTCCGTCTCCGTCCGCCGCTGCACCGCCTGCCGGAGCAGTTCCTCCTTGTACGCGTCGATGTGTGCAAACCACTCGTCAAAGGTCTTGAAACCCGCCGCACTTTCTTTTAACTCATCGGCAGTCTCTAAAAGTTCCTCCGGCCGCATCCGCCGGAATGCCGCATACTCGATCAGATATTCGTCGTATCCCATGCCCTGGCGGATATAATTGACGGCTGCCAGAGGTGACATCCGGGCGATGGCCCGCAGATCGCCTTCCAGATTCTCGATCCGCTCGGCAATCCAGTCTTTCTCCGCATAGAATGCCTTCATCTTCTCGAACGAAACCGTCTCATCCGGCATCGCATCCCGGCTGATATAACGCTTCGGACGGTTGATGACCTGCAAAATATCTTCCCGCGCCCGGCTTCCCATGGCGATCCGGATATAGGTCAGGATATTTCGCGAAATCCAGTGTTCATAGAGGTTCGGCACCGTGTCCCGTGTCCGGAACGGCAGATTGTATTCCATCAGCTTTTCCATCAGAAAACGAGGACCAGCATTGGTCCGGTATAAAACTGCGATATCCCCCGGCCGCACTCCCGACTGCAGATACAGCTGTATCTCCCTGGCAATGGCCAGATTTTCTTCCCCCGGATCCTGCCAGAGCTTCGTGATCACGTTCTTCCCATGACGTCCCGTTGTATGGATGGCCTTTGAAAAACGTTTCTGGTTTTCTCCGATCAGCCGCAATGCCGGTGCCACGATCTCCTCGGTACTGCGGTAATTCACATCCAGAAGAATCCGTCCAGCCCCCGGATAATCCCGCTCAAACCCCAGCATAATCTCCGGTTTTGCTCCAGTTTGATCACCTTTGCATCCGGAAATGTTTTTTCAAAATCAAGAATGTTGTGGATATTCGCACCTCGGAACTTGTAAATCGACTGATCATCATCGCCCACGATAAAAAGATTATCTTCCGGCTTGGCTAACATCCGCACGATCTCATATTGAAGCCGATTGATGTCCTGAAACTCATCAATCAGGATGTACCGATACCTTCTCTGCCAGGCAGACAGGATATCTTTTCTTTCCGTAAAAAGTTCCAGACACAGCACCATCATGTCATCGAAATCGATGAGTCCGGCTCGGCGCATTTTCTCTTCATAGCCTGCATAGAGCTGACGGAAAACTGCATCCGGACAGTTTTTGGAATAGTAATGTTCCAGTGCAATCCTCTCTCCCTTGACAGAGCTTATCTCACTTAAAATGGAGGCTGCAAACTCATTTTCATCCTCCGGCTCCAGACCTCCGGCCTGAGCCAGCTCCCGGACAAACTGCATCTGCTGCTCTTCCCGGACAATATTGTCAGCGGTATATCGGTATGCCAGCTTTAAGATCCTAAAAAAGATCGAATGAAAAGTACCGAAGGTGACTCTGGATCCGCCGCCGGTCAATGCTTCATACCGCTCCCGCATCTCCTCGGCTGCTGCCCGGGTAAAGGTGATTACCAGAATATCCCCCGGATCGATTCCGTACTCCTTCGTCAGATACTGGACCCGATGGGTGATCACCGTTGTTTTCCCTGATCCCGGTCCCGCCAGAACCATCATGGGACCATCTTTATGCATGATTGCCTGTGTCTGTGCTTTACTGAATGCCATTTCCTGTTTCCTTACTCCACAATTCAAGAATATCTCGGCATATTTGCTTCGAAATTCGCATTTTGACGTGCAAGACATCCTTCTGCCGCGCATCTGAAGCAAATCTGTCAAGTACAAATGTAAGAAAAGTGCGCCTTGGAATGTATTTCTCACAAAGCGCACCTTTTCACTGCTTTTCATGCATCTACGATACATGAAAAAGCAGTTATTTATTTACTACCTACTGATTTAATCTGCGAAGCCAAACTTGCTTCAAGTCGAACATCGACGGTTACGACAGCCTACTGCTGTGCCTCCAGAAGTTCAATCCCCTTCTTGATACGGCTGATCGACTCTTCCTTGCCAAGCACTTCCATGATCTCGGTCGCGCCTGCCGGCGTCATCTGCTTGCCGGATACAGCGGTACGGATCGGCCACATTACAAAGCCGGTCTTAACGCCCTCTTTGGATACATACTCGGACAGCGCCGCGTACAGGGCGTCGTTGGAGTAATCTTCCTGTGCTTCCAGAATCGGCAGAACATCTTTTAATACCTTTAAGGATGTCTCCAGATTGGTCTTCATCTTCTTGTGAACATACATCTGCGGATCATACTCCGGGAAAATCTCGATTCTCGTCTTCACCATCGCCGCGATCTTCTTCAGATCCAGATCCTTGGTGATTACTTTTTTGATGTACGGCTCTGCCATTTCATAGAACTTATCAAAATCCATCGCCTTGATGTACTCGCCGTTCATCCATTTCAGTTTTACCATATCGAAAACAGCCGGAGATTTGCTGATATTCTTGTAGTTGAACTCTTTTACCAGCTCGTCTAAGGAGAAAATCTCCTGATTATTTTCCGGTGACCAGCCAAGCAGGGCAACGAAGTTGACAACTGCCTCGGAAACGAAGCCCTGATCGATCAGATCCTGATAGGAAGAATGACCGCTTCGCTTGCTCAGCTTCTTGTGCTCCTCGTTCGTGATGGTCGGGCAGTGCACATAAACCGGAACCTTCCATCCGAATGCGTCGTACAGACGGTTGTACTTCGGTGAAGAAGAAAGGTACTCGTTACCGCGGACTACATGGGTGATCTGCTGTAAATGATCGTCCACCACATTTGCGAAGTTGTAGGTCGGGAATCCATCCGATTTGATTAAAACCATATCGTCCAGCTCGGAGTTATCTACGGAAATATCCCCGTAAATCTCATCGTGGAAGGTAGTCTTTCCCTCGGTCGGATTGTTCTGACGGATGACAAACGGCTTTCCTGCCTTTAAGTTTGCCTCTACCTCTTCCTTGGAAAGGTGCAGGCAGTGCTTATCATAGGTCATGATCTCTTCGCCGTTTACTTCTCTCTTTAAGCTGTTTAAGCGTTCCTGATCGCAGAAACAGTAATAAGCTTCGCCTTTATCAATCAGCTTCTTCGCATATTCCATGTAGATGCCCTGTTTCTGACGGTCGCTCTGTACATACGGGCCAACCGGACCTCCGATGTCCGGACCTTCGTCATGCTTCAGTCCGGTATCGCGCATCGTATTGTAAATGATCTCGGTCGCGCCTTCAACGAAACGCTCCTGATCGGTATCCTCGATTCGCAGGATAAAATCGCCGCCCTCATGTTTTGCAATCAGGTATGCGTATAATGCAGTTCTTAAGTTTCCTACATGCATTTTGCCTGTCGGGCTCGGTGCGTATCTGGTTCTGATCTTTGTCATACTTTTCACACGGCTGTCTGGAAGCTTATGTTCCAAACAGTTTTTCCTTTCCTAGAAATAATTAAAATATTGGAATTATAAAATAAAGTAACTGTTCCGTAAGTCTGCGCATTTACTGCGCTGACCATACGAAAACATGGGCCAGCAGGCAGGTAATTTATATCACGCCTTCATATTCAGCAGATGGCACGCCAGCTGGAAATAAATCATCAGGCTGCACGCATCCACGATCGTCGTGATCATCGGCGACGCCATGATCGCCGGGTCGAGGTGGATCGTCTTCGCCGCAATCGGAAGCACACATCCGATCGTCTTCGCGATGATAACCGTGCAGAACAGGCTGATAACTACCGTCAGGCAGATGAGTACCTGCCCCGGATACTGGATCATCAGGCGCACGAAATTGACAAGCGCCAGAGAAAGTCCACAGAGCATTCCCACGCGGATTTCTTTCCACATAACTTTCAGAATATCCGCCGGTTCTACCTCGCCGACCGCCATACCACGGATTATCATCGTGCTCGCCTGGCTGCCGGAGTTTCCGCCCGTATCCATCAGCATCGGAATAAACGTAACCAAAAGCGGAATTACCGAAAAGGCATTCTCATATTTTAACAAAATACCGCCGGTCACCATACTGCTCAACATCAGGATCATCAGCCACGGAATACGGTTTCTCGCGAGCTGGAACACGCCCGTCTTCAGGTACGGCTTCTCACTCGGCAGCATCGCCGCCATCTTCTCGAAGTCCTCCGTCGCCTCCTGCTCCATGACATCCATGACATCATCGACCGTGATGATGCCGACCAGACGGTCTTCACCGTCCACAACCGGTAAACTCAAGAGGTTGTACTCATTGAACGTCTCCACAACCTTTTCCTGGTCTTCCGTCGTATACGCCTTGATCACATGCGGATCCATGATATCGCCCATGAGCGCCGCATAATCATTCATCAGAAGATCCTTGACCGTCACAACGCCCTCTAAGCGGCGTTTTTCATCCATGACGTAGCAGGTGTAAATCGTCTCCTTGTCCACGCCATATTTCCGGATATAATCAAATGCCTGCTCCACCGTCATATTTTTCTTGAGTCCCACGTACTCCGCCGTCATAACGCTTCCGGCACTGTTTTCCGGGTAATTGAGGAACTGGTTGATCAGTTTTCTCGTATCCGGGCTGGAGTTCTGAAGTACGCGCCGCACGATCGTCGCCGGCAGCTCCTCCAGCATATCGACCGCATCATCGACATACAGGTCGTCAATGATGGCACGCAGCTCATTATCCGTAATACTGGTAATGATGTGCTGCTGCTGTTCGACTTCCAGACAGGCAAATACCTCCGATGCCAGCTCTTTCGGCAGCATACGGAATACAACGACCGTCTTTTCTGAATCCAATTCTTCGATAAATGAGGCAATATCCACCTCATTCATCTCGACCAGCTGGCTTTTCAGCTCCCGATACTTCTTCCCGGACAGCAGAGCCAGCAGCTCTTCTTTCTTCTCTTCTTCTAACATTCCCGTCTCCTTCCAAAATATTGTCATTTTGGAAATCGGACAGGCTGCTCCTTTCCTGCTCCTGCACACAGGCAGAATGCCGGAAACTTATCCACAGATGCGGCAGTGTACACAAGGAATCCGCTGTTTGCAGCTGTCATTCCTGCAAATGCATGTGTACGCTGCCTTCGGTTCTGGGTAGCTGCCGTCTGATTCCGCCTTATGACTCCGGCTTTCCATTGTGTTCACTCCTCTCCTGATTTTCTCGCATGAAAACATCCGGCAGATTGATGCTCGATACCGGATGTCTCTTTTTATTATAATAATTGAATGAAAAAATAGCAATCTTTTTATCGAAGTTATCCAAAAAAACGTTATTAAAAAGTAATTGTTCACGGGTAGACACTTTGGGAACCAAAAATGCCGCTCAGATACCACCACGGCGGCAGCAGCTTTCGCACACCCGCGGCTCCCGGCAAAAAGAGCGAAGCGTCAAAAAAGATCGGACAGAGCAGGAGGCTCGCAAGGATAAACACCGGAATCAGCGCCGCCAGAAATCCCGGCTTCCGGCAGACTGCCAGGCATCCAAAGGCATACATGGTCACGAAGAAGAGATAAAAAAGCAGCTTTCCCGCCTCTAAAAGCGGCTCTGCCCCATTTCCCGACGCCAGAAGCGCCGCATAGGCCGAAATGGATGCTAAAAAGACAAATGCCGCGATCTCCGCCGTCTGCAGCAGCCACCGCTCCCGGCTCCGGACCGCCGCATAAAGCCCGCGCTCTGCATCCTCGCCCGCCATGACAGCTGCCGCCAGCCCCATGATAAAAAGGAAAACCGCCGTCAGCCCGCGCACCGGAAAGACCACCTTCATCGCCCCTGTCTGCAGTGCCGTTCCTCCCTGTAAGGTCTGATAATCAAAGGTAAAGGTGCTTCCGTTGCTGCGGTATTTTTCATAGAGTTTCATCAGCACGCCGCACGCCTTTTCCCGCGCCTCCGTCGTCTGGCAGCGCGCCATCACCGTCTGGAATGCCGCTCCATTTTTCCCATAATCTGCCAGCAGTTCCCGCCCGTACACCTCGAACAGTTCAGAAAATATCTTTTCTGATATAATTTTCTCTGCCACCGTGGACGGCGACACCAGCACGCGGACCGCACGGGTATAATGCCCCTCGTCCAGCCGTTCTTTTAATCTCTCTGGAAACAGGTAGGCGCACTCCGCCCGTCCGGTCATAACCGCCTTCTTTGCCTCTTCCTCCGTCCCGCACGGATAAAAGAAAAATGAACGGCTCTCTTCCGATTCCAGTCTTTCTGCAAGCGCCTGATTCCATGCATCCGTTCCCGGACAGAGCGCCACCGCGATCCGCCCGGAATCCCGTTTTTCCACCTGATGGAGCACGCCCATTCCCAATGGAAAAATCAGAAGAAATAGGAGGAACACCGGGCGGTAAAGAGCCCGCCGCAGCGTCATTCCAAACATACAGAACCACCACGCCAGCTTCCGCATCCGTCAATCCCTCCTTTTTCCGGCGGCAAGCGCCATTGCAAAGCATGCCAATGCAGCCGCTGCCAGTTTCCACAGCACCGAAACCGCCCCTGTCTCCTCGCCCGAAGCAATAAAGCGGATTCCATCCATCCAGAGCGCCGTCACCGTCATATTTCCGACTTTCTGAACCAGTTCCGGCAGAAAGACGGACGGGATGATGCCGCCCGCCAGAAAGAGAAATACCACACTGACCGCAAACAACGTCAAAATCGCCGCTGCCGAACTTCTGCACACCTCATAAAACAGCAGAATCCACGCCGAAACTGCCGCGCAGGTCAGCCCCCACGCCGCCAGTTCTTCCCGCCCCGCCAGCGCATATCCCTTCTGCACCGCCCAGCCATAGCCGCCCGCTGTGACTGCCATCAGAAGAAGCGTCATGCACAAGCATTTGCAGAAAAGCGGATACCACCGCCGGATCCCGATGCGCCGAAGCCCCTGTTCCAGCGCCTCCGTCTGGGGAGCCAGAAACGGTGCTGCCGGGATTCCGGTAAGAATCATCAGAAATACAATCCCCGAAATTCCATAAAAGACCGCCGTCGATACATTCCCTGCAGCGCTGACCGTTTTCTTCCGGAAAAGTGCCTCGCGGTTCATCGCATATTTTAAAAAGATACGGTTCAAATCCTGTTCAGACACCGAAATCTGTTCCGGCACTCCCTGGATATTTAAACATTCATTTGCCGCGTAGATCGCCGCCTGCGAAGTGCCAAGCATCGAACTGCCCGACTCTGCCAGTTCCCGGAAAACAGCGCCTTCCAGCCCGCTCTCATCCGGAAACCAGATCGTGGCTGGCTGGTTCGTACCGTCCAAAATGCCGCGCGCCATGCCGGACGGCACCTCGAAAACCGCTTGAAGCTCCCCGCTTTTCATCTTTTGAAACGCTTCATCGTGTTCCAGATACGAAAAGTCGCAGAGACTTTCCACGCTGTCCAGCGAGGCAATCATTTTGGTTATCTTTTCCGAAAGCGCATCGTCCTCCGGAAGCACCACGCCCACCTCGATTTTCTTTAAAGATGTTTCCCCATATAAAACCTTAGACGCCGAAAATGCCGCCATGCCGACGAGCAGCACCATCACCGCCAGCCCTGCCAGAAAATACGGCAGCTGGCGGAGCAGGCGCTTTCCGGTCAGCAGCAGATATATCATATATGTTCGCATTTTCCGCCGCCTATGACATGACTTTCAGGAGAATTGCGAACAGGTTGCCTGTTATCTCCGTTGTGACCTGGTTATAATCCTCCTCGGAGGAAGCCAGCACATCAAATGGAACGCCGTCCGGCTGCGCGATCTCATCCTCCAGCGGGTTGACATAATAGGAACCGGCAAATTCAACATAAGAACTGCTTCCATTTAACAATGTCGTTTCCAGACGCAGGGAATCCATATCGATATGGACGCTCTCGCCCTTCGAAAGCTCGCTGACCGCGCCATTCGCCGTGAGCGACGCCTGAGACGCACCATTACTCTGCAGATCCAGCTTTACCTCATAGCTGCCGTCCGCGATCTGATAGTCGCCATCCAGGATAAACTGGTATTTCTCTTCGTCGCCTTGCAGGGTCGCAATTACCTGACCACTCCAGCTCTTTCCAGCCTCGTAAGCGCCTGTTTTATCCAGGGAAACCGTGATAATCTGACCGTCCGAATCCTCAATATTTAACGCCCCATTCACATTCGACAGCATGTTGTAACCGCCGCCAAAGGAAACATCGCCGTAAAAACGGACATTTTCTTCCTCAACCGTTGCATCCGTCTCATAGGAAAATCCAGCCATTTTGCCGTCTTTTCTCACATAGACATCCATCGTCACATCCCCGATGGTATTTTCCATTTCCTCTACCAGATTGTCCAGCACCGCTTCCGCCTGGGCCCAGAGTTCCTTCTGCTGTTCCTCCGGATCCACGCTCTCTCCGTCCCCGTCCGCTGCATAGATGCCGCTTGCGCCGCCTGCCAGTTCCAGATAGCGCACCACATCCTGCTTGAGCGTCTCATCGTTCAGGAAAAATTCTCTCGTCGTCTTTGCAAAGCTGATCAGCGCATCCTTCGGCAGAGTCACATGGTAACCGCGGCAGTTCTCGCTCTGTCCGTCGATCGTAAACTCTTTTTTGTCATTCTTAGTGACGGTCATAGCCGCTTTGAGGTCATCAATCGCCTTGCTTCCCTCTTTGTAGCGGTTCCAGAGTGCTTTCAGATCCAGCATCGGCTCCTCGTCCGAAAGCGCTTCCTTGTACTGTCCCAGATAATTTGCCAGCCCCTCAATATCAATCCCCTGCTCTTCGAGCTTCTGCGCCGCATACGGAGAATTAATGAGCTGTCCTTCCAGATCATTGGCATAGTCAAGGGTAAACATACGGCTGGAAAGTACCGGAATCGCCGCCATGATCTGTGTATCATCCATGTAAAGCTGTGCGTCCGCCAATTCTCCTCCGCCATACTGCAAGGAAAGATTTAGCAGCTGCCGTCCGCTGTCCACATCGCGCTTCACATCCAGACCGATGCCCGCACCGCTCATCTGGTTCAGGGATTCATCGGAAATACCTGTCATACTTAACTCCATCCCCGTCTGCGCGGATCCCTTCTGTAAAAGGTCTTCCAGCTCTTTCGTCCCAAAGATCTCCTCAGACGGATTTAACTGCCCTTCCGCCGTGATGCTCTTGAACGCATCGATCACTGTGTCCTTCGGATCTGCCTGATGGCTGAGCATCACACCGCCGCCGATCACGGCCACCGCTGCGGCTGCTCCGGCTGGAATGAGCCATTTCTTCCTGCTGGAACCATTTCCGCCCGTTCTGCCACCTGCAGCATTTCCACCGATTTCAGCGCCAGCTGTTCCGCCTGCACCGGTTCCATCCGCTGTGTTAGATGCGGCCGTAAGCGCCTGCGCCGCTGCCTCTGCCGGGTTTAGTGGGGTTGAATTGTTTGACATGTTTGTATTGTTTGCATTGTTTGTGTTGTTTGTGTTGTTTCCCTCTTTCACCTTGTACCTCCTCCTGTTTTCTCACTCTTAAAACGTTACTGTTCACGCATACGTGCCCAGTAACCTTAAAACCTCTGTATCAGCTCCCGCGCCGAAAGCCCTGCCTCCGTCGGAACCAGCACACCGTCCTTTAATACATAAAGGGTTGTACACGCCCCTATCTCTCCCATCTCATGGGATGTTAAAAGAACTGTCCCCCCTGCTTTCACATAGCTCCTGATATAAGTCAGGATCTGCTCCTTGGCCTCCAGGTCAAGCGCTGCCCCCGGTTCATCGAGAATCAGGATATCCGCGCGTCCGGAGAGTGCCGCCGCGATGCTCAGCCTCTTTTTCTCTCCGCCTGAAAGCCGTCCCGCCTGCGTTTTCAAGAATCGGTCCACGCCCAGCACATGACCGACGCCGCATTCCAGATCCCGCTCCATCTCCCGCCGTTTCCCCCGGAACCAGAGACGGTAATTATCAAATGCCGTCAGCTCCGGGATCAATGGATTTTCCTGAGGCACATAGGCGATTTTTTCTTCTAATAGACGATGTCTTCCAAGCGCCTCCTGCCCGTCAATCCGAATAC
>ENA-UERN01003420-UERN01003420.1-human-gut-metagenome-genome-assembly--contig:-NODE-3420-length-11049-cov-9.241888_pt1 | contig 11049 bp, 8 predicted proteins | sample MGYA00242950_ERZ507950 | MGnify/ENA primary metagenome ERZ507950 (study PRJEB26167, sample SAMN06115515) | human gut metagenome | host: Homo sapiens | place: China:Ningxia | collected 2014-11-26...
TCCTCCTCCTCCTCCTCCTCCTCCTCCTCCTCTGTGGACGCGCAAATTGATTCTCCTGAGTGTCCTGACAAAGTGGACGATCAGAACGGACTTGCAAGTGGACTCGCCACGGAGGCACGATCTGGCGTCTCTGTGAAGACAGAAGCTGAGGACATGCAAAATGGACAGCCTGATATCACTGTCAAAATGGACGCTCAGGCGTCTCAGCACTCCCCTTCGCAACGAGAAGCAACGGGAAAATATTCTGAAACTCCAAGCCTTGAGTCCCTGAGCGCGCCCTCTACGTGGACGCCGATAGTGGACACTCTACATGGACATTCAAAGGCATCTCCGGCTGTTTCCCGTCCCGATGGACGGAAACGTCCTTATCAAGTGGATGTCCAGAATGGACACTCAGAATGTCCTGACAAAAGATCCTCTCACCATGAAGAGCTGCCTGAGCGGAATCCAGAGCTACCGGTGGAGAACAGACAAGAGGCGGGGGCTTCCACGGAGCAGGGGACGTCTGCCTCTCGTAAGCATGATCAGGAAGAAGCCGTACCTGTCCAGGCCGCTGCGATGACATTGCGTTCGCCCACATCAGACGCTCTGAATGGCCGCTCACGCCGGACAGCCAAAGTTGACGTGCAGACAGGGGCCCGGTGCAAACCCAAGAGGGTCGGAGAAGGGCAGATCAGCCTCCTCAGGCCTCTGGCTCCAGTGCATGGGGCCAATCCGACGAAGCTCTTCAAGTGGCTTTACGGGATCGGCAAGAAAGAAACCATCGACCTGACCCTCCCCATCATTGAGGAGACCATCGGTATCGATGCGCGCACCTGCCGTCGGATCATCGCTACATGGGCGGAAACGGGCGTGTGCGAGAAAACGGTCCATCGGCGGGGGATGCGTATCAGGCTTCTTATGGATGAAAAGGAGGCACTCGGCGCGCCGCGTGCCGCTTCCCCTTCCGTGTCGGCTTCTCCGGCGGATGAGCTGGAGAGGGCGCTGCCCGAGCTGTGCCCGAGGCTGATGGAGGTCGGTTTCACCGCCAAGCACCTGCGCCGGATCAAAGAGCTCCTCGCCGTGCAGAACATTGACCCCGGTTCCCTCACGGACGCCCTCCGGTATGCGGAGTACGAGCTGGAACACGGCCAGATGGTGGACAGCAAGGGCCAGCCCGTTTCGCGTCCGGTGGATTGGGTCTTTCGCTGCCTGTCCAAGGACGGGACCTACCGTATCCCCACGGGGTATGTTTCTCCGGCGGAATTACGCCGCCGGGAACGCGAAGAGGCCGTGCGCCGGGAACGCGAGGCATTGGAGGCCGAGCGGAGGCTGCTCGAAGAAGAGGCCGCCCTTGCCCTTGAAAAAGAGGTCGAAGCGATGTTCCGTCAGATGCTCGATGAACCCGACGGCCCGTTTGCCGCACAGATCCTGGAGAAGGTTCCCGCCGTCCTGCGTTCGCGCGGGGGGTTGGAAAACCCGCTGGTGCAGAAGGCCTGCCGGATGCAGATCAGCTATATGCTCCAGGACGCCGTCGGAGCGGGGCAGTAGGGCTATTCTGTGTGTCCATTCTGTGCAGACGTTTTGGGCGGATAATGTGCCCGTCCGGGATGCGTGCGGTTGCGCATGGACAGGCAGCCCGTCCGGAAGGCCCGGACAGCGTGTCAGGGCAGGATGTCCGGACATGCTGGACACCCAATCCGTCCGAGGATGTTGTGAGCGGCCTGTGAGGCAGGACAGAATGGCCGCACACGCCGGACAGTCTTATTGGCGATGTCCCGGACACTCTGACAGGAAAAAAAGGCTGTAAAAACAGTGTAGACTCTCGTGAAGGGACAACTTGATCGTCCATTTTGATCGGATAATCTGATCGGACATTCCTTTCGCCTATAGAAAGAGAGAAAGAAAAACTCTTTCTCTCCCCAACGATTCAAGACAGAAGGTGCTGCTGCGAATGGCTTCCAAATCGACCAAAAAAGATCTTGTCCAACACATAGCGAAGGCTCTGGAAGTGAGCCCTGTGGAAGCCGAACGGGTTATGCTCGTGGTTATGCGGTACGTCCGGCGGCAATTGCTTGAAGATACGTCGGTGATCCTGCCGGGCATCGGGACGCTGGCCGTGACGGAAACCGCGGCCCGTCTGGGGCGCAATCCCCACACGGGGCAGCCGGTGCCCATTCCCCCGCGCAAGACGATCAAGCTCAAGGTGTCCAAAGACCTCAAGGAAGCGATGGAGCCTTCCGAAACCGTGCGCACGGGCGGGGCCGATTTTGACGCCCAATAGCTCCGCCGTTCCGGAGCACGCCTGAAGGCGGGGCCTGGCCGGAAGGGGCTTATCCCTCGAAAAGGACGATCCGGTTTCTGCCGGACGTCTTGGCTTCATACAGCGCCTGATCCGCATGGGTCAGCACTTCGCAGATGTCCGCATCTTCCCCGAACGAGCGGTGCGCAATGCCGATGCTGACCGTCAGCTTGCCCGTCCGGGAATCGGGATGGACAAGGTCCAGTGCGGCCACTTCTTCCAAGATGCGCTGTGCCACGGTCATGGCCGAATACTGTCCGGCCCCGGCGAGAATGATGGTGAATTCTTCGCCGCCGTACCGGAATATCCTGTCCGAATCCCGCAGGAGCGCTTTTTGCGTGGCCTGCGCCACGGCTTTCAGGGCGGCGTCCCCGGCCTGATGCCCGAACCGGTCATTGTAGTTCTTGAAGAAGTCGAGGTCGAGCATCAGCAGGGCGAGCGGCGTGCGCGCCGGGATGCGCTCCATCGTTTCCTCAAGCGCCCGGCGGTTGTATACGCCGGTCAGCGCATCCCGGAAGCTGAGGTCAGCATACTGGTCCCGTTCCTGCGCGAGCTGGCCGGAACGGGTGTTCAGTTCGTCCATATGGCGGCTGATGTCGGGCAAAACGTCGAGTACGTCCTGCAATTCCCGGATGCGTACCCGTGGAAGTTCCGAGATGGAGTGCCCGGAACGGATGGTCCGCAGCGCCTGAGAGAGCAGGGACAGGGGGCGGAGGATCTGAAGGTGGATGAGCAGCAGCGTGGCCAGCAGCCCCGCGAGCAACGCGGTCCCCATGATCGGGAACAGTTCCTTGATGCGTGAAACTTCCTCGTTGATGTGGGACATGCTCCGGTAAATCCATTCGGCCTCGTGGGTCGAAACGGCGTCGCTGAGCTCGCGCAGTTTGCCGTCGAGGGTGTTCCAGAGCTGTTTGGCTTCCACGTGGCCTCTCGCGAGCTGCGTCCAATTGGACACGATGCCGTCCCAGTTCGTCCGGAATTCCCCGCAGTCCTTGAGCAGCGTCCGTTCAGGGGGGTCGGCCTGTTCCGCCTTGGCGCACATGTCCATCAGCGGGCGCAGGCTTTCCTGCAGGCCCTGCTTGTTGGCCGTGTTTCTGGAGAAATCCTTGTCCAGGTGCCGCGCACTGTGCCTGAGGGGATAGCTGTATTCCATCCCCGCCCGCATAAGCAGCCGCCCGAGCACGTTCGAAAAAAAGATTTCCGCATGATGGAGCCGATCCTCGGCCAGATAGCTCTGCTGCCTCAGCTCAATGAGACGGAGGAGTTGCGGCCTGATCTCATCCATTTTGCTGGAGAAGTCCACCGACGTCTCCTCAAAGACCGATTCCGCGATCAGCGCCTGGGCGGTGATGCCCGCGTTCCGGCTGATGGTGGGGTCGGACGCGCTGTACACCAGCGCGATGTTGCGGCGCATGTTTTCGACGTTGAGGAGCATCTGCTGCTTGGCAAGGATCTGCGGCAGATGGCTGTTGCTGGTGGAGAGCGCCAGATTTTTGATCCGTTGAAGGTCATTGGTGAAGATAAAAGAGACGAAGGCCAGCAGCGCCAGCAGGGGCACTGAGACGAGCACGGGGAAAAGGTTGATGCCGAGTTGTCGTTTCCGCTTCGGCTCCGCGTTTCGGGAAGGCTTGCAGTACATGAACGCGCTCAATAAATGCTGAAGGGAAAATATTTGCGTACGATGCGGTCGTACTCGCCGTTCAGTTTGATATGGACGATGGCTTCGTTGATCGCCTCGATCAATTCGGAATTGTTTTTTCGGACGCCGATGTGGGCATAGGCGAGGTCTTCGTCGGGCGGGAGGGGATCATCCAGTATGGCGAAAGGCTGGCCGCGCTCGCTCTGGAGGAATTCGTACCCGGACAGCCCGTCCACGAGGATGGCGTCCAGCTGTCCGGCGCAGAAGGCGTCGATCAGTTGCCCATAGGTAGGAAAACGGATGATTTCAGCCACGTTGACCCAGTGACTCCGGAGGAAGATCTCCTGCTGCGTATGATCCTGGACGCCAACGCGTTTCCCTTTCAGGCCTTCGGCGCTGACGGCCACGCTGCCCGGAAGCCCCAGATAGATGGAACGGGAGTGGTAGTAGCTGTTGGTGAAATCCATATAGGCCAGCCGTTGTTCGTTTTTGGCAAGCCCGGCAACGATCATGTCCAGCTCGCCCCGGCGCATTTTTTCGAGCAGCGTGCCGAAAGCAAGGGGCTCGACCGTGCAGGAACGGCGCATGGCCTTGCACAACGCCTCAGCGATCTCCGGGTCGAATCCGGCCTGCGTGCCCTCGGCGGGAAAGGAGAAGGGCGCATAATCGTCTTCCACGCCGATGCGGAGGATTTCCTCGGCTCCGCTGCGGGGCGGGAACCCCGCGAACAGCAGCGCGAGGAGGAACCCAGCCAGAAGAACGGGCCGGAGTGAAGAAAAAGACGGTATCGTGATTCTCAAGGGAAACTCTCTCGGGGGGCAACCCGCAGCCCCTGCGCCGTTTTCGGCGGGGCTCGCGGGACGCTTCAATGTGATGCTCTCGTTTTCAAGGAGGAAAAAGCGTTCCTCAGGCCTTAACGTTGGGAAGTTCCCCAACAACCAAATCGGGAAAACGACGGAGCGGTGGGAACCCCGGAGGAGCCGGGATAAAACCGTGCGGCGGAACTGGCGGCGGGTAGCGTCAGTTCCCGAAACCGCTCGATACGCGGCGTCGGGACCGGACAGCCGGATGGGGTTGGCCGCTTTTCCTGAGGTGCGGCCTGTCCTTTTCTAAAGGATATTTCGGCCCGTTGCAATCAGTGTTTGGGGAGGAATAACGCTTTATTATGATAAATTGCCCCGCTTTATGGCGAAGTGGGGGATGGACGTGAAAGCGGCCCCGGGCCTGAGGGGAACGCCTCCGGATGCCGCGGTTTTCGGAACAAAGGCCCGGTGCGGGCAAGATATCTGCACATAATCATATGGAATGGCTATAAAATTGCGGGGAAGGCCCCTTCCCCGCTGGGGATACCACAGCGGCGAATGCCGGGGAGAAGCGGGCGGGGAGAGCGGGCACGGGAGCAATCATGCGGGGGAGAGGCTGGCGTGCTGTATTTTGTTTTTTCTCCGCAATCCTGTGGCGTGTTCCCCGTTTTTTGGGCGATCGGTTCTCCGTTCCGCACGGAGACTCTGTCCGGCATCCGTTTGGGATACGGGGCCGGGCGGAGCCCGCCTGTGCTTGCGCTCCGCCAACAGGCGGGGAGGGCACTATTTTATCGCATAATCTTTTAAATTATGTCAATTTTATACCACGGAAAGTAGCTGCGAAATACTTCCCCCCAATGCCCGGCATATGCGCGATCCGCTGCAACCGAGTGCCGCGCATTCGTAATCAAAAAAATTATAACACAGTAGAATTATAAAAACAAATCCATCCCCGTTTCTGGACGAGGCGGGATTTGGAGCCAAAGGCGCTCACAAAAGGGGAGAAGGGAGGGGTCGCTGTCTATTCCGCGAAAGACTTCCGGCGCAATCGGAGAAAAGCGTAGCCACCCCTCGTAATGAGAAATACCTGTTTATAAATACATGATAGTCTGTTAGAGATCTACAATTTGTTGGCTTTCAAATCTGTCAGAGGCGAAAAAAAGGACGTTTTCAGGGAAGCCCTACCGCGTTTCCGGCGTGAAAAAACCAAGTTTCCGCAGGAACCCGCTTGCGGCACCCTCCCGGGGCTTCGGGGGGCGCGGTAGCCTGCCTTATACATAAATCCCTTATTTTTCCGGCAGGATAATGTCGAGGTAGGCGATATACAGTTCCTTCACGTCGAGCGGGGCCTTGTCCTTGAACATCCCTTGCCAGAGCAGCCCCTGCATGATCGGCGAGACGAGAAGCTGCGGGAACCGCTGGAGCGCCGGGTGCGGGTGCTCATGCGCGGCGAGGCGCAGGTTCTCCCGGTGCAGCTCGAGGATCGGGGCGACCAGCCCGTGGTAGAACGGCGCGACGAGCTTGGGGTTGTGCAGCCCTTCGGCCCACACCAGCCTGATGATCCGCGCCGTCCTTGAGCAGCCTTGTTCATCCAGCATCGGCCCGCAGAAAAGGAGCAGCTTTTCGCGCAGGGTCGGCGTCTTGTCGTCGAGGATCTCCTTGGCCAGCGCGTGCATGGGCGCGAACGCAGACTCCGCGAGGCCGTTGAACAGCCCCTCCTTATCCCCGAAATGCAGATACAGCGTGCCCTTGGCTACCCCGGCCCGCCGGGCGATGTCTTCCATGCGCGCTCCGGCGTACCCCTTTGCGGCGAATTCTTCCAGTGCGGCGTCAAGGATGGCCTCCCGGCGCGCTTCCGTCTTTTTCCGGCATTTCGTTTGTTGTGCCATGCGTCCGCCTACCGGATTTTCTTGTTGATGGGTGTGGACAGCCAGACCAGCCCGGCCAGCCCGATGAAGGCTATGGACGCCAGCCAGAACAGCTCGTTGAACCCGAGCAGGAACCCTTGCCGCGTGATTTCGTTGGCGACCCAGACCTTGGCCTGTTCCGGCGAGAGGCCCATCTGCGTGAGCTGGTTGAGCCCGTGCTGCGCCGCCGGGTTGAACGGGTTGATGGACTCGGTGAGCCGGACGTGGTGCAGGGCTTCCTGCCGTTCCCACATGGTGGTGGCGAGGGACGACCCGATGGAGCCCGCCAGCACGCGGGTGCAGTTGGAGAGGCTGGAGGCGTTGGCGATGTCCTTGGCGTCGAGCCCCGAAATGATGATGCTCGTAAGCGGCATGAAGAACATGGCCACGCCGATCCCCTGTACGACCTGCGGCCAGAGGACGAAGGCGAAATCGACGTCCGGCGAGAACAGGGTGCGCAGGTAGAAGGCCGCCGAGAAAACCAGAAAGCTCATGGTGACGATGACCCGCATGTCGATGCGCTGCGCGAACCGCCCGATGAGCGGCGAGAGGAAGACCGGGAAAATCCCGATGGGCGCGAGGGAGAGCCCGGCCCACATGGAGGTGTAGCCGAGCCGCGTCTGGAGCATCATGGGCATCATGACCACCCCGGCGAAATAAAACAGGAACCCGAGGCTGATGCAGATTGTGCCCACGGTGAAGTTACGGTGCCGGAACAACGAGAGGTCGACCACGGGGTGCTTTTCGGTGAGCTCCCACGCCACAAGGAGCACCAGCCCCACGACCGTGAGGACGCCGAGGATCACGATGTAGCCGGAGGCGAACCAGTCCTTGTCCTTGCCCTCGTCGAGCATGAGCTGGAGGCAGCCCACGCCGATGATGAGGAGGATCAGCCCCACGGTGTCGATGGGGTTCTTGGCGGTGGCCGTCTCGCGCCCGGCCATGGGGATGCGCAGCGCGACGAGGCACACGGCCCCCACGGGTACGTTGACGAAAAAGATCCAGTTCCACGTATAGTTGTCGCAGATATACCCGCCGAGGATCGGCCCGAGGATGGGCGCGAGCACGATGGTCATGGACCACAGGGAAAGGGCGATGCCGCGTTTCTCGCGGGGATAGCAGGCCAGCAGGAGGCTTTGGGAAAGCGGGATGAGCGGCCCGGCGGCGGCCCCCTGCAAAATGCGGCAGATGATGAGCATCCCGAGGCTGCTGGATATGCCGCACAGGAACGAGGCCACGACGAACAGGAACGTGGACCAGAAATACAGCCGCACCTCGCCCATGCGCCGGGCGAGCCAGCCGGTGAGCGGGATGGCGATGGCGTTGGCGACCCCGAAGAAGGTGATGACCCACGTCCCCTGCGAAGACGCCACGCCGAGGTTGCCCGCGATGGTGGGCAGGGCGACGTTGGCGATGGTGGAGTCGAGCACGGTCATGGCCGTGACTACCGAAATCCCGATGGTGGCGATGACGAGCATCCCGCCCTGAAGCGGCGGCAGGGGCTGGGCGCGTCCGCTCATGGCTTGCCCTGGACGGGGCAGACGCCGGGCAGGGCGTTGTCCCGGATGATGCCGGAGATGGTCGCCTCGACGGGGGCGAAATCGACGGCGGGGCCTGCGAGACGAGATCGCCGGGCACGGGTTCGGTGCGGGCCGAGGCGGCGAGGAGCCGCCCCGATGTATCGGACGTGTCGACCTTCACCACGGCGGACAGGCCCACCAGCAGGGGGTGTTCCCTGAGGTCGGCGGGGTCGATTTCAATGCGCACGGGCACGCGCTGGACGATCTTGATCCAGTTGCCGGTGGCGTTCTGGGGCGGCAGGAGGGAGAAGGCGCTGCCCGTCCCGGCGGAGAAGCCGGTCACGCGGCCATGATAGGTGACGTCGCCGCCGTACATGTCCACGCGGATCACGGCGGGCTGGCCGATGCGCATCTTGTGGAGCTGGACTTCCTTGAAATTGGCGTCGATCCACAGGCGGTGCAGGGGGATCACGGTCATGAGCGGGGTGCCGGGCGATACGACTTCGCCAGCCTGCACGCCGCGTTTGGCGATCTGCCCGGCGGCGGGGCTCAGGACGGTGGTGCGCTGGAGCGCGAGCCAGCAGTCGCGCACGTTGGCGGCGGCCTGGCGCACGGCGGGCTGCTCGGCGAGCCCGGTATCCAGCAGCACGGCGGCAAGCGCGTTGCGTTCCTCTTCGGCGGCGGCGAGCGCCACGGCGGCATTCTCGCGGTCGTCGCGGGCGTGCTTCAATTCTTCCGCGCCAATGGCTTTGGCCTTGCCCAGCGCCTCGCGCCGGGTCAGGTTGTCGGCTTTCTGGCGCAGATCCACCCGGCGCATCCGGATGGCGGCCTCGGTTTCCCGGAGCTGCGCCTGAAGGCGGCAGTTGTCGCGCACGGCGGAAGCCAGCGCCACGAGGGAGCGCTCATAGGCAAGGCGGGCGTCCACGGGATCAAGGCGCACGAGCGTCTGCCCGGCGGCGACCATGTCGTTGTCGTCCACATCCACGGCGACGACCTTGCCGCTCACCTGCGGCATGATGCGCAGCACATTGCCGGCGACATAGGCGTCGTCCGTGCTTTCCTCAAAACGCAGAAACAGATACCACCACGCGCCCGCGCCTATCCCCGCGAGCAGGAACAGCAAAAGCAGGAAGCCGACGATCGGGCCCTTGCGGGGGCGTTTGCGCCGCTGCGGAGCCTTGTCGTTGTCCGGGGTCATGGAAAGATTTTCGTCTGTCGTCATGAGAGGCTCCCGCGTGGTGCATGGTTCCCTGAACTGCCACTATTTTCACATGTTATGGGAGAAATTGAACTGACCGGTCAGTTTTATACCACGCCCCGCGCACCGTCAATCGGTTTTTGGCGCGCGGGGCGCCGTGCCGCGGCGGGTCCGCCTGCGCGGACGATGGAGGGGCGTCTTCGTGGCGGGCTGGCGCGGAACGCTCAGGCCAGTTCGGAGTCACGGCTTAGGGCATGTAAGCCGGGGCCTTTCAGGGTGTTCTTGCGCGGCCCTGTGCGCCGCGAGCCGGAGGGTACGTGGAGCCGTGGCGCGTCCCGTCCCGGCATACGGTTAAGGACGGCCTCTCGACATGGGAAACGATGGAAAAAACGCTGCGGGCTGTGAGGCTTGCTCTACGGGGTGCCCGCGCAACCGGGCGGGGGGCCTTTCCGGTCGGTGTGGGGGAGGAACGTTTGAGGGCACCGGGGTGCACCGCGTGTGCCTGTCCCGGGCGGGCCCGGCGGCATGGGGCATCCCATGCCCCGGCAAATCGGGATCAGGGCGACCCCGCCGTGGGGACCCGCCCGCGCCACGGCAAAAGGGGGCTCATCGGCCTTGCGGACGGAGCCGCGCGGCGCTCTCACGGGGAGGCTGTCCGGACGGGCAGGCCACGAGGATGAGGACGCTGCCGAAGATGAGGGCGATCCCCACGGCGGCGGACAGGGACAGCGGTTCATGGAGAAAGAAGATCCCGAGGCAGGCTGCGGAGAGGGGCTCCGCGAGGCTGAGGGTCGAGGCGGTGGCGGCGGGCGTCACCTTGAGCCCGGCGAGGGTGAGGGAAAAGGCGATGGCCGTGGTCACGACCCCGAGATGCAGGGCCACGAGCGCGCCCACGGGCGTCGCCAGCCACGCCGCCGGGTAGATCCAGAAGACGGGCAGCATACACAGCCCGCTCAGGAGGCACAGGACCATCATGACGGATCCGGGCGCGGCGTTCTGGGCCAGCGGCTTGCTGAACACGAAATAGCAGGCGTAGGAGAACCCCGCGAGCAGGGGGAAGGCCATGCCCGCGAAGCTGGCCCCGCCCACGGCGTCGGCGTTGAGCAGGATCAGCCCGATCAGGGCGAGCCCGGTGGCGGGATACCATGCCTTGGCGGGCTTTTCGCGCAGGAAGATCAACCCGAGCAGGGCCACGACGATGGGCGAGAAGCCAATGGCGACCACGGTGCCCACGGCGACCCCGGCTTCGAGCACGCCCCGGAAAAAGAAGAATTGGAAGCCGAGCAGGGCGAGGGTGGAAGGCACGACGCAGCGCATGGGCCAGCGCCAGAACCGGGGCAGCTCCCCCCGGAACGCGCACCAGAGGAGCAGGGCCAGGCCGCCGACGAGCATACGCAGCGCGCCGATGACGTAGGGCGTCGCCCCTTCCGGGGACAGGGCCTGGACGGTCCCCGTGGTGCTGAAACACAGGGCTCCCAGAAGGATCAGAAGGGGGCCTCTGGCAAAGGGTGTGCTCATGGCTGTTTTTCCTGCGGGGGGCCGGCTTCTCCGGCACGGAGGCCGCTGTGCAATACGTCTTGTCCCAAAGGCAACCCGCGCCGAAGCAAGGCCGCGAACAAGGATTCGATAAACGCAAAAGTCTTGGGAGAGAGAGGGGTGGGGTTTGGGGAGGGGAGAGGGAACCTTTCTCCAGAAAGGTTC
>ENA-UERN01003426-UERN01003426.1-human-gut-metagenome-genome-assembly--contig:-NODE-3426-length-11029-cov-3.874452_pt1 | contig 11029 bp, 8 predicted proteins | sample MGYA00242950_ERZ507950 | MGnify/ENA primary metagenome ERZ507950 (study PRJEB26167, sample SAMN06115515) | human gut metagenome | host: Homo sapiens | place: China:Ningxia | collected 2014-11-26...
CCGTCGGCCGGGAGCTGGCGCGCGTGCTCGGCTGCAGGCGCGGCGGCGAGGGCTACCTGGAGGGCGACCGCTATGTTGTCACCTGGGCGCTCGGGCATCTGGTCACGCTGGCCGACCCGGACGTCTATGAGAAAAAGTGGGAGAAGTGGGACATGGCCGACCTGCCGATGCTCCCGCAGCATAGGAAGCTCGTCGTCATCCCGCAGACGGCGCGGCAGTTCCGCGTGGTGCAGGGCCTGATGAAGCGCAGCGACATCACCGGCCTCATCATCGCCACGGACGCCGGGCGCGAGGGTGAGCTCGTTGCGCGCTGGATCATGGCCAAGGCGGGCTGGAACAAGCCTGCAAAGCGGCTTTGGATCTCGTCCCAGACAGACAAGGCCATCCGCGACGGCTTTGCAGATCTGCGCCCGGCGGCGGACTATGAAAATCTGTTCCGCTCCGCGCAGGCGCGCAGCGAGGCCGACTGGCTCGTCGGCCTGAATGTGACGCGCGCCCTGACGTGCAAATACAATGCGCAGCTCTCGGCCGGGCGCGTGCAGACACCGACGCTGGCCCTTATCGCCGCGCGGGAGCAGGAAATCCGCAGCTTTGTGCCGAAGGAATTCTACGGCGTCCGGCTGAAGCTCGCGGGCTTCACGGCCGTCTGGCGCGATGCAAACGGAAACAGCCGCACATTTGACCGCGCGCTGGCCGAGCGGATCGCCGAGGCCTGCCGCACGGGGACCTGCACCATCCGGCAGGTGCGCCGGATGCGCCGCATGACGCCCCCGCCTGCGGCCTATGACCTGACGGAGCTGCAGCGCGATACAAATAAAAAATACGCCTATTCCGCAAAGGAAACGCTGAATCTTATGCAGGCCCTCTATGAGCAGCACAAGCTGCTGACCTATCCGCGCACGGACTCGCGCTATATCTCCGACGACGTCGTTCCGACGCTGCCAGACCGCCTGCGTGCCGTGATGACAGGGGACTACAAGCCCTTTGCGCAGGAGCTGATGCGCCGCCGCCCGCTTTCGACCAGATATCTGGTGAACAATGCCAAGGTCACGGATCATCACGCCATCATCCCCACGGAGGAGGCCCCGGATCTGTGGCAGCTTTCCGGGCCGGAGCGGAATATTTATGACCTCGTCGTGCGCCGCTTTCTTGCGGTGCTGATGCCGCCGTGTGCCTATGAGGAGGTCGAGCTGACGCTGCGCGCCGGGGACCATGACTTCACGGCCAAGGGCCGCATCGTCTCGGAGCCGGGCTGGCGCAGGGTCTATGACCGCAGCTTCCGGCTGGAGGACGAGGAAGAGGACGAGCCGCAGACGCTCCCGGCGCTGGAGCAGGGGCAGAGGCTGTCGATCCTCGGCGCGTCCGTTGCGGTGGGCAAGACGCCGCCTCCGCCGCGCTATACGGAGGCGACGCTGCTGACGGCCATGGAGCATCCGCAGGCGCAGGTCACAGACAAGGCCCTGCAGAAGATCCTGGCGGAGACAAGCGGCCTTGGCACGCCTGCCACGCGCGCGGACATCATCGAAAAGCTGTTCTCTGCATTTTATATCGAGCGGCGCGGTAAGGAGCTCGTCCCGACGTCCAAGGGCATGCAGCTTGTGGAGCTGGCCCCGGAGGACCTCCGCTCGGCTGCGCTCACGGCACAGTGGGAGGACCGCCTTGCCCGGATCGCAAAGGGACAGGAGCGCGACGCAAAATTCGTCGAGGAAATGCGCGCCTATGCGTCGCGTCTCGTTGCGGCCGTCAAGGCGAGCGATGCGAAATACACCCACGACAACCAGACGCGCAAGACCTGCCCGGACTGCGGCAAGTTCCTGCTGCTCGTCAAGGGAAAGCGCGGCGAGATGCTCGTCTGCCCGGACCGCGAGTGCGGCTATCGCAAAAGCGTCACGCAGGTGACGAACGCACGCTGCCCGAACTGCTTCAAGAAAATGGAGCTGCGCGGCGAGGGTGAGAATCAGATGTTCGCCTGCGTCTGCGGCTACCGGGAAAAGCTCTCCGCCTTCCAGGAGCGGCGCAAAAGTGCCGGGGCGGGCAAGCGCGATGTGGCAAAGTATCTGCAGCAGCAGAAGGATGACAAGCCTGTGAACAGCGGCATGGCCGACGCACTGGCCAAGTGGCTTGAGAAAAATCAAAAGTAGGGCATTCTTAACAAAAATCACGGAGCTGCACGGCGAAATTCGTGCGGCTCCGTTCTGCACCGGGAATTGACACCGGCGGGGATGTTTGCTACAATAATTCCCGTGAGAATATGGGACAGCAGGAGCGGTGGAGTCTGTCATAGGGTCGTGGGGCCCTATTCCTGCTGGATCGGCTGTGCCGTGCTTCTGTGCGGCACACGGATCGGACAGGACTGCCGTCCTGCCTTTTTTTATGCCGCGGTATGCGGCGAAAGGGGATTATCGCTATGAGGAAAACAAAGATCGTCTGTACCATCGGCCCGGCCAGCAGTGACCCGGCCGTGTTTGCCGATATGTGCCGCGCGGGCATGAATGTGGCCCGCCTGAATTTTTCGCACGGCACCCATGCCGAGCATCAGGCCAAGATCGACATGATCAAGCAGGTGCGCGAGGAGCTTGGCCTGCCGATCGCCATCATGCTCGATACGAAGGGCCCGGAGTACCGCATCGGCACGTTTGCCGCGGGGCATATCGAGCTGCATGACGGCGATGCCTTTACGTTCACAGCGCGCCCGGTTGAGGGCGACGAGACGATCGTCAGCGTGAATTACGCCGGCCTGCCGCATGATCTGGCCGTAGGTGACCGCGTGCTCGTGAACAACGGCCTTGTGATCTTCGAGGTGCAGGACCTCTCGGAGACGGATGTGCACTGCCGCGTTGTCGTGGGAGGGGAGCTCTCCAACCGCAAGAGCATGAGCTTCCCGAACAAGGTCCTGCATCAGATCTATCTCAGCGAGCAGGACAAGGACGACCTTCTGTTCGGCATCCGCAACGGCGTGGATTTTGTCGCGGCCTCGTTTGTCTCGTGCAAGCAGGACCTGCTCGATCTGCGCGGCTTCCTGCACGCCAACGGCGGCGAGGACATCGACATCATCGCCAAGATCGAGAATCGCGCGGGCGTGGACAACATTGAGGAGATCAGTGAGGTCTGTGACGGCATCATGGTCGCACGCGGCGACCTCGGTGTGGAGGTCCCGTTCACGGAGCTGCCCGCCATTCAGAAATACCTCATCACGAAGTGCCGCCTGCTCGGCAAGCGCGTCATCACGGCCACGGAAATGCTTGAATCTATGATCCACAATCCGCGCCCGACGCGTGCGGAGATCTCCGATGTGGCCAACGCCGTCTATGACGGCACGAGCGCCGTCATGCTTTCCGGCGAGTCAGCCGCGGGCAAGTATCCGGTGGAGACCGTGCGGACCATGGCGGAGATCGCTGAGGAGACGGAGCGCCACATCGACTACGCCAAGCGCTTCCGCACGAACGAATTTGTCATCCACGACCGCGTGGACGCCATTTCCCACGCAACGTGCGGCATGGCCATCGACATCGGGGCCAAGGTCATCGTAGTGACGTCCATGTCCGGCATGACGGTCCGAATGGTCTCGCGCTTCCGTGCACCGACGGACATCGTCGGCATGGCGACGAACAAGCGCGTGTGGTATAAGCTCTCGCTGTCGTGGGGCGTGCTGCCGGTGCTGAGCGAGCAGTTCAACTCCACGGACGTGCTGTTCTATCATGCACTGCGCGCCGCCCGCGACACGATGCACCTGCAGCCGGGCGACAATGTTGTTATGACCGGCGGCATCACGAACGGTAAGTCCGGCAACACCAATCTTATCAAGATCGAGGCGGTCTGACGGCCGGAAGAGAGCATGGATGATCGAAATTCACGAAATTGATGCGGCACATCAGGCGGATATCCGCCTGCCGAACGAGCCGTTCCCGCATTTTCGTTTATCGTGGTGTTCAAAAAACGTGATGATTGCGAGGAGCAAAGCGACGCGGCAATCTCAGTTAGGGGACCGCAGTTCGCACTGACTGTCGTAAAAAAACGCACAAACCGATTGCGTCTGTAGCGGCGGTCACTGCGCAGCCGTTGGCGGCTTTGCCGCCTTACGGATGCGGCGTGCCCCTTGCGGGTAGTGACCGCCTTGTACAGGGTAATTGAACTGTGTAAGGGTGCTGATGTACCACGGCACTTGCCTGAATTGGCATTGCGAGGCCCCGGAGGGGCCGCGGCAATCTCGGAAAGGCGGCTACGATATCGCCGATGGTTTCCCTGGTATCCAAGCGGGCACTGCGAGATTGCCACGTCGGCTGCGCCTCCTCGCAATGACAATTCAGGGAAATGCGGCGGCGCACCTGTGCCCTTTTGCGATTGAATTGTCCTCTGCTGGGCGCTCAGGGAACACCGCTGCATGCTCTAGCTGCCCCAGATGAAAAAATTCGGACGCACCCGCGCGGGCGCGTCCGTTTTCGTCAATTATTCCGGTATAATCTGCGCCACTCAGACTCCGGCAGGAGCTCGAGCGCGGCATTGTGCAGACGGTAAACGCGGCTGCACAGCGACAGCACGCTCGGCCGGTGGGTGCTGAGGATGCACGTCTTGCCGGGCAGGGCGGCGATGTTCTCGAGCACGCGCTGTTCCGTCTCCAGATCAAGCGCCGACGTCACCTCGTCGAGCAGCAGGATAGGAGCATCGGCCAGAATGGCGCGCGCAATGGCCAGCCGCTGGTTCTGCCCCTCGGACAGCGAGCCGCCGCGTTCGCGCAGCGGGCAGTCCAGCCCGCCGGGCAGGCCGCGGACAAAATCCTCGGCGCAGGCGGCGCGCAGCGCGGCCCACAGGGCCTCCTCCGGGGCGTCCGGCCGCACAAGGCGGAGCGTCTCGGCCACGGTGCCGGAGAAGATCACGTTGTCCTGCGGCACATAGGCAAAGCAGCAGCGCGTGGAGGGGGAGACGTCCAGCGCCTCGCCGCCGCCGGTCAGCACGGCGCTGCCGCCCGTCGGGTGGAGCAGGCCAAGCAGCAGGCGGAACAGCGTCGTCTTGCCGCTGCCGGACGGGCCGACGATGGCGATCATCTCATGCGGCTGCACCTGCAGATCCAGCCGCTTCAGAACGGGCGCGCGGCCCTGATAGGAAAACTCCAGCCCCTGCAGCGACAGCGTCAGCGGAACGCCTTCGCGGACGAGCCGCTGTGCGCGCTCCGGGTGGTCGAGCCGCTCCCGCGGCAGCTCCAGCACGGACATGATGCGCCGCGCGGAGACGGAGGCCTCGATGGCGGAGGGAACCAGATGGATGAGCGCGCTGAGCGACGAGGAGAGATAGGACGCCAGCTGCAGGAACAGCACCATCGTGCCGAAGTCGATCCGGCCCTGCCACAGGCGGTAAGCACCCCAGCCGAGGCAGAGGTAGCTTACGAGCATGCCGCACGACGAGAGGAACGACGAGGTCAGAATGGAGAAGCGCTGAAACGCGATGCCGGTGTCATAATACCGCTCCTGCACGCGATCGAGCCTCTCGCGGAAGGCATCGACGAGGTGGAAGGCCTTGATGGCGGGGATGTTCTGCAGCGTTTCCTCCTGAAAAGCCGTCATTTCGCTGCCGACGGCGCGCATATCGCGGTTGAAGCTGCGCATTTTTCCCACAAGCGGCCGCGACAGCAGCAGCGTCACGGGCGCGCTCAGCAGGGCCAGCACTGCCATGGTCGGGTCGTAGATCAGAATGACGGCCAGCGAGGCCAGAAACTGCGTCAGCCGCAGGATAAGGGACGGGATCCAGCCGAGCACGCTGCCCGCCACATTGGACACGTCCGTGTTGATGCGGCTGAGCAGATCGCCGGAGTGGAACTGCTGCAGGGATTCCCAGTCCGTGTTCAGGAACATGCCGAAGACCTCGGCGCGCAGCTCATTGCCGATGCGGAGGTTGATCTTTGCACTGAAACGGCTGACAAGAGCATTGAGCACGATGGTCGAGCCTGCCAGCAGCACGACGGTGACGCCGCAGAACAGCACGCGCCGTCCGCCGCCCTGCAGATAGACGATGGCGTTGATGAGCTCACGCGAGGAGAGACTCGACAGCAGGCTCAGCGCAATGGAGGCGATGCCGAGCAGTACCTAGGCCGCGATAGAGCGGCGGTAGCGCTTGCTGTGGTGCAGGACCCAGCGCGTTTCGACCCAGAGGTCGTGCAGCGTTGCGCCCTGCAGGCGGTCGCGGAGCTTTCGAATCAGAGACATGCCCGCCCTCCTCAGCGCCGGTCGCCCGAATCGGAGCTGTAGTGGCTATAGTGGCTGTAGCTGCTGTAGCCGTACTGATAGCCGTAGCGGTAGCCATAGCGATAGCCCGAGCGCGTCGTTCCGGCCTGCGTGCAGTTCAGCACGCAGCCATACAGCGGCACGGCGCCGGAGAGCGACTGGACGGAGTTGACGATCTGGACGGAGTTTGCCATATCCTGCCGGACGACGTAAATGGCGCCGTCGGCATATTTGGCCAGCGCTGCAGCGTCGGACAGAACGCCTGCAGGCGGCGTATCGATGAGGATGTAGTCGAGCTTCTGCCGCAGCAGCTCCAGAATCTGGCCCATGCGCGGCGAGCCGAGCAGGCGCTGCGGCTGGGCGACAGTGCCGTCGCCGGAGAGCAGCAGCAGGCCGGAATCCGGAACGGGCAGCAGGCGGAAGTTCTTCGCCTTGCCGCTGAGCACCTCGACAAGGCCGTCGGAGTGCGCGCCAATGCCGAACAGCGGCTTGAGCGACTGCTTGCGCAGGTCGCCGTCGATGAGGATGACGCGCTTGCCCTCGGCGGCCAGCGCCAGTGCGAGGTTCGAGGCAACGGTCGTTTTGCCCTCGCCGGGGACGGTGCTCGTGATGAGAACGACCTTTGCGCCGTGCTTCGAGGTGATACGCTGCAGCTTCAGGCTGAGGTTGCGCATGGCCTCGGAGAAGTCGGAGCCGGTGCCCGCATGCGTCAGCAGAAGCGAGGGAGCCTCGCGGCGGGTGCGCTTTCCGCGGCGCACGGCGGGGATGGAGGAGAGGCAGGACAGACTGATGAGGCGGTGCAGGTCCTCGGCAGAGTGAACGGTGCGGCGCGTCAGGGAGAGCAACGCCACAAGGACGAGGCCGAGGACCAGCCCGACGACGCCGCGGCGGATGCCGGTCTGCAGAGCCGTGTTGGCGTTGATGGGCGCAGCGGACGGCTCGACCGGCTGGTCAATGACCTGGATCTGCGTGTCGCCCAGAATGGTGGTCGCCGCAGCGGGGTAGACCTCGATGGCGGCCAGCAGCGTGTCATAGACGGCCTGCGGATCGCTGCCCGTTGCCGTCAGCGTGAACAGGGCGGCATCCGCCACAGAGCTGGCCGACAGGCTGACGGGAGCACGCTGATCGCCCAGCTCCTGCTGGAGCAGCAGCTGCATGCGATCGCTCTGCAGGACATAGGGGAACGTGGCTGAGAGCTGCGCGGCGGCATTGCTGTCGAGATAGGTGCTGTGGCTGAGGATATCCGTCGAGGACGAGAAGCCCGCGCTGACGGAGAACACGGCGGAGCTCTGATAGACCGGGGCATAGCTGCGCGCGGCGCGCAGCCAGCTCATGCCGCCGAGCAGCAGACCGAGCACGATCGGGACCCAGAAAAAGTGCTGCAGGGTGCGGCGGAAATTGTGCAGGGAAACGGAAAGGTCAATTCCTTGCGTCGTCTGTTCTTCCATGAGCGGCCTCCTTTCCTTGCTTGCTGCCGTAGCCGTAATAGCCGTATTTTCCGCCGTAGCTGCCATAGCCGTAGCCGTAGCCATAGCCGCCGAGACGGCTGCCGAAGTGGAACGACTGATAATTATTGAGCACGCAGCCAAGCAGCGCGGCGTGGGCGGCGTTCAGATCGTCGATGGTGTCGTTAATGACGGCGGCGGGGACGAGGTCCTGCCGGACGACGAGGATCGCGGCATCGGCTGCATCGGCCAGCACCTCGGCATCGGCGAAGAAGCTGAAGGGTGGCGTGTCGATGAGAATGTAGGAATAGCTCTCGCGCAGCGCATCGAGCAGCGGACGGAATGAATCCGGGCTGAGCGCCTCGCTCTGGCTGCGGCGCAGCGGCGCGGCGTAGAGATGGGACAGGCCGGTCGCTTCATCACGGACAATGGCCTTTTCCAGCGCCTCGCGGTCCGGGCGGTGCGTGATGAGATAGCCAAGGTCCGTGCCGGGGGCAGGCGAAGCCGAAAAGATCAGCGACTGCGCAGGCTTGCGCAGGTCGGCGTCCAGCAGCAGCACACGCTGATGCTTCTGCGCCAGTGACAGGGCAAGATTGGCTGCAACGGTGGATTTGCCCTCGTTCTCTGCGCAGCTCGTGATGAGGAAGACCTGCCGGCCATCCTTTTCATGTGCCCGCTCCACCTGCGCGCGGAGCTGATGGACCGTTTCGGTGTAATAGAAGCTGCAGGTCGGGTCCGAGATGAGCAGGGCGGATTTTTTATTTCGCAGCAGCGCGCCGCGCTTGCGCTCGTGGCGCAGGGTGGCGAGCAGCTTCGTATCGAGCTGATCGCGCGCGCCGGGGACGGTCTGCACCGTCTCCTGCGAGACGGCGAGAAGCAGCAGGACTGCGATCATGGCCAACGCGCCGATGGGGCCTGCCAGCTTGAGCAGGCGGTCGCGCGAGGCCTGCGCGCTGGGCTGCGACGGGAGCGTCGGGCCGTTGATGGGGTTCAGCACGGCCGAGGCGAGGATGAAGTCCGCATAGGATTCATAGCAGTCCATCACGGCCAGCGCCCCGCGGAAGGCAAGCTCCGGCGTCGGGGCAGTGACGGTCAGAATGAGGATGTTCGTGTTCTCCGGCACATCGACGCTGCACGTCCCCGGGAAGGCGTTCAGACCCATTTCGGCGGCAGCGGCGGTGCGGACGGGGTTGCTCTGCAGCAGCTCGCCGAACTGGCTCGCCACGGAGTCCGTCACGGCGATGCTGCCGGAGGCCGTGGCGGAGGCGCTGCGGCTCGTCACGGCGAAGGTGACCTGGCTGTCATAGCTCGGCTTGGACACGAGCGTCTGCAGCAGATAGACCGCCATAACGCAGATGAGCCCGGCCAGAACGGTCATCCAGAGATTGCGCAGCACATGGCGCGCAAGGCACAGCGGATTGAAGTTGGACCATTTGGTCGTTTTCTGTTCTTTCATGGCTGCCCCCTTACTCCACGACGACGGTCAGAATGACGGAGCTCTCCAGACCGGCGTCGTTCGTATAGGAGAAGAGCACGTCATAGCTGCCCGGATGCTCGTGGTCGATCTTCCCGGAGATCTCGACCTTCGACGGATCGACGCTCGCCCCGTGCTCCGACTGCAGCACGGAGGTGATCAGGCTGCGGTAATCCTCCGGTGTCTCATCTCCCGTGGCATAGACGAGGTAATCCGAAAGCGTGATGACGGGATGCCGGGCCGTGCGGTTGCGGATCATCACGGTCAGGGAGAGCATGGACGTGTCGCCCGCACTGTTTGTGACCTGCACACGGATGCGGTAGTCGCCCTCGGTGCCGACGGACAGGTTCACGAGCGTCAGGCGCATCTTGTCCGTGAGATCGCCGTCAAGCACATCCTCGGCCTTCAGACGGTCGAGCAGGGTGACGGTGCTGCCGACGCCGTAGACGAGCGGCTGCGACAGGGAGAAGCGCGGCTTGTGATAATCCGTGTAGTAGATCGGCCGCGTGAACGTGCAGAAGTTTGAGGCGCTGTCAAACACGGTGTAGGTCGCCTGCGCGCTGTTCGCGCCCGTGAGCTGCGAGACGCGGCGGACGATGATGCGGTCGGTGAGGTCGCCGTCGCGGTCGTCCGCTGCGGTCAGACCGGCGCAGAGCTCGGCGTCCGTAGCATTGACGCTGACCTCCAGCGGAACGCCGTCCGAGACGATGCGGGGCGCGGTATGATCGGCCGTCAGGCGGTCGTGCAGGAACACGGCGCAGAATGCAATGGCAACGGCCAGAAACAGGGCGATCAGGGTGATCTGTAATTTCCTCATGAAAAGCCTCCTGCGGGTCAGTCGGATTGAAGCGGCGGAATGGGGATCGGTTCATCGCGCAGGATCCTGCGGGGATTGCCGTGCAGGAGCAGCGCGATATAATCGGGGTGGCATATGGGCTCGAGCACCGGCAGAAGCGACCGGAAGCCCGTTGTGCGGAAGCGGTCGTCGTGGGCGTCGCTCGCGATGAGATGCGCCAGACCGTGCGAGAGCAGGTGCAGGGCGGTGTCCTCCGCACGGCTGCCGAGCAGACCGAGCAGGCTGCCCTTGTTCAGCTGCAGCAGCATCCCGCGGGAAAAGCACCATGCGGCAAGGCCGGGGTCGCGCTGCACGGCGTCATAGCGCTCCGGATGGGCCACAACGGGCACAAGGCCGCGCTGCGCGATGGCCTCGAGCGTCCGCAGCAGCACGGAGCCGGGCAGTCCAAAGTCAAATTCCACGAGCAGATACCGTGAGCCGCCGAGCGTGATGAGCTCATGCTGCTCGATGAGCGTGCGGATGTTCGAGGGGTCCGCAAACACCTCCGCGCCGGAGTACAGCCGCAGCGGAATGTTTTCCTGCATCAGCAGCCCGCGCAGGTCGTTCAGCTGCCTGCGGTAGTCCGGGCCGCGGTAATTGCGGCGGAAGCCGGGCAGATTGCAGTGCGGCGTGACGGCAATGGCCGTGACGCCGCTCTCGGCGGCGTGGCGCGCCATGGAAAGCGAGATCTCCGCGTCGGGAGAGCCGTCGTCCACGCCGGGGAGAATATGACAATGCAGGTCGATCATGGCCCGTCCTTTCCGCGTCGGGGCACAGCAGGCAGACTGTGGGACCGACAGATGATTTCTTAAATAGAATAGCATATTTTTCGGGAGAATTCAACTTTTTCGTTTGGATTCTGCGGAAAAAGCCTGCGATAAAGAAAAAATCGTGCTTGACATCACGGAACTTCCGTGCTAAAATAGTTCCGCAAAACGAAGAAGGCCGGCAGCCCCGACCTCACCCCAAGCGAAGGCAAAGGGGTCTGATATCGAGTCTCGCTGCGCTTTGGGCGCGGTGTGTTCGGTTGCGGGTGCTGCGGCATCCGCAATTTTTGTTT
>ENA-UERN01003434-UERN01003434.1-human-gut-metagenome-genome-assembly--contig:-NODE-3434-length-11017-cov-4.224497_pt1 | contig 11017 bp, 9 predicted proteins | sample MGYA00242950_ERZ507950 | MGnify/ENA primary metagenome ERZ507950 (study PRJEB26167, sample SAMN06115515) | human gut metagenome | host: Homo sapiens | place: China:Ningxia | collected 2014-11-26...
TTTTACTACTATTATTGATTTTCACAAGTGGGTCGTGCGTATAGCACATGGTTTATAGTAACCAACTTATAAAATACACATAGCCAATCAGATTTAGCTACAAATACGGACATAAGTCCAATCAATAAGGCTCCAATCGCCTTAATACTTGTTGTTATATTAAATATTCTCAACGAGTTTTATTATAGGGTATAACATACTGGAATGCAATCCCTTTTTTGCAAAATTCATGCAAAATCTGGAAATTACCATTACAGGGTCATCAGATAGCAATTAGGCAACACACCCCATTTCAGGTAAACGCTAGTTCAATACTCCACAACAGAGCACAACATACAAATTCTGTACAAAAAAACCGGGGAAGCATAAACTTCTCCGGTTTTCTATCCGTTTGAGCACTATAAAAATAAATTTACTGATTAGTTAGCCTTTGCAGCCTTTGCAGCTTTTAACTGCTCTGTCAGCATAGGAACGATCTTGTTTAAGTCGCCTACGATACCGTAATCAGCTACATCGAAGATAGGAGCTGTCTCATCTTTGTTAATTGCAATGATGATATCAGATTCTTCCATACCTGCTAAATGCTGAATAGCACCAGAAATACCGATTGCAAAGTATACGTTAGGACGTACAGTCTTACCTGTCTGACCTACCTGCAGGTCTTTGCTCTTCCAGCCAGCATCTACAACTGCACGAGAGCAGCTTACTGTACCGCCGATAGCTTCTGCAAGGTCATCAAGAAGCTTGAAGTTCTCAGCGCTTCCTACTCCACGACCACCAGATACAAGGATCTTAGCATCCATGATATCTACTGTCTCAGATAAGTTCTTAACTACTTTCAGGATCTCTACATACTTGTTATCAGGTGTGAATCCAGGATTGAACTCTTCGATAACAGCCTTAGCACCATCGTTCTTAGGAAGCTTCTGCATAACGCCTGGACGTACAGTAGCCATCTGAGGACGGAACTCTGGGCAAGCGATTGTAGCGATTGTGTTACCACCGAAAGCAGGACGAGTCATCAGTAACTGATTATGCTTCTGCTCTCTTCCAGGAATCGGGTTGATAGGGAAATCACCGATCTCAAGGGATGTACAGTCTGCTGTCAGACCTGTATGGATTCTTGCAGATACACGAGGACCAAGGTCACGTCCGATTGCTGTAGCACCTACTAATAAAATTTCAGGTTTATATTTCTCAACAACAGATGCTAATGCATGTGCATAAGGCTCTGTTCTGTATTCCTTTAATTCAGGATCATCTACCAGGATAACTCTGTCTGCACCATATGCAGCAAGTTCATCTGCAAGATCCTTAACACCACTACCTACTAATACTGCTGTTACTTCTGTTGATAATTTCTCAGCCAGTCTTTTGCCTTCGCCGATTAATTCAAGTGCGATACCGCTTACCTTGTTATCTACCTGCTGAGCAAAGACAAACACGCCTTTATATTCTTCTAAATTCATGTTGAACCTCCATATTTAATAGCACTTCGTATGTTCTAAATTAATGCATTATTAAATCACATGCTTCTCTTTTAACTTGTCCATGATATAAGTTACAGATTCGGAAGGATCTAAAGTAACCTTCTCACCCTGTCCTTTTCTTACCTTATCAGATGCTCTAGCGATCTGTGTAGGTGAACCCTTCAGACCAAGGTTAGAATCTTCAACATCCTTTAAGTCTGCTCTGCCCCATACGGTAATGTCAGCCTTGAATGCATCGAAAATTCCGCCTGGTGTCATATAACGAGGCTCGTTTAATTCAGCAAGTGCTGTGATTAAGCAAGGCATTTTAGCTTTTAATACATGATATCTGTCATCATACTGACGCTCAACGATTACGCTGTCGCCTTCTACTTCAATCTTCTGTGCATAGGAGATTACAGGGATTCCAAGATGCTCGGAAATCTGAGGACCAACCTGTGCTGTATCACCATCAATAGCCTGACGGCCTGTGATGATCAGATCATAGTCAAGGTTACGGATAGCGCCTGCAAGTGTCTGGGAAGTAGCCCATGTGTCTGCACCACCAAGTACTCTGTCTGTTACAAGGATTCCCTTGTCAGCGCCCATAGCAAGTGCTTCACGAAGTACTTCTTCTGCCTTAGGAAGACCCATTGTGATAACGGTAACTTCTGCACCGTACTGATCCTTTAATCTTAATGCTGCTTCAAGACCTGCTTTGTCATCAGGATTCATGATTGTAAGCATAGCTGCTCTATCAAGTGTACCATCAGGATTGAACTTAACGCCACCCTTTGTATCAGGTACCTGTTTAACACATACTACAATTTTCATTGTTATTCTCCTTATCAAACTTAATTTAGGGTTAGTTACACATTTATACTAAAGACGTGCACTCGAAAATCTACGATTTTCTCGTTCGCGCGTTGCGTTGCAACGTGCTCTACGCCATTACAAGCAACTGTTTTTCTGCGAGCAGAAAACTGTTGCTTTCATGTCTAGCACGTCTTACTTTAACAGATTCGCGGAGATTACCATTCTCTGAACTTCGCTGGTTCCTTCGTAGATCTCTGTGATCTTAGCATCTCTCATCATACGCTCTACTTCGTATTCTCTTGTATAACCATAACCACCATGTAACTGTACAGCCTTAGTTGTTACTTCCATAGCCATCTCTGCTGCGTATAACTTAGCCATAGCTGCTTCTACGTTGTAAGATGTCTTATGATCCTTTGTATACTGATCCTTTGTGCAAGCTGCCTTGTATACCATGAACTGAGCTGCCTGAGCCTTTGTAGCCATATCAGCAAGCTGGAACTGTGTATTCTGGAACTGTCCGATAGCACGTCCGAACTGTTTTCTTTCTTTTACATATGCGATTGTTCTCTCTAATGCACCTTCGCCAAGACCAAGTGCCTGAGCAGCGATACCGATACGTCCACCATCCAGTGTATGCATTGCGATACCAAAGCCCTTGCCCTGAGCACCTAACATATTTTCCTTAGGGATACGGCAATCTGTGAAGATCAGTTCGTATGTGGATGAACCACGGATACCCATCTTCTTCTCCTTTGTACCAAAGCTGAATCCAGGTGTGCCCTTCTCAACGATGAATGCGGAGATTTCCTTTGTCATTCTGCCACGCTTCTCAACCATACCTGTGATAGCGAAGATTACATATACGTCAGCTTCTTTACCGTTTGTAATGAAGATCTTGGAACCGTTAAGTACCCATTCGTCACCATCTAATACAGCCTTTGTCTGCTGTCCCTGAGCGTCTGTACCAGCGCCTGGCTCAGTTAAACCGAAAGCACCGATCTTCTTGCCGCTTGCAAGGTCTGGTAAATACTTCTTCTTCTGATCTTCTGTACCGAATGTAAGAATAGGATCACAGCACAGAGATGTATGTGCAGATACGATAACTGCTGTAGTACCGCATACCTTAGCTAATTCTTCTACGCACATAGCATATGTTAAAATATCGCAGCCCTGTCCGCCGTATTCCTTTGGTACAGGAATACCCATGAAGCCTGCTTTTGCCATTTTCTCTACAGTCTCTCTAGGGAAAACTTCTGTCTCATCCACTTCAATTGCAAGAGGCTTAACCTCTTTTTCAGCGAACTCTCTGAACAGAGCTCTCGCCATCTCATGCTCTTTACTTAATGTAAAATCCATGTTAAAAATCCTCCATTATCTATAATCTCATAAATCCGACCAAGGGAGCTGTCCTACCAGCTCCCTTGGCCGATCTTATATTAACTCTTATTTACTGTAATCGTAGAAGCCAGCGCCTGTCTTCTTACCAAGCTTACCTGCACGAACCATCTTTCTAAGAAGTGGTGAAGGAGCATACTTGGAATCGCCTGTCTCAGCATAGATTACTTCCATGATAGCAAGTACGATATCAAGTCCGATGTAATCGCCAAGTGCTAAAGGTCCCATAGGATGATTTGCACCGAGCTGCATAGCAACATCAATATCCTTAACGCTTGCAACACCTGCTGCATATACGTTGATTGCTTCATTAATCATAGGGATCAGGATTCTGTTTACTACGAAACCTGCTGCCTCGTTAACCTCTACAGGTGTCTTACCAATCTCTGTAGCGATTGTTTTGATCTTCTCAACCAGTTCCTTAGGTGTGTTAGCGCCTGCGATAACTTCTACCAGCTTCATTCTGTCAGCAGGGTTAAAGAAATGCATACCGACTAAAGGACGGTCAAGACCTGCACCCATCTCTGTGATGGACAGAGAAGATGTATTTGTAGCGAAGATACAATCAGGTTTTACGATTTCCTGTAATTCCTTGAAGGTTGTCTTCTTGATTTCCATTTTCTCAGGAGCAACTTCGATTACCATATCACAATCTGTACAGATATCCTTTAAACCAGTTGTGATCTTAGCTGCGATTGCGTCTGCCTTTTCCTGTGTGATCTTTTCCTTGCCTACGAGGAAGTTAAGATTCTTTAAGATCTTAGCCTTACCGCCATCAGCAAATTCCTGCTTAATATCACATAAGCATACTTCATAGCAATCGGTCATTGCAAAAGCCTGTGCAATACCGGAGCCCATTGTACCAGCACCAATAATACCTACTTTCATTGAAAGTTCCTCCTTGTATTATGAATCATATATTTTAATTTAGTTGAATTAGCAATTCTTGAATGGCTCTTTTACCTTTTCCTTATTCTTGTCAAGGAAGAAAGCCATACCATACTTCTGATCTTCTGTCTCGAAGCAGTCACCGAAGAGCTTCTCTTCGATTACAATTGCTTCGTCCATATCTGCGTCTAAGCCTTCATTAATAGCCTTCTTGCAGTTGCGAACAGCGATAGGAGCGTTCTTTGCAATAGCAGCTGCCATCTTCTCTGCTGCAGGCATTAACTCTTCTGCAGGATATACAGCATTTACAAGACCGATTCTGTATGCTTCGTCTGCCTTGATATTTCTTGCTGTGTAGATCATCTGCTTAGCCATACCAGCACCTACGAGACGGGCAAGTCTCTGTGTTCCACCAAATCCAGGTGTGATACCAAGACCTACTTCAGGCTGACCAAATACTGCATTCTCAGAACAGATTCTGATGTCACAGCTCATGGAAATCTCACATCCGCCGCCAAGTGCAAAGCCGTTAACTGCTGCGATAACAGGGATAGGGAATGTTTCCAGCTTGCGGAACACATCGTTACCCTTCTTACCGAAAGCTTCGCCTTCAGCCTTGGTTAATGTGCTCATTTCTCCGATATCTGCGCCTGCAACGAATGACTTAGCACCTGCTCCTGTGATGATAAGGCATCTTACTTCGTCAAGATTTACAGCATCCAGAGTTGCGTTTAATTCATCAAGTACCTGAGAATTTAATGCATTCAAAGCCTTTTCGCGGCTGATGGTGATCTTACCAACTGCGCCGTTCTGCTCATATACTATATATTCCATGTTCGAATCTCCTTAATATTAGTCTCTCTCAACGATTGTAGAGCAGCCCATACCGCCACCGATACAAAGTGTTGCAAGACCCTTCTTAGCATCTCTCTTCTGCATCTCATGAAGCAGTGTAACAAGGATACGGCATCCGGAAGCTCCAACAGGGTGTCCAAGTGCGATAGCACCACCGTTTACATTCAATACATCATTGGAGAATTTCAGATCAGCCTGTACTGCTAATGACTGTGCTGCGAATGCTTCGTTAGCTTCGATCAGGTCGAAATCATTGATATCCATACCAGTCTTAGCAAGAACCTTCTTTGTAGAAGCTACAGGACCAACACCCATGATAGAAGGATCTACACCGCCAAGAGCACCAGCTACCCATGTAGCCATAGGCTTAACACCTAATTCCTTAGCTTTCTCTTCGCTCATAACAACGATTGCTGCTGCACCGTCATTGATACCTGATGAGTTAGCTGCTGTTACGATTCCGTCTGGCTTGAATGCAGGACGTAACTTAGCGATACCTTCCTTTGTTGTGCCAGGACGAGGACCTTCATCTGTATCTACAATGATTGTTTCTTTCTTCTTCTTAACTTCTACAGGAACGATTTCATCCTTGAACTTGCCTTCAGCCATAGCCTTCTCGCATTTCTGCTGTGACCATGCTGCGAACTCGTCAAGCTGTTCTCTTGTAAGACCATACTTCTCTGCTACGTTCTCTGCTGTGATACCCATATGATAGTTGTTGAATGCATCCCATAATGCATCGTTTACCATGGTATCTACTAATGTAGCATTGTTCATTCTATATCCATAACGTCCCTGCATAGCAGCGTAAGGAGCCATAGACATGTTCTCCATACCACCTGCAACAACGATATCAGCATCGCCTGCCTTGATCATCTGTGCAGCCATGTTTACACAGTTCAGACCAGAACCACATACAACGTTTACTGTAACTGCTGGTGTTTCGATAGGAAGTCCAGCCTTTAAAGCTGCCTGACGTGCTACGTTCTGTCCTAAACCAGCCTGGATAACACATCCCATATATACATGATCAACCTGCTCAGGAGCTACGCCTGCTCTTTTAAGAGCTTCCTTAATAACGATAGAACCAAGTACTGGTGCTGGAGTTGTGCTTAATGCACCGCCCATTGTACCGATTGCTGTACGACATGCGCCTGCTAATACGATTTTCTTTGACATTGCCAATTCCTCCATTTGTTTTAAAAGAGTTTCTGTTTTTCGCTTGATTGTTATTTTTATCACAATCATTGTTATTATTTTATCACATTGTTAAAAAAAAAGCAATCTATTTATCTCTGATATTCGATATTTTATTAACAAATTTTTATCATATTTTTTGTGGATTATTCAGAGTGCTCCGAAATGCTGTTACTCCTGCTTTTTTCATAAGCTTCTACCGCAGGATCACGCATTTTGTACTGTCTTTTCCATTCCTTTGTCGCATCATCACGCACGACTTTACTTCTGTGTGCGTGCAAAAAACGTGCAAGCTGGTAGAAATCTATCCATATCTCATTATCGCACTCTTTCTGCGACTCATCAAAAATAAGCTGTAAGCCTGCGTGCAGATGTACTGTCTTGATATTATTCACATTCTCCGTATCACTGTAACCGGTATGCCCCATATATCCGATCACATCACCTGCTGTCACTACATCTCCTTCCTCCAGACCTTCTGCATAAGGTCTGTTCTGACGCAGATGGGCATAATAGTAATATCTTTTCTTATCAAAACTGCGTATACCAATACGCCAGTCGCCATACCGGTTCCATCCAAGTGCCTCTACATAACCTGACTCGGTTGCTATGACCGGCGTTCCCACAAGCCCCATCATATCATGTCCCAGATGCGGTCTGCGATATCCGAAGCTTCTGGCTGCGCCAAAATCATCATAATCCTGATAATCAAAGCCCGCCGCTATGGGAGAATAGGCCTTGAGACCATATTGACGATTCCATTTTACGACACCTTCTTTAGTCTCTTCCTCTATTTCATATTCCCCCAGCATGCCACTCAATACAGCACCATATGCCTCATAGTAATAATTAAAATACTTATATTTATCCGCCAGGTCTTCTCTGCTCACAGTCTGACTGGTCAGCTCAGCCGCAATTTCGTCTATATATTTCAGCGACTTATCATCAAATTCTCCCCCTCCCCTGACTGCTGCATAGGCAAGAAGTGTAATCCAGTCAAGATGCACTTTCTCCTGATAACTTTCAATGTCCATTCTGCATGCCTTTTGCAGCGCCTGTGTACTGGCGTTAAACTCTACCCATTTAATATAGTCACCACTTACTGTACTCGCCGATTCATTACACCTTATCTGGTACAAAATAATTCCAATGCCTATCACAAGAGCTGCGATAATGGCTATACCTTTCTTCGTCTTCACCTGATACCTCATGTTTTCAAGCCATTATTACAATATATGTGTCCGCAGATTATGATATGTACACAAAAACAGGTACCGGATTGCTCCGATACCTGCATATGTTTCTTCATTCAGTTGTATTAATTCTCCGGTTCAATTAATCCGTATGTATTGCCTTTACGCTTGTACACTACATTGACCTCATCTGTTTCTGCATTGCAGAATACGAAGAAATCATGTCCTAACAATTCCATCTGGATACAAGCATCTTCTGCATACATAGGTTTGATGTCGAACTTCTTGGTACGAACGATCTTGATATCGTCTTCTTCATCCTCGTAGTCCTTGTCCAGGAAATCTTTTCTCAAGCTTGCTGCACCTGCCTGCTGCTCTGCTCTGAACTTATTCTTATATTTCTTTAACTGTCTCTCTATCACCTCTGCTGCAAGATCGATGGATACGTACATATCATTGCTGACCTGCTCAGAACGAATGATATTTCCCTTAATAGGAATGGTGACCTCTATCTTCTGTCTCTCTTTCTCAACACTAAGTGTTGCATGTACCTCCGTTTCCGGCGTGAAGTATTTCTCCAGCTTGCCAATCTTGTCCTCTACTGCTGCTTTTAAGCCTGCCGTTACATCGATGTTCTTTCCGCTGATAATAAATTTCATGATGCCACATCCCTTCGTACTTATTATCATAAGCTGTCATAACAACTTATGATATATAAGAGATTTATGAGATTGTATCTCCTTGCCTCTCTTATATTGTATATTGATTATATCATACCCAGGGATTTTTTCAATATTTTTTGTGCTATTTTCCAAATTTTATAATAAAGAAATGAAATTTTTATACATTTTTTGACATTAAAATTGTCAATCCCATTTTGAGTTTTTTTGACAAAAAGCAAAATTTTATGAGTCCTGCACAAAACGCCTGTTTGTAAAAAGACACACCCACATCCACTCAAAACGCCTGTTTTTTATGTGGATAATGTGGATAACTTGGTGTATAAGTTCATTTTACTAGATTGTGAGCTTGTTACCATGTGGATATTTTGTGAACGTATAAAAAAATGACTGTTATGTCACATTTACAATTATTTACAAATTTGTGCATTCTGCTAATATCTGTAACCTGGTTTCTTTGGCTTTGTCTTGTACATAAAAGGATGGGGTCTTTCGACCCCATCCTTTATTCTATCCTGCATTAGAAAATTCTTCTTACTGCCAGAATACTTCTGTAATTTGCGTTGGAACTGATACTTCCTGTCTTGCTTGTACTTGCATGTACGATCTGTCCATTGCCAATGTAGAGAGCTACATGACCTGAGTAACATACAATATCACCAGGCTGTGCATTTGCCAGACCGCCTACGTCATATCCCCTGCTTCTCAATGCGGAAGAGGAATGAGGAAGGCTGACACCAAAGTTCGCATATACGCTCATAACAAATCCGGAGCAGTCTGTTCCGTTTGTTAAGCTTGTGCCGCCATATACATAAGGATTACCAACAAACTGTGTTGCATAATCTATAACTGCCTTGCCCACCTCACTGCCGGCTGAGCTTGCTGCTGTAGCCTGTGCAGCTTCAATCACTGCTTCTGTCTGAGCCTGCTTCTGTACAGTCTGTTCTGCCGCCTGAGCCGCTCTTGTCGCTTCTGTTGCAGCAGCTGCTGCTCTTGCTTCCTCACGCTCCTTAGCTTCTTCTGCCAGACGTGCTTCTTCTTCTGCCTTAGACTCTGCATGCACGAAATCAGTTCTCAGATTTACATATTCTCTGGATACGTAGCCATCGCCTTCTTCAATTGCTACTTTAACCCAGCCATCAAGTTCTTCTACAACAACCAGTTCTTCTTCAATAGGAACAAGTCCCAATACTGCTGATTCTGTACTTGCTTCCTGTCTAACCTTCAGAGTCGTTGTATTAACAACTGCATAAGTAGTACCTACCTGCTTAGCCAAAGCCTGTGCTTCATCACCTGTTACACAATACTCAGCCTTTACATATCCGGTACAGTTACCTGATGTAATCTTATACCAGCCATTTACTTCTTCTTCGAATTCACCAACAGACTTATCATATAATTTACCTACGATCTCGCCGTCTTCACTAGGAATACTTCTTACATTCACATAGTTATTAACCTGTGCAATAACCAGACCTCTGAAATCCTGTTCTTCCTCTGTGGCAACTTCTGTTGTTTCCTCTTCGGTTGCTTCTTCTGTCGTCTCTTCCTCTGTAGCAGCTTCTGTTGTTTCCTCTTCTACAGTCTCTGTCTGCCTTTCTTCAGAAGATTCTTCACTGGATTCCTCTGTTGTATCTTCTGTATCTTCGTAAGTATCTGTTGCAGAGAATCCTGCACTCAGACTGTCTGTAATGCTCTTCGTCTCGTCATTATCTGTATTATCACCAGAAACAGAATCAACCAGTGCCTGTACTACGTCAGAATCAACAGTTGTCTCCTCCTGCATAGGTGTCTCTGCCATGGCTACCTTCTCAGATGCAATGATAATATTAGGCTGAATACCGGAAGCGCTTTCCAGATACGCAATGTTCTGAATAACTTCCTGTGTAAGTTCCTGTATTGTTGTTCCTTCCTCAAGAACGACTGCAATACCTGCTGCCGGCAATGTGGAAGACTGATTAATCTTTGCCTGTAAAGAAGTATAATATCCGGAAAGAGCGAACGTACCTGCCAAAGCGCACGCCGCAATTCTTATACCGTGTTTATTCATTCATTTCTTCCTCCAAAGTATATTGAATACCCTCATAAAATTTGTACAATCTTTGTTACGATTTGTTACAAATTTGTTACGTCCAAGAAATAAAGTAACATATCCTGTAACAAATGTCAAGTTTTAAGATGTACCATTTTTTACCATGCAGGGAGAAATTATGTCAACTGTTTTGTATATTTTGACGAATATTATACTTTATTAAGATAATTTTGTGCCGAAGTGACGGCATTTGCCCCGTCTGCAACCGCAGTTATGATCTGTCTCAGGGCTTTTTTCCTAATATCGCCTGCTGCATATATACCATCAACAGTAGTCTTGCAGGATTCATCCGCCAGCACATATCCCTGTTCATCCATTTCCACCAGTCCCTGATATAATTCTGTGTTAGGATGGATTCCTACTGCTATAAATACACCGTTTACTTCAAGTTCAGACTGAGAATCATCCTGATTATGGTATACCAGAATT
>ENA-UERN01003443-UERN01003443.1-human-gut-metagenome-genome-assembly--contig:-NODE-3443-length-10995-cov-3.803902_pt1 | contig 10995 bp, 10 predicted proteins | sample MGYA00242950_ERZ507950 | MGnify/ENA primary metagenome ERZ507950 (study PRJEB26167, sample SAMN06115515) | human gut metagenome | host: Homo sapiens | place: China:Ningxia | collected 2014-11-26...
ATACAGTGATATGGCGAAATATTATGCCATTGAAAGCCGTGAGGAAGCTGAAAACTATATTACGGATCCGACCATCGGTCATAATCTGATTGAAATATCTACTGTCCTGCTGGAAATTAAAGACAACGATGCAAAGAAAGTAATGGGTGAACCAGATGATAGAAAGCTCCAATCCTGTATGACCTTATTTTCCACTGTTGCACCGGAAATAGATGTATTTGAAAAGGTACTCCAAAAATTTTATGGCGGAGTCAAAGACAGCAAAACCTTAGAAATTCTTCAGGAAGTAGAAAGTTAAAAGCTTTTCATTGGAATATTGACTTTTCAGTGAAAATAGAATACGATGTTGTTAGCTAACTACTCTTGCTAAGACAGAGACAAAAAATATGGTGAGCAATCCTACCATAAAGCTGCCGAACTTCATTTTCTGCTGAAGGTTCGGCAGCCTTTTTTGCATAGCACATTTCTTCCCATTGATCTACATAAATGGTCATGCCATCATCTGATAATCCTTGATTTGCCCCAAATCCAATGATAAAATACTCATAGATTCTTTCATTTCAACAACTTTTGTCTCTGACAAAGCGCACGCCATTTTATGGCCGAATGAGTGGGGGGATTCTGGAAAATAAACAGAATAACTATGTACGTTGGAGGAACTTCCTTTTGGAGGTTCCTTTTTCGTGCCCAAAAAGGAGGACTCACCTATGAAACTTACAATCAAGGATCTTATTCGGCTCCGCCACTGCGAAAGCCACTACCGTCTCGGAAAACTGGGATTATATCCTGCATCAAAGCGTACCCAGTTTTTTTATCAAAAGAAGGACTCTTTAATTTTAGCATTATCCAAAGGGTATACCGCATTCTCAGAAGCGCTTGAAAAAGCATTTCTGGAATACAGCAGGGATTGGTTTCTTAACAACCGCCAGTATGAAACCTGCCGGGACCAGGACTTTACCAGGTGGCATCGCTTTGCCGACTGGTTTTTTGACCAGGGTTATCAGATTTTAAAAACCAGGCTCTGCTCAACAATCTCGGTCAATGCAAGCTGCAACCGCGTAGCAATATCAGAATTATCTGCGCAAGCTGATCTGATCCTTAAAAAAGGGGAACAGATCTACGCCTTAAGCATTTTTCCAAACGAGCCACAGTATTCTGTAAGAGCTAGGAAGCAAGAGACCCAGGCATATTACAGCCCGGAGCTGCTATCACAATACCTAATCAGCGCTCCCTCCTATGGCCATGGAACAATTTCCATGATCTGCTACTTGAAATCCAAAGAGGATAAGGCCGATTTCCTGTCCTCACAGTATACAGAAGGAAAATGCTATCTTCAAATGAGCTATGGCGGAATAGAAGATGCCACCCAGGCTCTCCTGAGCGCAATCCATCTTTCCATACCTCAAAAATGTGCGGACTGCCTCTATACGGACTTGTGCCATCAGCAGAATACTTCCACATTGGCACCAGAAAATCAGCCAGAAGAAACTTCCATTTCTGTTCCGGCGGAAACAGTCGATTTAGAGAAAGGATTAACCCCAGAGCAGCGAAAGGTTGTTGAACACATGGAGGGCCCTATGGCAGTCATCGCGGTACCTGGTGCCGGCAAAACCCACTGTCTGATTGCGCGTATGGTGCGTATGATCAAAAACGGGATTTTACCGGAACAAATTCTTTTTGTCACCTTTACAAAAAAGGCCGCTGGCGAAATTCTGGAACGTGCCAGACGGGTGCTCGGTGAAGGAGGTGCATTGCCGGCCATCTTTACCTTCCACAGCCTTGGCTACACGATTCTTTGCAAACATGAGGACTTCATCGGAAAATCCTTAAAAATTGCAGAGAAGGTAGACTACTATCGTCTTATTTTGCAGATCATTGATGAAATCGCTCCATTGTCCGGCATTAACTATGACGGATTCACCGGTGATTTCGGCCTGCTGAGCAGGATTTACAACGCTGTACTTTCCATTGAGAAAGACGGACTGGAAGAGTGGAAAAAACATGCGGATTTTCCTGATCCGGATGGTTTAGGGTGCCTTTATCAGAAACTGAAGGAACGAATGAAAGATGAGGGATATATCTGCTTTGATGAACAGATCCAGCTTACCAACCAACTGTTTAGCGAATATCCAGATGTATTAAAAAGCTATCAGCAGCGTTTTTGCTATGTAATGATTGATGAATTCCAGGATATCTCGTCAGATCAGGTCGATCTGGTATACGCCATCGCATCCCATGGAAATATTGTGGTTGTGGGGGACGATGATCAGAGTATTTATTCCTGGCGCGGAGGAAGCAACTATTACCTGCTTCATTTTCAGGAGATGTGGAGCAACAGTAAAATCGTGATTCTTCCAGATAATTTTCGGTCGGTAGACCATATTTTGGAAGCAGCAAATGCACTGATTGCCAATAATACGAATCGGTATCGCAAATCTCTGCGTTCCCATCACCGCGCTACGGTTCGGCCGATTTATCGGAAAAATGTTCTGGTAGATACCATCCGGGATCTGATTGCATCCGCAGAACGCTCTGGTTATAAACCTGGAGATATTGCCATCATTGCGCGCAAAAATAAAGCATTGGAAAAGATCAAAAAAAGTTTAGATGGTTTTTACCTTGCAACTTCACCCAGAACATTACTCATAAAGGATGAGGTATTTATTGCCATTCGTGACACATTTTCTCTCTATGTGACCAATTTCCATGATCCACTAGCGCTCTACAGACAACTGAAACGAAATGGATATGAACTAGACATTCCTGTCGAGCGGGATCATATGTTGGAAAGCTTCTTAAAATATTTCAATCTTCCAGAACCAGATTTATATGATCCGGATCTGCTTGAAATATATGAAGCAGCCGGCAGTCCCGGTATCGCACTTGCCAGGACACTTTATTCCTGTAAAAAACTTCTGTATGCCCAGGATTTGTCCGATGCCGTTCGGTCCATTTACCAGTTTCTCTGGCAGAAGGAGGAACATCCGGCAGTAGAAGAGTTGTGCTCCCGCATCGAAATGAGGGCTATCAATACAGCTTCCGAATTTCTTAACCATGTGAATGCCATGATCGAATTTTCTGATACGGCAGAGGTTGAATATCCCGCAAACCCTGATACGATTACCCTTCTTACTGCTCATAAATCAAAAGGGAAAGAATTTCCCACCGTAGTGATTTATGGAGTAGAAGAGTTTGAAGAATCAGAAGAGGGCCGGAACCTGCTGTATGTTTCCATGACCCGGGCCAAACGAAACCTCTTTCTTTTGCAGGGTAGTTTTTCCGACGCCCCGCTGTATCCGGAGTTTAAAAACTATGTCGATTGACCGCTGCCGCGGTATCTTGTTCACGCACAGATATTGTGTTAAGATGGGGTATGGAAATAGTGGGGGAAAATTACATAGCTCCCGGTCACAATAGAACCCTTGGTCGAAAAAAATATTATATGGCATATACGGAAAGTAAAGATAACCAGGAGGAAAATGATTATAAAATTTGAGTGGATTGAAGAAGGGGACGGCCGTTACCGTGTCCATTTTTTTGACATGGATGAAAAGAAGGTATTCGACATTAAGATTACCGACTATAGTGATCCGTACTGGCAGCAATCAGATCGGGAACGGAAAATTCGTCGCGAATGCTGCTATGACGTTATCTTCTATGCCGGACACCGCAAAAGCTATTCCGACAACCCGAATTATGAAACGGAATACGGTTTTCAGGGTAAACCAGAACATGACATAATATATATCCGGGAGCTGTGCAAAAATTTTATAGCAGATTCCTATGTTTTTGATTACGAAAAAGCATTGCGCGGCCTTCAAAAGAGGAAGGCAATGTCAGATTGGTTTCTGGCCAGTGGATATACCGGAGATTATGAAGGAAAGCAGGAATATAAAAAATCTATTGTAGTTGACGAACTTGACTAAAAAGCTTACTGAATTGGTTGCCGCATCGTCATCTTGTTCACGCACAGATATTGTGTTAATATGGAGTATAGAAATAGCTCGGAAAGGAGGATTTCGCGATGAGCGAAAAAGAAGAGATCATATTCATGCAGACCCGATTGGTACGTTTAGCATCAAAGGAATGGCATCTTCCTGTGGATGAGATTTTTAACATCTTCGGAAAAGCAGATGTACTTGGCTATATCGAAAAATGTTATGGGATTTTTCACTGCGAAGGAGATGATGCTGTATTAGAAGACATCACGGAATTTCTTCAAAGAAAGGGGATCCAAATTAGTGCTTGATTTTACAGATGGGCTTATCCTTTACCATGGCAGCTATTGTGAGGTAAAGAAGCCTTTATTGGAAAGATGCGCCAGACGAAAAGACTTTGGACCACCTCCAAGGACCAGGCTATTCGTTTTCTCAAGACTTCCATTGCTAAAGCATTCGCAAATGGAAGCATTAAAGAGAATCAGGATTATGGCTATCTTTCCATCTTTCAGTTAAGACCTTCACCAGAATTATCCACATATGCATTTGATGATGCAAATGTGGAATGGCTGCACTGTGTTGCGGCTCATCGAAAAAGACTTTTGTTTCTGGATGTTGAAGATACTATGGCAAAATATGATATTATTGCTGGGAAAATTGCGGATGACGCGACAAATGCAACGCTGGCTGCATACCTAGTCGGCGCCTTTGGAATAGCCGGAAGCAAAGAAGCTGATGATTTTTGTATTAAACAGCTACTTCCGAATAAGTTAAAGGATCAGTATTGTTTTAAAACAACTGCAGCGCTTGATTGCCTGCATTTTGTGGAAAGCGAGAAAATATGGCTGAAGAAATGATTTCAAAAGAGCGAATAGACTATACGATTGACCTTCTTATTACCATGGCCGTCGAAGAAATTGCAGAAGATACAGGAAAAAGTCCAAAGGAAATATTGCCGGAATTTTATTCTTCCAAAACCGGCAAGGCACTTTACGATGAGCAGACCCGATTATGGTGCAATGGCCCATCCTATATTGCCGAATTATACATGGACGAACTCTCCAAAAGAAAGATTTGAGAAAAAGCTGTTTCTAACGTATTATGCGTTTGAAACAGCTTTTCTGATTAACAGACCTCCCGGCACTAAGGCTCCTTCTTTTCTGTCCATTCTTGGCGTTGCGCTCACCTTTGATCTATGTTAAACTATCCTTGATAAAATTTATTTCAAACACAATAGACTCTGTCTTCGTTTCAAGCACATTGCTTATTAAAAGGGGATGAGTCTGCACAGATGCGGACCAAATTAGAGGAATTCTAATTTGGTCTTTTTTTGTGCATTCACAACAAAGAGAGGAGGAACCTATGGCTATTTTACAACTGCCGTACAATTTGTCTGCGCTATTCAATTTCAATGAACCAGACACAAATGAGGGGGCGATGGAATCTTCGGATGAAGATTTTTTCGACCTTTTTGATTTTCTGCCAGAAAATACGGTGACTACCAATTATCTGGCCAAAGGAGAGGACCGGATCCAGTCACTGCTCCGGATCAAAACCCGCCGGACTTATTCCATGAATGACTTTTTCAAATTATTTTCCAGAGACCAATTCTGGAAAAAGAGCAACAGCCGAAAAGATTTCACGGAATATCTGATCAAGACCTACTGGAAAAAGGTGATCGATCCTTTTGTAAATACCCTTTACAAAGATTTTCTGGCCGGTCAGATCACGGAACAGGAGATTTCTGAAAAACTGCAGGAGATTCTGGGATTTAGCATTTCTCTATCGCAATGCCATGATGAGCAGGTAACGAGGCTGGTTGGAGCAACCGGTATGCCAACGGACTGTATTTTTCAAATGACTGTATTTGAAAATGAATACTTTCTGGTCTTCGGAAAACTAAAGCCCAGAAACCGGAACCGCAAAATCTATTTGAAAGACGATAAGAGAAAATGTATCTTATGGGATTCCTATTATCTTGCAACACTGGCAGTCATAGAACGTATCCGGATTGAATACAAGCGCTACATCCATTCCATTGAGTCTAAAGACCATGACCTGGTCTATATGTCCATTCTGGATGAAATTGCCCGTAGATACCAGGCTTTTGGGAAAATGTGTACCGTATATGCTTATGAAAAAGAGCAGGTTTTGTATCCAGAAGTCATGCAATTTTTTGACAAGCTGGAAATTCCTGTAAAGGAGCGAATAGCCGGCCAACAAGCGCACGGAATTATATTTCAATTTTCACTCCTGCAGCAGATCCTGCCGATCTTAAATCAGTATTCTATCAGCACAGTGGATTTTCTATGTAATGATAATATTCCAGAGGGATATCTCATCATTATAAAAGCCCTGATGGAACAGCACAAAATGCAGGAAGCGGATGAGCGCTATCATCGAAATAACACAGAGGTAGCCAATGCATTTATGACCAAAAAGAATATTCCGCCAAAGCATCAGGATTACATGAAAGAGAGCCGTTTCTTAACAGTTTACCGCTATATAGAGGTAGACGAAGACTGTGATCTTGACAAAATGCAGGAACTGGAAAAAGAATTTCTTGCTCTTGGGGATATTTTGGGAAAGCATCCCTATGATGCTTCCATTCGTTTCCGCAAGCTTGGCCGACACCATGCTTCCGGCCTTTATTCCCCGGCCTACCAGTGCGTATGCATTGATGTCCGCTCCCCTAGCAGCTACGTCCACGAATTTCTGCACATGTACGATCACTTTCATGGAATGCTGAGTGAAGGCTATGATTTCAAAGAAATCCGGCTTCAGTATGAGGCCTGCCTGCAGGAATATCTTTCGGATTGTGAAGATCCGGATTTAAAAGCACGGCTGAATGGAAACAGCAAATACAACCTGGATTACTATTTGGTCCCAACGGAAGTGTTTGCCCGCTGCGGGGAACTGTATTTTACGCGTTTTCGTGGTGTAGATAATTCTCTTCTGAAATTTGAAAGAGGATTTGACTATCCGGAAAACGAAAAATTATTGGAGCTGATCAAAAAATATTATGATCAGCATTTTTTAACGGAGGAGATATCATTATGAAGAAATTTTTTATCAAGGACCTGGCCAACATGGTCGAAAAGGAAATTGCAACGGAGTTTTTACTTCGGAATGTCAAATTGTCGATCGCGGATGGCCGGCGCTGGCAGGACCTTACGCTCAGTGATAAGAGTGGTATTGTATACGGAAAATGCTGGTCCGAACACATCTCGGATGAAACGGATAACTATGTTGGAAAAATTGTCCGTGTTGTCGGAAAAGTTGAGCTTTTCCGGGAGCAGTGTACGCTGCGGATTGTCCGGATCAGTCCGGCTGAAACATACGATCCGGCAGATTTCCGGGTTACTTTGTCCAGCTACGATGTAGAACAAAGTATCACCCTCTTAAAAAAACTCCTCGATGAAATTGAGGATCCCAAATTGTATAGTTTATGCTGCGCTGTATTCGGTATGGGGACTGCCAGATACGAACGGTTTTTGGAATTCCCACTGACCGAGGAAGCCACACATCCATACTTTGGCGGTTTTTTAAAGCATACCATCAATGTTGCAAACCTGGCTGATATGGCGCTTACTATCTGCGAAGGCAGCCCAAATGAAGTGATCCGGCCGGATCCATCGCTGGTCATTGCCGGTGCGCTTCTTCACGCAAGCGGCGTGCTTTCCCAGCTCACACTCAGCGCTGCGGAAGGCATCTTCACGGACCGGGCCCGCCTTTTGAGTTCCTCCACAGATGCGGTTTTAATGGCAGTCTGCACAAACAGCCGATTAGAACAGGAGAAACGAGTTACGGATATGTCCGCACTTTTACATATTCTGGAAGCTGCCAATGGAACGACACCGCCTAAAACCAAGGAGGCAGTTATTGTCACCAACGCAGTACGAATGAGCAAAGAGCTGAATTCTATCGATCAGATCTTTTTCGAGTCTGACCGTATGCATCCGACCGATAAGACCCGGAAAGCTTTCTGCGACTATCTGGGTTATGAGGTCTTTCGAGGAGGAGAGGAATGTTTGAAAAACTGATTTTAAACCCATATGTGAAAAATGCTCTGAAGCAATACATGGACAAAGGACAAAAAAATGCTCAGCATTTAATTCTGTCAGGCCCTCAGGGTACTGGAAAGCGGACCTGTGCAGATATCCTGGCACACTTTCTCCTGGACATCAGACTTGATAAGCCACTCCATTCCTGCGCAGATTTTTTCTGTCTGGACTGTGACCAGGCAAGCATCAAATTGTCTGATACGGAGGACCTAAGAGAATTTATTTCCTATTCCAGTACTGTGCGCCGCGTTGTTTTGATTGATAATGCGAATCAGATGACCCCAAACGTGGCCAACAGCCTGCTAAAAGAGTTGGAAGACGGGCAATGTGTATTCATTTTTATAGCACACAAGCCTTTGATCCGCACGGTATGCAGCCGATGCTTTGAAATCCGTTTTCTTCCGGTAAATGAAGATGATATGGCACAGTTTTTTATGGAACAGGGAGATCTTGTATCATTAGAGGTGGTTACAGCTTCTAATGGCTGTCCCGGACTATTCCGACAGCTAAATGCTGATGACGCTTTCATATCTATGACCGCCAGAATGATAAAAGCACTGAACCAACAAAATCATGCGGATCTTCTGTCAATCTTCGGTCTCCTGAAAGAAAAAGACGAATTTGCTTTGGAAGCATTTTCACCGGCCGCCCGTCTGGCAATCGTGAGGCTTTTGGAAGCCATCTATGCAGATCAATACCTGCATAAACTTGTTGGAAGCAAATTATTCCCGTATATGACGGAACTGCCTATTTCTGCTAAACAGGCTTACCAGATTTCTGAACAGGCACACAATATCCGGGGCAAAAAGCTACTCTACACAAAACATGATTTTCTGGAACTCCTGTTCCAGATGATGAAAGAGGGGGAATTATGACTCTTTATACCAAGATACGCCCAAAAACCTTCGATGAGGTAAAGGGGCAGGAATTTACTGTAAATAATCTGAGAATGCAGTCCATCCGCGACAAATTCTTTCAGGTAATTATTCTGGCCGGGCAGTACGGGGCCGGGAAAACAACACTTGCCAGGATCGTGGCCACGGCAGCAAACTGTAAAAACAAAGATAAGAATGGAAACCCTTGCGGTACCTGTGATGGATGCAGATCTGTATCTAGTGGATCTGTAGACTTTCTGGAAATCGACGGTGCCAGTAACACCGGAGTTGATCATGTAAGGGACCTGACAGACTGGCTACACGAGCGCCCACTCGGAAAGCGGAAAATCGTTATCATTGATGAGGTACACATGCTTTCCCGTCAGGCTTTCAACGCCCTTTTAAAAACACTGGAGGAACCACCAGCTTATGCACTGATCATTCTTTGCACAACAGAAGCAGACCGGATCCCGGCAACCATCCGGTCGCGATCTGCCTGCTATACCATCACGCAGATCCCAGAGGCCATCATCTGTGAACATCTTCTTGAAGTTGCGACAGAATTTCAAATCCGTATTCAGCCGGAAGCTGCAGAACTGATTGCTTCCTATTCTGGTGGTGCGATGCGAAATGCCTTAAAACTGCTGGAACAGCTATCAAATGGCGAAGATGAAATCACGGCTGATGTCGTTCGATCTGTTCTCGGGATGTCTGAAAAAGATGAGCTGCTCCGAATCATCCAAGCGATGCTTTCTGGAAATTATACAAAGCTGCTGGAATCTTTAAATTCCATTGCCAAAAGCGGAAAATCTCTTCTAAGCCTTACGGAAGAGCTCCTAAATGAATCCACATCCTTGCTGCTGGCCAAAACAGGGCAGCCATCATCATCTTCAGCTATCGCAGAAAACTATACACTAGAACGGCTTTGCGAGCTGTCTGCTAAAATAAACTGGCTGAATGATGAACTAAAAAATGCTGCCGGCAGCGGAATAGCAGCCTATATCCATGCGACAAAAGATCTGAACACTGGTGAATCAGGTCTTGCTGGAAAATTAAAATCATTGGAAGATCAGATGTTCAGGCTGTCTGCCGAACTAAAGTCTATAAAATCCGTCGGATTTTCGAAACCGGTCGATACGGCTCTGGAAGCAGAAACCAATATCCCGATAACTTCCAATAGCTCTGCTCAGCCCGACTTACCCGAGGAGAGTGTACCTGTTTTAATCACTCCTTCCAAAACCTCTGAAGTTGCGCAAACAGAAACTACAGATTTTGACGCACTTTTTGGTGACTGGGGCTTTGACTCCTTTGATAATACGGACGAACCCGGATTTTTTGAAAGTGCAGAGGAAACTGGCACTTCTTTCCAAGAGACAGCAACAGTTTCTGAAACTTCTGCGGCTCTTTCTGCGGGAGAACTTGCACAAAAAAGTTTGTCCGAGAGAATCAGCAATGACCCTGTCATAAAGGAAAAACTTCTTTCTGCTGAGTGGATCACGCAGGAAGAGAACCTTTTACTTAAGGTGCTGCCAGAATACAAAGAAGATATCCTGTTATTTATTGCTGCAAGTGGCATAAAAAACATTACAATCTGCTAACTACACAGGGACCATGAACCGCAATTGTTTATGGTCCTCATGAATACTTATCACACATGATTACGGAACTATACTGTAAAAAATTTTATTTAGAATAGGGGGATATATATGGATTTCATTGATGATCTGGATGTTTCTATAATCGCAAATATACTTGTAAATATGGGTATTGACATTAGTAATTTAAACGATATTACTGATGCCGATGACTACGAAGATACAATTTCTACCATTACTGCATCACTTGAAAAATTGCGAAACGAGGAAGATCCACTATATGTGCTTCTTGAACTGATTGCTGGAGACAATGAAGAATTGGTGGATTTCTATTTTAAAATGGTTGGATTTCACTAAGGAACCTAGAATATGCACAATGATTGGGAAGCCCATTAACTTCCGGCCTTCAACACCTAAAGTGCATATCATTTCTACACAGCGTTTTCAATAGTTAGTATGTATAGACTGATAAACTGCAGCCAATTATAAAAGCTGCAGTTTATCAGTTTTTCTTTTTTATACC
>ENA-UERN01003450-UERN01003450.1-human-gut-metagenome-genome-assembly--contig:-NODE-3450-length-10983-cov-3.922795_pt1 | contig 10983 bp, 12 predicted proteins | sample MGYA00242950_ERZ507950 | MGnify/ENA primary metagenome ERZ507950 (study PRJEB26167, sample SAMN06115515) | human gut metagenome | host: Homo sapiens | place: China:Ningxia | collected 2014-11-26...
CGGAATTTTCAGTTCAGAAAATTCCTACCCGTGAAAAGTAACGACGCATCTTATATTTTTATAACCGGGATGAATCGACAGAATGAGAAAAAACTGACAGGGTGAATTTCAGAATGTATCACATACTAGGAGAGACAAAAAAGCTGTCTCTCCTTTTTCTCACCTTTTCCGATCTGGACCTTCCTGAATAATCCTTTTGAAAAACGGTGATACTAAAAAGGTACTGGCAGCCTCAATATATGCAGTGCATCAAATAGGCGGTTTCTCCGGTCTGATCTGTGTTTCGGATCGCAGCCGGATGATCTCCGCGCCTGTACTGCTGACAGAAACAGACAAGGAGGAAGCTGCCATGATGAAAAAAGAATCGTTTCGCAGGATCCTGATCCGGGTATTCTGGTGTTCTCTGATCTTCACTCTGGGATTTTCCTGGATCTATATCCGGTATGCGGTGCCGGATAAGCTGAATCTGGTCGTCAACGAGGAGGAAGTCTTCCATTTTTCTCTTCCGCCCGGAATCACCTTTGAGAGTGACAGTGAGGAAGTCATCCTGAAAAACTCCTCCGATATTCCAGATGGGATGATCCGGATCGACCGCCCGGATTCCGTCTCCATGTGCGGAAAAAATGAGGGCAGTTACCTTGTCGGAATGAAATTTCTCGGTCTGATCCGCATGAAGGAGATCCAGGTTGACGTCGTCGACAGTTCCTGTGCGATCCCCTGCGGAACTCCTGTCGGGATCTACCTGAGTTCCAAAGGCGTCATGGTGATCGGTACCGGACAGGTGACAAATAAGACGGGAAATGTGGTGGAACCGGCATACGGGCTTTTGAAGTCCGGGGACTACATTCAGACCATCAACGGTGAGACTTTAGAAGATAAGGACGCTCTGGTCGATGCCGTGAACGCGTCCGGAGGAAAAGCCATGCTTCTCGGGATCAGGCGGGATGGGCGGGAAATCGACGTGAACATGACGCCTGTCCTGGCAGATGACGGTCACTACAAGCTCGGCGCCTGGGTCCGGGATGATACCCAGGGGATCGGAACGATGACGTATGTTGACATGAACGGCTGCTTCGGCGCTCTGGGTCACGGGATCAGTGACAGCGATACCGGAGCACTCGTGGATATCGACGGCGGCGAGCTCTACGAGACCCAGATCCTGGGAATTGAAAAAGGCCAGACAGGAAAGCCCGGTGTGATGTCTGGCGTGATCTACTACGGAAAAGGGACAAAGTTGGGAGATGTGACCGAAAACACAACGGAAGGAATCTATGGAACTGTAAACCGACATTTTCTTGACTCGCTCCAGGCCGACGCGATCCCCATCGGATTCCGCCAGGACATCCAACGCGGGCGCGCGTACATCCGGAGCAAGGTATCCGGGGAGGTGAAAGACTATGAGATCGAAATTCAAAAAGTGGATTATGGAAGTGTGCAAAAAAATAAAGGGCTGGTTCTCAAAGTCGTAGATGAGGATCTCTTAAATCTCACCGGCGGGATCGTCCAGGGCATGTCCGGCAGCCCGATCATCCAGGACGGAAAGCTCATCGGAGCTGTCACCCACGTTTTCATCAACGATCCGACAAGAGGATATGGAATTTTTATGGAGAATATGCTGGGGCATTAACAACAAGCAAAAACACGCTTCGCGAGTTTCCCCTTGTTATCGCGACAATCGCCAAGGTCTCGCAAGCGCGGACTTTTGCACGTTATTCGCGTAAATTAGATAATACAGTGGTGGTCGCAAAATTTGTGACAACCACTGTATGCAGAAGTAAATTTTCAGTCCTTGTTCCTCCCAGATAACTCCCTTGACACTCTTGTTACTTCCGTCCGGAATATCTTATGTGGGCAGCCGAAATACATACCGAAGAATACTATCTGAATATGATGCGGGCATGGTATTTTGCAACAGCTCTCGCAAAACAGCCGGATGCCGCCCTGCCCTGGCTCACAGAGCGCCGCCTGGATGTCTGGACCCACAATAAGACCATCCAGAAGGACAACAGACCGCCTGCCAAAAAGCAGACGGTCTGTTTCTATCATTCACTCCGTTTTCTTCAACAAACGGCTCTCTTCTATTTTCCTTCCACGATCTTCTTCAGCTTATCCATCAGGATGATCGTGTCATCCACCGTCCGCACGGCACACATGATCGTGTTGTCACCGGCCACGCAGCCGACGATCTCATGGAATCCGATCACATCGAGCGCCTCAGCGACCGCCATCGCCATACCGGAAACGGTCTTGATCACGAGAATATTCTGTGCCATATCCATGGAGACATAGCAGTCACGGAAGATGCGGATGTATTTTTCTCCGAAATCCTTCTGATGCTGCATGACTGCGTAGCACTGGCGTCCGTTTTTCCCCGGTGCTTTTGTGAGCTTTAATTCGCGGATATCTCTCGATACCGTTGCCTGCGTCACATGGTATCCGGCCTTTTTCAGGTATTCCGCCAGTTCCTCCTGCGTCTCGATCTGATATTTCCCAATGAGCTCAACGATCTTACTATGTCTGTCAACCTTCATGTCTTCCGCTGCCCCTTTCTGCGTACACTATCCCGCGCACTACGCATCATACATTTTCATTTTCAAAATATCCAGGAAGGACCGGTGATCCAGCTTCACTACCCTGGTCACGGTCTCTGCCTTTGTGATCTCAATATAATCCCCGTTTTCCAGGCGAACCAGCGTGTCACCGTCAAACGCCGCCACCTGGCTGCCGCGGTTCGTCGCCGGGATCTCGATCCGGATCCGGCTTCCGGCACCGAAAACGATCGTTCTCGATGTCAGCGTGTGCGGGCAGATCGGCGTCAAGATCATGAGCTGTCCGTCCGGCTGTGCGATCGGCCCGCCCGCCGACAGATTGTAGGCTGTCGATCCCGTAGGTGTCGCAACGATCATGCCATCGGCGCTGAATTCGTTTAAAAACTGTCCGTCCACGTACAGCTTTAATTTCAGAACGCGCGGATCCCCGTCCCTTGTCAGGACGATATCATTTAACGCGATACTCTCCTTCACCGGTCTTCCGTCCCGGTAAACGCAGCCCTTTAACATCATGCGCTCCTGGATCTGGTAAGAATCCTCCAAAAGCGCATCCAGAAGCTCCTTCACATCGCCTTCCCGCCCGATCTGGGTGAGATACCCGAGACCGCCGAGGTTGATCCCGATCATCGGAAGATCACGCCCTGCGAGATCCCGCGCCGCCTGGATCAGGGTTCCGTCGCCGCCGAGTGTGATGACACATTCCGTATCTCCCGGAACATCCTCAGGATCCGTATAGGGATTTCCATGTCCGGAAGCACTTTTTCCGGCGGAGACTTTTGCGCCGCGGGTCGTCAGATACTCCTCGACCGCTGTCTGCATGTTCTTCGTATTTTCTTTGTCAGGATTCGCAACGATGTAAAATTTCTTCATATATTCTGTCCTATTTATCCAGTGTCTCGTGTGCCTTGTCGACGATCCCGGAAGCTCCGATCGCGTCGTTTGTGAAGGTGCTGCCATCAGTACAGTTTCTTAAATGAAGCAGGTACTCGATGTTTCCTTCCGGTCCTTTGATCGGTGAAAATTCCAGATGCAGCGCCTCAAAACCGATGCTTCCGGCAAATGATGCTACCATCTCGATGACCTCGAGATGAACGGATTTTTCACGGACAACACCCTTCTTTCCAACCTTCTCACGTCCGGCCTCAAACTGCGGCTTGATCAGGCAGACAACCTCACCATCCGGCTCCATGAGCGCCTTCACAGGTCCCAGAACTTTCGTCAGGGAGATAAAGGATACATCAATGGATACAAACTGGATCCGGTCCGGGATCTCCTCCGGAGTCACATAGCGGATATTCGTCTTTTCCATGCAGACCACGCGCTCATCGTTCCGAAGTTTCCATGCGAGCTGTCCATGTCCAACATCGACGGAGTAAACCTTCACCGCTCCGTTCTGGAGCATACAGTCCGTAAATCCGCCGGTGGACGCGCCGACATCCATACAGATCTTTCCTTCCAGCGTCACGCCAAAGTGCGTCATCGCCTTCTCTAATTTCAGACCTCCGCGGCTCACATATTTTAAAGTCGTTCCGCGCACCTCCACGTTCGCAGTCTCATCGAACATGGAACCCGCCTTGTCTTCCTTCTGTCCATCTACATAGACGATGCCGGACATGATGACCGCCTTCGCCTTCTCCCTGGACTCCGCCAGGTTTCTCTTTACCAGAAGAACATCCAAACGTTCCTTCATGGGCTTTTTCTCCTTCCCGGGATCTTCGCCTCCCAGACTGTCTTTATTTCCAGGAATCCAGTTCCTGCTCGATCCGCTTCAGGACCGAATCGCTGTCGATCCCCAGCATTTCCCGAAGCACGGACACATTTCCGTGTTCCACATATGCATCCGGAAGTGCGATCTGGATCACCCGGATCTCCGGATAAAATTCATGAATATACTTTGTGACATACATGCCCATGCCGCCGCGGAGCACATTTTCCTCCATCGTGACGATGAGCTTATGATCTTTGCACAGATGATCGATCATATCGGTGTCGAGCGGCTTCACAAACCGCGCATTTACCAGGGTACATGCATGTCCTTTTGCCTTCAGTTTTTCCCGGACATGCTCTCCGGTGCTCACCATGCTTCCGAGAGCAAAAAGAGCAATGTCAGACTCCTCATAGAGCATCTCCGCCTTTCCGTACTCGATCGGCGCCCGGAACTCCTCCAGTCCGCGGTACGCCTGACCTCTCGGATAGCGGATCGCGAGCGGTGCGTCGAACTTCACGCCGAACTCCAGCATGTCCTGAAGCTCCCAGAGATTCTTCGGCGCCATGATGTTCATCCCCGGAACAAGACTCAGAAACGAGATATCAAAGATTCCCTGGTGGGTCTCCCCGTCGCTTCCCACAAGACCGGCCCGGTCGATCGCGAATAAGACCGGAAGGTTCTGGATACAGACGTCATGGAGCACCTGATCATAACCGCGCTGTAAAAACGAGGAATACACAGCGACAACCGGTTTCAGCCCGGCCGACGCCATACCAGCCGCGGACGTCACCTCATGTGCCTCCGCGATCCCCACGTCAAAGAACCGCTTCGGGAATTCCTTCGAAAACTTCGTGAGTCCCGTTCCGTCCGGCATTGCCGCCGTCAGCGCAACGAGCTTCTCGTTCTTCTTCGCAAGTTCACAGATCTTCTCAGAAAAGATATCGGTATAACTCGGGAATTCTTTTTTCTTAAGCGGCTTTCCGGTCTTGATATCGAACGGCTCCACACCGTGGAATCTCGCCGGATTTTCCTCCGCCGGCTTGTAACCTTTTCCCTTTTTCGTGATCACATGGACTAGGACTGCATGCTGGACCCGCTTTGCTTCCTTAAACACGCGGATCATCGTTTTCACATCATGTCCGTCAACAGGTCCCAGGTAGGTGATACCCATATCCTCAAACAGCATTCCCGGGACGAGAAACTGCTTGATCCCGTTCTTTAACTGGTAAAGCCCATATGCCATCGGCTTTCCGATCACCGGGATCGAGGAAAGTCCCCGTTCCACCTTGAGTTTCAGCTCCGCATAGCCTTCCTTCGTGCGGACACTGCTCAGATACCGTGACATACCGCCGACGTTCTTAGAGATCGACATCTCGTTGTCGTTCAGCACGATGATAAAGTTCTTTTTGATCTGGGCAGCATTATTTAATGCCTCGTAGGCCATTCCGCCGGTCAGCGCGCCGTCTCCGATCACAGAGATCACCGAATATTCTTCGCCCGTGATCTCCCGTGCCTGGGCGATCCCAAGCCCTGCGGAAATCGAAGTGGAACTGTGTCCCGTGTCGAACGCATCGTACGGGCTCTCTTTTCGCTTCGGGAACCCGCTCATCCCGCCGAACTGGCGCAGATCGTCGAATCCGGCCTTTCTTCCGCTTAAAAGCTTGTGCGTGTAAGCCTGATGTCCCACATCCCAGACGATCTTGTCCTTCGGCAGATCGAACGCCAGATGCAGCGCTATCGTAAGCTCCACAACGCCAAGGTTTGAGGCGAGATGACCTCCGGTCTTACTTATCTTTTCGATCAGGAACTGGCGAATCTCCCTCGCGAGCTCCGGATACTGGTCTTCCTTCAGTTTTTTGATGTCCGAAGACTGTTTTATATGATCAAGCAGCATGTTTCCAGACTACTCCCTTACATATTTTTCTTCCTTAGTTTTTCCTGTTTACGAGCATTTCAATAATGTCATACAGAAATTCATTCTTTCCCGGCAGACCGGCAAGTCTTCCCGCTGCCCGGTCGGAAATCTCTTTGACATCCTGTTTTGCCTTCTCAAGACCTTCCAGCGTCACATATGTGGTCTTCTGATTCTTCTCATCGCTTAAAACAGGCTTTCCAAGCTCTTCCTGAGTGCTCGTCACATCGAGGATATCGTCCTGAATCTGGAACGCGAGACCGACCTCGGAGGCCATCGTTTCCACCTCTTTGATCTCTTCCACGGTCGCGCCCGCAAGGACTGCACCGATCATCATGGAGGCCTCGAGGAGAGCACCGGTCTTTAACCGGTAGATGAAATCAAGTTTTTCTCTCGGAACCGCCTTTCCGGTGAGCTCCACATCGACGGTCTGTCCGCCGATCATGCCATAGATTCCGGTCTTTTCTGCGAGGATCCCGATGGCGCGGCCGACTTTTGCCGGATCAGCGCCCATGGAAAAGGCCTTTGACGCAGTCTCGAACGCGTAGATCATCAGCGCGTCACCCGCCAGTACTGCCATGTCATAGCCGTAGGCTTTCCAGGTGGTGAGTTTTCCGCGGCGGTATTCGTCGTTATCCATGCACGGCAGATCGTCATGGATCAGGGACGAGGTGTGGATCATCTCCATGGCCGCCATGAACGGCTCGATCTCCGGACCGTTTCCGCCGAACAGACGGTACACTTCCCGCATGAGAAGCGGTCTTAAGCGCTTTCCACCTGCTTTTACACTGTAATTCATTGCCTCAAAGATCGTCCTCTGATGTCCGGTCTCCCCCGGCAAATATGAATATACGACTGTCTCAGTCTCCTTGACCGCCTGACTGAACCTTTCCTTAAAATTGTCCGCCATTTTCCTTTTCCTCCGTTTGATCTCCACTCAAAACAAGGATCTTTTTTTCGATCGTCTCAATTTTTTCGTTACAGCTCTTTACAAGCTTCATGCCCTCTTCATAATCAGCGAAAGCGTCCTCCAGAGATCCGTCTCCCTTTTCCAGCTTTCCGATGATCCGGTCGAGAGCCGCAAATGTCTCCTCGACATTCATCTGTTTTCTTGTCTCGTCATCCATATGATTCCTCACTGTGGCAGCATATCCTGCCGTATCGTTCTATTTTCCTACTTGAATTATTGTTTAATTATTCGTGAAAATTGGTGCGATAGATAATATTCTGTGGTGGATTCCTACCGATACTTCTCAACATGATCTACAACAGCCCCGATTCGACCGTCCTTCACCCGGACCGTGATCCGTTTTCCGGCTTCCGCCTGTTCCACAGTCTCCAGACGTTTGCCATCCCCGTCCGTGATAAATCCGAATCCGCCGCTGATCTTCTTTAACGGGGACAGTCCCCACAGACGTTCACTCTTCACCGCAAGATTTCTCTTATCAGCCGCAAGCCGGTCCGCCATGGATCTTCTGAGCAGTGTCTCCGCATTCTGCAGATCACGTCTCGTCTCCTGCTGCCGCTCTGCGATCAGACGTAAAAGTGTATCTTCCGCGTCCGCCAGCCGTTTTTTCTTCTCATTCAGCTGGCTCTTCGGGTCATAAAACCGCAATGTCAGCTCATCATGCTTTAACCTGCTTTTAGCCCGCTCAAGACTTGTACCCATCTCCTTCATCAGGCGCTGTTTTCTCGCATTCAGATCCATCCGGAACTGGAAATAATCAAATACCGCAAGCTCTGCCGCCGCTGACGGAGTCGGTGCCCGAAGATCTGCCGCGTAATCCGCGATCGTCACATCGGTCTCGTGACCGACTGCGGAGATCACCGGCGTATTGCATGCGAAGATCGCTCTGGCGACTTCCTCCTCGTTGAAGGCCCAAAGGTCTTCGATCGAACCGCCGCCGCGCCCGACAATCAGGACATCCAGTCCCATCGCATCAAGCGTCCGGATTCCTTTTACGATGCTGTCCTTTGCGCCGTCTCCCTGAACCAGGGCCGGGTAGAGGATCAGCTGGACATATGGATTCCGTCTGTGGGAGATATTCATGATATCCCGGATCGCAGCTCCCGTGGGCGCTGTGACGATTCCCACGGTCTTTGCGAACCGCGGGATCGGCCGCTTATACTGCGGGTCAAACATCCCCATCTCTTCCAGCTCTTTTAAGAGTTTTTCAAATCTCAGATACAGGTCCCCGCGCCCGGAAAGTTCGATTTCTGACGCGTAGAGCTGGTATTTTCCGTCCCGCTCGTAGACATCCACAGTTCCTTTTACAACAACCTGCTGTCCCTCGGCAAGCTTAAAGTTGAGGCCGCGGCGCTGGCTTGCAAACATGACAGCCTGAAGTGTTCCGCCGCCGTCTTTCAGCGTGAAATAGATATGTCCGGAACTGTGATACTTACAGTTGGAAACTTCCCCCTTCACCGACAGGCGGCGAAGAAGGAAGTCCTGTGCAAACATATTTTTGATGTATGAATTTACCTGTGTAACAGAGTAAACACCTGCCATCGTTTAATTGCCTTTCTGGATCAGTTTTGCAAGGATACCGTTTACAAACGCCGGAGCTTCATCTCCGCCGAATTTCTTTGCAAGTTCGACTGCTTCGTTGATGGCAACCTTCTCCGGGATCTCCTCGTCATATTTCATCTCAAACACAGCAAGACGCAGGATCGTAAGCTCGACTTTACCCATACGTCTTGTTCTCCAGCCTTCCGCGATCTCGTTGATCTTCTCATCGATCTCCGGGATCAGCTCCATGATCTTCTCGACGCGTTTTTCGAGGTATGCGCGATCCTCTTCTTTCTCAAACGGATCATGAAGGATCTCATCTTTTCCGTCTTCGCCGGTCACATCCTCCTTCGGCGCTTCAAAATATCTCTCTAACTGCTCTTCCTTCTCCTCTGCCGGGTAAAAATCCTGGCAGAACAGCATTTTAAAACAATGTTCTCTGGCTTCCCTTCTGGTCACTTTTCTACCTCCGTTTATCTGAACGGACCGACGGTCTTTTCCGACAGTCCGTGCTGCTCTGATTGTCATTCTCTCTGAACTGCTCTTTTTGCCGCCATGTATCCCGAAAAACTGCCTTTTGCAGCTTCTGCAGATGTGAGCGCAGAACAGAGTACTCCTAATTTAGGATTATACATGAAAATGTATACTTTCACAAGTCCTTATGTGAGAGATGTTTTTTTTATCCTTATAATATGGTATACTCTTTCTGATCCCTTCAGAATTCCAAATTCCCCTCAGAAAGGAAAATAATACAATGGACAAAGTAAAATGTCTGCCGTTCATCATCCTGTGCATGCTATTATCAGGATGCGGCGCTGAGAAAAACACGATTTCAACAGAGGCCCCCACAGAAACAGCGATACAAACTTCTGAAATCGAATTAAAAACAGAGACAGAAGACAGTTCTAAAAATGCTACAGAAACAACGGCAGAAAGCAGCTCTGAATCTGAGACAAAATACATTACCATCGACCTGTCCACAGTCAAGGAGACACATCCCACCAGTGATGCCGCCGCTCCTTTTGATTTAAAAATCGTATCCGAAGAAGAAAACGGTATCGATTTTGCAAACGAATGGTACGACAGGAAAGGATTATCCCTCCCAATGATCGGCACCGACTGGAACAGCTTTTATGATGACAACTACCAGTACCTCTGGTCCGGCGAAGAGCTTTATATTTTTGAGAACGGTACCGGAAACTGCCTGTATGTCTTAACTTATCCCACCGACAAATGGTACATCAACGGAAATAATGCCTGTCTGAGGGACGGAATCTTCTACGGAGCCAGCGTGACAAACGGCTACGCCCAGCCGGATACCTGTTTCATGTTCGCCTATGATCTGGAAAATAACAAACTCCTCTGGAGAAGCGCTGACCAGACCTGTAATTCCATGAACTTTATCGTAAAAAACAATGTGATCATCTGCGGATACGGCTTCACCTCCGAGGACGACTACCTCTATCAGCTCGATCTCCACACCGGCGAGGTTCTCTCCCGACTGACCCTAAAAAAACAGCCTGATCTCCTCGTATACCAGGATAATACACTTTACGTCCATACCTACAGCTATAACTACACAATCGAGATAAAATAAGTTCGCCAAAAAGGGCAGGACTCCAGGTTTCCCGGGAATCCTGCCCTTACGCAGTCACAATCTTTACTTTTCTTCCAGGCTGACTCCGGCAATCTTAATATTCACATCAAGTACCATAAGTCCCGTCATGTTCTCGATCGCGTTCTTAACCTTCTCCTGCACCTTCTCGCAGACGTCCGGAATACTATATCCATATTTCAGATTCAGAGCCATATTTACACTTACATGCTCCTCCGTAACTTCCACCTTAACGCCTTTGGAAAGGTTCTTCATTCCAAGCTTTCCAACCAGCTCGTTCGTAATATTTCCCGCCATGGAGTCCACGCCGTCAACTTCAGTTGCTGCCAGGCCGGCAATAATTGCCACGACTTCATCCGCAATCTGGACTTCTCCAATTTTGTCCTTTTCATAAACCTTATGACTGCTTCTCTCTGTTTCCGCTGCCACAACAATTACCTCCTGTATATCAAAGATACAGTTATTATACCATTTTCTCCTCTCTTTGCATAGTTCTTTTTCTCATCCTCTGCCATGTTCCCATCACTCCTCCGCATCCAGCAGCGTGATCACGATCCCGTCCGCCCCGATCTCCGTCTTTCTCTTCACGATATCCTCGATCTGCGCCCGCTCCTGGTCCGTGAGCGATGCCGCATTCACAACGACGTCCGCCTTCCCGTCCGTAATGCTGACCACCGGGTCCACAAAGCC
>ENA-UERN01003497-UERN01003497.1-human-gut-metagenome-genome-assembly--contig:-NODE-3497-length-10888-cov-6.688835_pt1 | contig 10888 bp, 7 predicted proteins | sample MGYA00242950_ERZ507950 | MGnify/ENA primary metagenome ERZ507950 (study PRJEB26167, sample SAMN06115515) | human gut metagenome | host: Homo sapiens | place: China:Ningxia | collected 2014-11-26...
AAGCAGAGTACATCCACAAAGCAAACCAAAAAATTCTTTTTTCATGATATACGATTTATAAATAACATTCTGTGTTTTATTCGTTTGATGTGTGACGGCTTATTTTTTCTTTCCCGGCATGTGTTCGAAGGCACGCATCTCGGTAGCTTGCCCTTCGTCTCCACAATCCTTCATCCAACGTTTCAATTCTTTATCCAATCGGCTGATGGTAGCGGTTTGTGTCGCATCTTCCGCCAGGTTTTTCATGCAATACGGGTCATTCTTCACATCGTACAGTTCGATAGCAGGACGATGCTGGTATTTAGTCGTCATTGCTTTTGCATGAGCATCTGTCTCCGCCAGGCTCTCCCACTCTTTAAACAAAGGAGAATTGGTTTCAACATTCTTGAAAGTAGCTTCCGGAGTGAGATTGACAATATATCTGTATCGGCCATCGTATACCGAACGGATTCCGTAATAAGGCGATCCGGCATTGATGCCTCTCGTGGTCTGAAGGGAGAAAGAATATTTTTTGTGCTCTTTCTTTTTACCTGTCAACACCGGTTTGAAGCTTTCTCCATCCACTTTCGCCTGTGGCTTTCCTCCTGCTATGTCGACAAAAGTAGGAACAATATCGACGTATTCTACCAATGCATCACTCACACTTCCCGGCTTAATCACTCCCGGCCAGCGAACGATACAGGCAGAATGTACTCCTGCATCATAACAAGTCCATTTGGCAAAAGGCAGGCTGTTGCCTTGCTCGCTCAAATATACGACAACAGATTTATCTGTCATCTTTTCTTTATCCAGGATAGAAAGGACGTTGCCAAACTCCTGGTCCATGAAATTGATTTCTGCCAGATAATGAGTCAACAATTCGCGTGTCTGGGGAATGTCCACATACATAGGGGGCAAGGTTAGCTTATCTGCATTAAATTGCGAAGCGTCTCCCTTATTCCAGGGGGTATGCGGCTGATTGGAAGCGACAAACAGACAGAAGGGTTCTCCGTTTGCTTTGCAGTCGGAGATAAATTTCTGAATTGCTTCAAAGTTCAATTCCCCTCCTTTCAGAGGAGGTACATAAAGGTCGAAAGGAAATACTGATTTCGGAGCGATATGCGATTTTCCAATCAATGCAACTTTATAGCCCAGTGGTTGCAGATGATGCACGACACTCAATGTTCCTTTATCGGCACAAGTATGATTGGGGTAAGCGCCGCTACGTACTGGCCACAGACCGGTATATAAATTATGACGGGTAGGTGACGACATCGGAACAGCCTGATAAGCTTGCGTGAAACGTACTCCCTGTGTAGCGAAACGGTCGATATTCGGAGTTTTCGAATCAACGCTTCCATAACAACCCAGGTCATAATGAGAACAGTCGTCGGCTATGAACAACAGAAAATTCGGTTTTTCCGTTTGCTGCGCAAAAGACAGGCTGGTAGCACCCAATGCAACGGATGCACTCAATAGTAATTTATTCATTTCGTGTTCCTCCCTTATTTATTTCTTCGGATGTTTAGGCAATACAAAGTTAGCATTCGCCCATTTCTCCCATTCGGTAACCAGTTTCGTCAGTACTTCGGGGTGTTGTTCTGCCAGATTGTTACGTTCGGTGCGGTCTTTAACCACATCATACAGTTCCCATTCTTTTCCTTTTTCGTCGCGGATCGCTTTCCAGTTACCCCAACGGATTGCTCTGTTGTTTTGATGTTCCCAGTACATATATTCGTGTAAAGAGTCTGTTTTCTTATGAATAGCGGGGAGAAGGCTGCTGCCTACCAATGGATGTATTTTGTTTCCACCGTGATAAGTTTCCGGGTAAGCAGCTCCTGTTGCTTCCAGAATAGTCGGCATAATGTCCGGCAGATAACCGGGAACACGGCACCATTCCCCTTTTTTATTATTCAGATTGTTTTTCCACGACACGATAAGAGGGGTAGAAATGCCTCCTTCATAAGAACGGCATTTGTATTTGCGGAACGGAGTATTGGAAACCTGCGCCCATGCTCTTCCGTAAGAAGGCATCCCACTGTGAGACGGATCGTTGATCTCCGACACCTTGCCGCCTCCCAATTCTGCATAAGGTTCGGCACAAGCACCATTGTCGGACAGGAACATGACAAGCGTATTGTCCAGTTTATGATTCTTCTTCAGGTAATCCAGCAATTTTCCTACATTATAATCTACACAATGCACCTGTGCTGCATAAACTGCCATCCGGTAGGCTACTTCATCTTTTTCTTTCTCCGTCAGTTCGTCCCAATTCCGGTTTTCCCATTCGGCGAATTCTGTGTTCGAGTCGATAATTCCCAACTTAGCCATTCGTTTCCGTCTTGCTTCGCGAATCTCATTCCATCCTTTCTCACGATAGATTTTGGTGAATTTCTGAATGTCTTCCTCTTTTGCCTGCAAGGGCCAGTGAGGAGCGTTAAATGCCAGGTAAAGGAAGAAAGGTTTGTCGTCTTTTTGTTCGTCAACGAAGCGGATTGCATAATCGGTAAATGCGTCTGTTGTATAATAAGGTGCTTCCGGTTCCGGAAGTTTGGTGTTATCCAGCGTCAACCCGCGTCCTCCTGATGGACGAAGGTAGCTGCAAGCTCCTGCCAGAATGCCGTAGAAACGTTCAAATCCCCGTTGCAAGGGCCATTTTTCTTCTCCATGCATTCCCAGATGCCATTTACCTGCCATATAAGTATGGTAGCCTCCTTCTTTCAATACCTCGGCTATTGTGACACAGTTCCGGTTGAGGAATCCTTTATATCCCGGCACTCCCCAGTCGTTCGGGCTCTTTTGATTCTCTTGCTTAAACGGATCTTCGGACATTTGCCCGATACCTGCCTGATGCTGATACAGTCCTGTCATTAAACTGGCTCGGGCGGGGCAAGAACGTGAAGTGTTGTAGAATTGGGTGAAGCGTACTCCTTTGGATGCCAATGCATCAATATTAGGGGTCAGTATTTCTCCACCGTAGCAGCCGATATCGGAATAACCCATATCATCTACCATAATCAGTACGACATTCGGCTTCTCTTGTGCCGAACAAAACGATGCCATCAGTAAGGGGGCAGTCATTAAGAAATTCTTCTTTACCATAGTATTATCAATTATCTGGAAAACAAAAGTAGAGAAGTTTATGCAAAAGGAAGGAAAAATGCTAATCAATAAAGAACAAAATCAGGTATATCCACAAAAAAAACACATAATTACTCGATCAGCATTTATTTTAACAATGAACAGTTTTTGTCCTTTATTGAACAAATAGTTTCCTGTTCTAAATTTCAATCTCGTTACCTTTGTATCAAATCAATACGTTGAAGATATCACTCAGAAACGCAAAACTAAAAAGTAACAAAATGAGAAAGACACAGCTTGTTTTGGTCGGTTTACTACTATCCTTTACAGTAAATGCGACCAATGATATTCCCCGTCCGGAATATCCACGTCCGCAGTTCGAAAGAGCCGAATGGATTAATTTAAACGGAACATGGACCTATGAATTCGATTTGTCGAATTCTGGAAAGAACCGACAATTAACTACCGCAAAGCAGTTAAGCAACACAATCACCGTCCCCTTCTGTCCCGAAAGTAAACTATCAGGAGTAAATCACACGGATTTCATCGAACAAATGTGGTATCAACGTTCTATTTCCATACCTGAAAATTGGAAAAATAAGAAAATCATGTTGAACTTTGGTGCAGTAGATTATCACGCAGAAATATACATCGACGGAAACTATCTCGGCAATCATGACGGGGGCAGTTCTTCTTTCTCGCTGGACATCACTCCGGCTGTAGAACCGGGAAATACGCATAGCTTGGTCGTTTTTGTTGCTGACAAGACCCGTTCAGGGCTTCAAGCAGTGGGCAAACAATCTACCCAGTATAATTCATACGGTTGCTTTTATACCCGTGTCACCGGAATCTGGCAGACGGTATGGCTAGAAGCCGTTTCTCCGTATGGTTTGAGATCTGCCCGGACGAATCCGGATATCGATCAACAACAATTAATCGTCACACCGGAATTTTATCGTTCTTCGAACGATGAGACACTGGAAATTACTTTATATGACAACAGTCGTCAGGTAAGTCGCAAAGTGGTGAAATGTAATAACGGTTCCAGCGTTGTTCTCCCGGTTAAGGACATGAAACTCTGGAGTCCGGAAAACCCTTACCTATACGACATAACCTACCGTATAAAAAATGCCAATGGGGAGGTTATCGATGAGGTAAAATCATACGTGGGAATGCGCGTGGGAATGCGCAAAGTACACACTTCCAACGGACAGATTTATCTGAATAACGAACCTTACTTCCAACGGCTTGTGCTAAACCAAGGATACTACCCGGACGGTATCTGGACCGCTCCCACTGATGAAGCACTAAAGAATGATATTCTGCTTAGCAAAGAGGCCGGATTCAACGGCGCCCGTCTTCATCAAAAAGTATTTGAAGAAAGGTTCCATTACTGGGCCGACAAACTGGGATTTATTACTTGGGGAGAATCTGCCAACTGGGGAATGGATTATAAAGAAGAAGAGGCAGCCCGCTATTTCCTGACGGAATGGTCGGAGATACTTATGCGGGACTATAATCATCCATCCATCATCGCATGGGTTCCCTTCAATCAGCCGCTCGAAAATCCTTATACTCTTATATCCGGCAAGATGCCGCGTTTAATCATTGATACATACCGCCTGACGAAAGCTATTGACCCCACACGATTAGTCAACGGCATTGCCGGCGATACCCATTTCCTGACGGATATCTGGGGAATCCGTAATTATGAGTCCGATACTGCGCGTTTCGCACGCTACTTAAAACCTAATGAAAAACAAGCATTCTACAATCATCAACCGTTCTTCATCGGAGAGTTTGGCGGAATGCTTTGGACCGGGGAACATAAAGACAAGGCTTCATGGGGATATGGCAAAACGATTACAAGTGAAGAAGGTTTCTACGAACGATTGGAGGGATTTATGGATGCGATAGCAAATGCTAAAGAGGTGACCGGATTCTGCTATACTCAACTGACAGATATTGAGCAGGAAAAGAATGGTATCTACTACTATGATCGTCGTCCCAAGCTGGAAATGAAACGAATTAAAACTATTTTCGAAAAGATCCCAAGTAACAGATCTTTGAAAATTAAAGAATAAGCTATCATGATAAAAAAGCGAATCTTAGTGATATCCGTATTGTGTACTCTCCTGACCGCGTATGTGTCAGGAGAAGTACCTCCCGCCAAGGTTGTATTCCAACAATACATGAACCAGGCACAAACATTCGCCAACAACTTTCCACGGGAGAAAGCGTATTTACATTTTGATAATACGAGTTATTATGTCGGTGACACAATTTGGTTCAAAGCTTATGTCACCCTTGCCGAAAAACAGACTTTCAGTCTAATCAGCCGCCCTCTGTATGTGGAGTTAGTAGACCAGACAGGGCATATAGCAGATAAACAAATTATCAAGCTGACGCAGGGAGAAGGGAACGGACAATTCATTCTTCCTCATTCAATGCTATCCGGTTACTATGAGGTACGCGCTTATACGCGCTGGATGCTTGCTTTTAATGAACCACAATATTTTTCGCGCACTTTTCCTATTTATCAGCTTTCCAATAGCGATAAACTGGAACGTAGTATCACGACTTACGAATTAAGTTCGTCGATGGAGAACCGCCCGTCTGAAACGGAGGAGAAGTTAAATGTGCGTTTTTTCCCCGAAGGAGGACAATTAGTAGAGGGGGTGACTTCGCAGGTCGCTTTCAAGGCGGAGAGTAAGAATGGAGGGAATATTGAATTATCGGGGACGATCTATACCAAAGAAGGAACAGAGATCACCTCTTTCGAGACTTTGCACGATGGAATGGGACATTTTGAATATACCCCTTCCGATCAACCCGCAATTGCTAAAGTCAGTTTTCAAGGAAAGAAATATGAATTCACACTTCCACAGGCATTGCCTAACGGGTATGTTTTGAGTACTGTCAGTAATGCCGGTGCTCTTTTGGTGAGAGTATCCTGTAATGCCGCCACTCCTCAAGACACATTGGCTGTATTTATCAGTCATCAAGGGCGTCCATCTATCCACCAGCTGATTAGTTGCCGGGCGGATGCTCCGCAGGAGTTTATTCTGCCCACCCGTAAACTACCGGCAGGTGTACTGCAAGTCAGCCTCATCAACCGGGCAGGTAATACATTGTGCGAACGTTTTGTCTTTGCCAATCCGCGTGCTCCCCTGCAAATATCAACGGAAGGACTGAAAGAGGTGTACGCCCCCTACGCTCCCATTCGTTGCGAATTGCAAGTAAAGAATGCTAAGGGAGAACCTGTATCCGGAGAATTGTCGGTCAGTATTCGAGACGGTGTCCGGTCGGATTATCTGGAGTATGACAACAATATTTTCACGGATCTGCTGTTAACCTCCGATTTGAAAGGATATATCCATCAACCCGGTTATTACTTCGCATCCCCGTCTCCGCGAAAGCAAACCGAACTGGATGTTTTATTGATGGTGCACGGATGGCGTAAATACGACATGAGCCAGGCCATCTCTACCGCTCCTTTCACTCCGCTTCAATTGCCGGAAACACAATTAGCACTGAACGGGCAGGTGAAATCAACCATTCTCAAAAATAAACTGAAAGATATTGCGCTTAGCGTGATCGTAAAGAAGGACGATCAATTCATAACCGGAGGAACCGTGACCGATGAAAACGGCCGTTTCAGCATTCCGGTGGAAGATTTTGAAGGAACGACGGAGGCAGTGATCCAAACCCGGAAAGTCGGTAAAGAACGTAATAAGGATGCTTCTATCCTGATCGACCGTAATTTCTCCCCCGCTCCGCGGGCTTACGGCTATAAGGAGCTTCATCCAGAATGGAAAGACCTGGCCTACTGGCAACAGAAAGCCGAGAGTTTTGATTCTCTATACATGGATTCTATCCGGAAGGTAGAAGGACTTTATGTATTGGATGAGGTGGAAATAAAAAGTAAACGCCGGCAAGGAAGCAACATGGCTACCAAGATCAGCGAGAAGAGTATTGATGCTTATTACGATGTACGCCGTTCGGTGGATGTATTACGCGATAATGGAAAGATTGTCACCACCATTCCCGAATTAATGGAAAAGTTGAGTCCGCAATTTTATTGGGATCGCACCAATGACAAGCATACGTATCGTCAGAAACCGATCTGCTATATTATGGATAATCACATTTTGTCTGAAACAGAAACTCAAATGATGCTGACCGAGGTGGACGGATTGGCTTCTATCATCATTAGCAAAGGCACCGGAGGTATTGATGACGACATTATCCAAAATACAAAGATGTCCGAGGTGACCGATAGCACGGGAGTCGACATAAGCAAACTGGACAGATATAGTGTTTTCTACCTGATTCCCCTGCCCAGACGCGATGTGTTGAATAAGAGCCAAAGTGCTGTATTAGGTACCCGGCAAACTGTTATTCAGGGATATACCCGTCCATTGGAATATTATTCTCCTGCCTACCCTACCAAGGAGCTATACATGGATAAAGTAGATAAAAGACGGACGTTATACTGGAATCCATCCGTACAAGCTGATGGAAATGGGAAAGCGGTGATTGAATGTTATAATAACCAATATTCCACTCCGTTGATTATTCAAGCGGAAACGCTGGGAAAAGATGGACAGATAGGAAGTATGAGGTATTCTACCATTGGGAAAATAGAGCAATAGTCCATCTGTTTCTTACTGAATTAGTTATTTAATTCCCCTATAAAATGAATGGGGATGAAGTTATTCCCGATTCGGAATCCTTCATCCCCATTATTCATTTAATGATTATAAATGCTTGTACTCAAACAATAGCTATTAGTTCTTTTTCTGTTTTTTCTGTCCCGGGTAAGGTTCTACCATGCAGCGTTTCGCCCATGCTTCGTATGCCTTAGCCATTTCCGCTACTTTTTCAGGATATTGGGCAGCCAAGTTATGCTTCTCGCTGCGATCTTTATTCAGGTTATATAATTCCCATTGTTCACGATCTTTCGGACGAACCAGTTTCCAGCCATCGTTAGAAAGGAAAGCGCGTTCGTTGAAGTGTTCGAAACCAAGATAATCATGCCCTTCACGATGTCCGTTTTTGAAGATAGGAAGCAGGCTCTTTCCTTCCATCGGGATGATATCATTTCCTTTGTATTTAGTAGGATAAGTAGCTCCCGCCATATCGATACAGGTTGCCATAATATCCATCACATGTCCGATTTCAGGAGTCATTCCTCCCACATTCTTTTTGATTCCTTTCGGCCAGTGCGCAATCATCGGAGTACAGATACCTCCTTCATAGGCTTTCGCTTTCCAGAAACGGAACGGAGTATTGGCTACATTTGACCAGCGAGCTCCCAATGAAGCATAAGTCGTCTCCGGGCCAGGCAATACCTTTTTATTACGTGGGTATATAATCTTCTCTCCCTTACGAGTCATATCCGGACGGTCATTTTCTCCTCCACTCATATTCTGACATTCTTCATTACTGCAACCATTGTCAGACAGGAAAAGGATCAATGTATTGTCCAACTGGCCGGTCTTTTCAAGCGCATCGATAACCTGACCGATTCCCTGGTCCATACGATCAATCATAGCAGCATGAACAGCCATAGCACGGGCATCCCATTCGGCATTCGGATTATCTTCCCATTTGTCGTTAAACTGACGCTCGGACAGGAAATCATCCATTCCCGGGAAAATACCTAACTGCTTCTGACGTTCGTAACGGGCATTACGGATGGCTTCCCAACCTACTTTATAGGTATCCTTATATTTTTCAATATCTTCCGGAAGTGCGTGAAGTGGCCAGTGAGGTGAAGTGTAGGCAAGATACATGAAGAACGGTTTGTCATCTTTCGCATACTCTTTCACTTCTTTTACGGCACGGTCTGAAAGAGCCTGTGTGATATAATACCCTTCCGGTACTTCTTTCACAGGCACTTCGCCCTCTACCAGACTGAACGGGTCGAAATAGTCCACCACTCCATAAATTGTTCCGTAATGAGAGTCAAAGCCACGGTTTACGGGATAATGACATAAATCAGAGAATGTCTCATGAACGACGTGATGGGCCAGCCATTCACGCTGATCGTCACGCAACGGTGTTTCGGCAATGTGCCATTTTCCAACCATACTGGTGGTATAGCCCGATTCTTTCAATACTTCGGCAATAGTAACGGCATTACGTGAAAGTGTACCGCGATATCCCGGCAAATGCCCGTCAAAGGTCATACGGCCGATACCTGCCTGATGCTGATAAAGACCTGTCAATAAAGAGGCACGTGTAGGACAACTACGACTGGCATTATAGAAATGGTTGAAACGTACGCCCTCTTTTGCCAGTCTGTCCAGATTAGGGGTGTGGATTTCACTACCATAGCATCCCAAATCGGAATAACCAAGGTCGTCTGCCAGAATCACCAGGATATTAGGCTTCTTATCAGATTTCTTGCCCTTTGCTTCTGCCGCAGAATGACCGGCAACCATCAGGGCTGTTGGTAATAGAAATAATTTTGAATTCATAAGTTTAATGTCTATTTTTAATTTGTTTTTCATTGTATCACTCTTTTCCTTTGTCTTTGTTCGCATCGAACCACTTACAAACTTTTTCACCCAACTTAGCGACTACTTCCGGGTGTGACTTCGCTATATCATTCTTTTCGAATTTGTCTTTCTCTATATCGTATAGCTGCGCATCACTTCCATCGCTATTTATCAGCAGTTTCCAGTTGCCACTGCGGATAGCTAGATGAGGACTTCTGTCATGTGGGTTTCCCGGTTTTTTAAAGAATTCATTTCTGCCAAAATCCCACATCAAATCCGTTTTACGTTTAGCTTTCGACTTACCTAAAAGAACTTTATCATAATTTTGTCCGTCTCCCTGATAACCTTTCTCTGTTCCAATTCCGGCTATCGCACATAAAGACGGATATAAATCGACTGCACACAGCACGCTTTCGTTATTCACTTGTCCTGCCTTTATCTTCTTGGGATATTTAATCAGGAACGGCATACGGATACCACCCTCGTAAAGACTGTTCTTTGTTCCTCTCATATATGCAGCACGAGCGGATTGGAAGCTAGGAGCCGGTCCATTGTCACTGGTGAAAATCACGATTGTATTTTCTGATAATCCCAGTTCTTCCAGTGCTTTGATAAAACGTCCGATCTGTTTATCCATTTCAGCAAGAACAGGAATGAAGGCTTCTTCCGTATTCCAGCTTTTGTTTTCCTTTTGCTTGTAACTATATCAAGCAGAAAATCGCGAACATCATTCAGATCGGCATTGGCAGCATAAACTTCCATTTCTTCTTTACCAAATTTTCTCATTCCGTAGGTATATATACCTGCACATTCTTCGGTGCGATATACGCCAAACCACACCCAATCCAATATAGGCAATGCTTCATTATCTTGCTGCATTACAGATGCAACATCACAATAAAACTGGGGATAGAACACAGTTCCATCAGTATAGACAGCAATGGCTCTTTCTTGTTTAAGGCATGAAGAAACGACTTTTGTAAATAGTTTCCCTCGTTCCAATAGATTGGCATCCTTTCCCAATACAGAAACCATGAGATGTGCCTTGTGGCTTTTAGTCACTTCTACTGCATCTTTCCACATGTAATTTGCTCCTGCATAATGTTCCGCCTCTTGATTAGGAACAGGTGCAGGCATAATGGCTACTGCAAGTGTAACATCTCCCATAACAGCTACCAACGCTTCTTCATTGCCGTCATATGGAATTTCTATGTTCCAATCTGCCTTGCAGTCGTTGATGAGTTTTTTAATATCCCATTCATTTTGTGATAATAACACAAAGGCTACAAAAGCTCCAGTTGGATAATTTTCTTCTTTCATAT
>ENA-UERN01003502-UERN01003502.1-human-gut-metagenome-genome-assembly--contig:-NODE-3502-length-10877-cov-3.438056_pt1 | contig 10877 bp, 9 predicted proteins | sample MGYA00242950_ERZ507950 | MGnify/ENA primary metagenome ERZ507950 (study PRJEB26167, sample SAMN06115515) | human gut metagenome | host: Homo sapiens | place: China:Ningxia | collected 2014-11-26...
AAATCGGCTTCGCCGATGGGATTTTTGCCTTCAAGCCTGTGTTTTATTACGGTCAGCGCAGCAAGTGCGCAGACCTATTGAATAGTTACAAAACAGCTTAAAAACCGCGGTCGATGAAAGGAGACATGGAAGCTATGGAAGTTCAGACAAAGCGGATCATCCGCGCCTATCTGCTCCTGATCGTGCTGCTCGGAGGACTCGGCTTTTTGAGCCTGGCGGTCGGCAGCGTGCGGGTATCGGCAGCAGATCTCCTCACGGCCCTGACGGCGAAAGAGGGGACCGATATGGTCCGGCATATCCTCTTTGATATCCGGCTTCCGAGAATGCTCGCTGCCCTGATCCTCGGCGGAGCACTCTCCGTATCCGGGTTTCTCTTACAGACATTTTTCTCAAATCCGATCGCAGGACCTTTCGTCCTCGGGATCACGTCCGGAGCAAAGCTTGTCGTATCTGTCTTTATGGTCGTGTTCCTCGGACAGGGACTGATCATGAATTCCTGGACCATGATCCTTGCGGCATTTCTCGGCGCCATGGTGTCTATGGGCTTTGTCCTGGCGGTCTCAAAAAAGATCCCTCAGATGTCCATGTTGGTGGTCAGCGGCATTATGATCGGCTATATCTGTTCCGCGGCCACGGATTTTATCGTGACGTTCGCGGATGATTCGAATATCGTAAATCTCCACAACTGGTCCATGGGAAGCTTTTCCGGGATCTCGATGGATGGGGTGAAGATCAGCTCCCTTGTAGTCACAGCGACGTTTCTTGGTTCCATGCTGCTCTCAAAAGCCATGGGAGCTTATCAGCTGGGAGAAGTCTACGCGAGAAACATGGGAGTCAATATCAGACGGTTCCGGATCGAACTGATCCTTTTGTCCAGCATCCTCTCAGCCACAGTGACTGCGTTTGCCGGTCCGGTCTCGTTCGTCGGGATCGCGGTGCCCCATGTGATCCGGCAGTTTTTTAAGACCGCGAAGCCGATCGTTGTGATTCCGGGATGTTTCCTCGGCGGGGCTGTTTTCTGCCTGTTCAGCGATCTGCTGGCGAGGACATTATTCGCGCCTACGGAGCTCTCCATCAGTTCCGTGACCGCAGTGTTCGGAGCGCCGGTGGTGATCGTGATGATGATAAAGAGAGCAAAGCGCTGATACCGGGAAAGTATGGAGCAGCTTGTAGACCACAGCTTATCAGCCTGTGAGCAGCATGAAAGGAGAACGTATGAAGACCTACCTGACAGCCGACTGCCTGACCGTCGGATACCGCGGAAAACCGATCATTTCCGATATTTCCATGAACATCCGCCGCGGCTCCATCGTCACGCTGATCGGACCGAACGGGGCCGGAAAGTCCACGATCTTAAAGAGCATCATCCGTGAGCTTTCTCCTCTGGGCGGGAGTGTTTATCTGGACGGCAGGGGGATCGGGGAATATTCCGACCATGAGTTTGCGAAAAAGACTGCCGTGGTCATGACCGGGCGGCCGGATCCGGAGCTTATGACGTGTTTTGATGTGGCCGCTGCCGGGCGGTATCCGTATACTGGCCGGTTCGGGATCCTGTCCGGGGAAGATAAGAAAAAAGTCCGGGACGCCCTTTCCATGGTGCAGTGCGAAGACCTTGCGGACGTCCTGTTCCGGAACACGAGTGATGGACAGAAGCAGCGCGTTCTTCTGGCTCGCGCCATCTGCCAGGAACCGGAACTCCTGGTCCTCGATGAGCCGACCTCCTTTCTTGATATCCGGCATAAACTCGAGCTCCTTGATATTTTGAAACGGCTGGTTCACGAAAGAAATATGGCAATCCTCATGTCGCTCCACGAGCTGGACCTTGCGGAGCGGATCTCCGATTACGTGCTCTGTGCGGAACACGGGACGATCGGAAGAGCAGGAACCCCGGAGGAAGTGTTTGAAAAGGAGTATATCGCGAACCTCTACGGGATCCGGCACGGGAGCTATCTGACTTCGCTTGGATTTCCGGAGCTTCCGCGGACAGACGGAACTCCGAAGGTGTTTGTCATCGGCGGGATGGGGAGCGGGATCCCTGTATACCACGCCTTAAACAGAGCCGGGATCGCGTTTGCAGCCGGGGTCATCCATGAAAATGATGTGGAGTACCAGACGGCGATGGCGCTGGCGGCAGAGGTGGTCTCCGAGATCCCGTTTGAGCCGGTGGGAGAGCAGGCGTATCTTCAGGCAGAAAAACTTCTGGATTCCTGCGAAGCCGTTCTCTGCCCGCTCACAGTCTTCGGGACCATGAACAGCAGGAACCGCGAGCTTTGGCGGTCTGCGAAGGAACTCGGAAAATTACGGCAAATAAATCTTGACAAATCTGATTCCGGTGATATACTGATTTACAAGTGAAAAAAATAACACGTTGACAGGAAGAGTACGTTCGGAAAATGCTCAGAGAGGGATATGTTTGGTGAGAATATCCTGCACGGAACGAACCGAAGACCGCCCTGGAGTGTCCCTTAATCGGGAACGGTGATTCCGTTATCATCAAATGAAGTGGTATAGAAATTCTATACAAGCAGGGTGGAACCACGGGTAATCTCGTCCCTTGACTGTATTTCGTGTACAGTCAAGGGACTTTTTTTTCGCGAAACGGAAAACAGCATAAAATTTTTCCACAAGAAAGAGGAGAATGACCATGAAAGTAACATTAAAAGATGGCTCTTTTAAAGAGTACGCACAGCCGATGGCTGTCATCGACATCGCAAAAGACATCAGCGAAGGTCTTGCAAGAATGGCCTGTGTCGCAGAGATCGACGGAGAAGTAAAGGATCTGCGCACTATCGTTGACAAGGACTGCACATTAAATATCTTCACAGCAAAGGATCCGGAAGGTCTTGCAGCACTCCGCCACACAGCAAGCCATGTGATGGCTCAGGCGATCAAGAGACTCTGGCCGGAGACAAAGCTTGCGATCGGTCCGTCCATCGCTGACGGCTTCTACTACGATATCGACCGCGATGAGCCGGTAACATCCGATGACCTCGCAAAGATCGAAGCTGAGATGAAGAAGATCATCAAAGAAGCTCTTCCGTTAGAGCGCTTCGAGCTTCCGAGAGCACAGGCAATCGAACTCATGAAAGAAAAGAATGAGCCGTACAAAGTAGAGCTCATCGAGGATCTTCCGGAAGATGCGATCATCAGCTTCTACAAACAGGGCGAGTTCACAGACCTCTGTGCAGGCCCGCACCTCATGAACACAAAGGAAGTCGGCAAGGCATTCAAGCTCATGAACATCGCCGGTGCTTACTGGCGCGGAAGTGAAAAGAACAAGATGCTCACACGTATCTATGCGACAGCTTTCGCAAAGAAGGAAGACCTGGAAGCTTACGTTACCATGATGGAAGAGGCGAAGAAGCGTGACCACAGAAAGCTCGGCAAAGAGCTCGGTCTCTTCATGATGAGCGATGCAGGCCCAGGATTCCCGTTCTTCCTTCCAAAGGGAATGATCTTAAAGAACACACTCCTTGACTACTGGCGCGAGATCCACAAAAAAGCAGGTTATGTAGAAATCTCCACACCGATCATCTTAAACAGAAGCCTCTGGGAGACATCCGGTCACTGGGATCACTATAAAAACAACATGTATACAACCGTCATCGACGGCGAAGATTACGCGATCAAACCGATGAACTGCCCGGGCGGCGTTCTTGTTTACGCTTCCGAGCCGCGTTCCTACCGTGACCTTCCGCTCCGTATGGGTGAGCTCGGTATCGTTCACCGCCATGAGAAATCCGGTCAGCTTCACGGACTCATGCGTGTACGCTGCTTCACACAGGATGATGCCCACATCTTCATGACTCCGGAGCAGATCCGTGACGAGATCAAGAACGTAGCAGGCCTGATCAATCAGGTATATTCCCTCTTCGGATTCAAATATCATGTAGAGCTCTCCACAAGACCGGAAGACTCCATGGGAAGCGACGAGGACTGGGAGCTTGCAACAAGCTCCTTACAGGGCGCATTAGACGATCTTGGACTTGACTATGTGATCAACGAAGGTGACGGCGCATTCTACGGTCCGAAGATCGACTTCCATCTGGTAGACGCGATCGGCAGAACATGGCAGTGCGGTACGATCCAGCTTGACTTCCAGCTTCCGCAGCGTTTCGAGCTCGAGTACATCGGCGCTGACGGTGAGAAGCACAGACCGATCATGATCCACCGCGTATGCTTTGGCTCCATCGAGCGTTTCATCGGTATCCTGATCGAGCACTTTGCAGGTGCATTCCCGACATGGCTCGCACCGGTTCAGGTCAAGGTTCTTCCGATCTCCGAGAAATACGAGGAGTGCGCAAAATCCGTCAAGGCAGCTCTTGACGCAGCGGATATCCGCGCCGAGATCGATCTCCGTTCCGAGAAGATCGGATACAAGATCCGTGAGGCACAGGGTCAGAAGATCCCGTACATGTTAGTTGTCGGCCAGAAGGAGCAGGCAGACGGAACCGTATCCGTAAGAAGCCGCTTCAAAGGCGATGAGGGTGCAGAGGATCTGAATGTATTTATCGCAAATATCAAGGCTGAGATCACAGCACGCATCAACCGTCCGGTTGAAGTAAAGAAAGAAGAAGAGAAATAATCTTGATCCAGAGATAAATTGCAGGCCGGTCTTCGGAATTTTCCGGGGACCGGCTTTTTTTCTGTTTTTTGTCTGTCTGCTTGCACTTTTTTCCGAATGATGGTATCATATTACGGAATATGACCGTTGGGAGGTTTATCAATTGGCGAAGAAAAAGAACAAGAAAGTCGTTCGTTATCGCCGGCCCCTGAATATCAATGTGGGCATGATCATTTTTGCCCTCATTTTCTTATATATGGCGTTTTATCTCTATACCTACCTTCGCAGGGACAAGGTGGAGTTTTATGAAGTTGTGGAGGGAAGTATCGTAAACGATACGAGGCACACCGGAATCATTTTCCGGACAGAGGAGCCGAAATACACGGACCGTGCCGGAAATATCAACTTTTATCTGAGAGAGGGGAAAAGGGCAGCTGTCGGTACGAGAGTCTATTCCATTGATGAGACGGGAACGCTTTCCGCCCTGCTCGCGGAAAAAACGGACGGGTCTGTAGCCCTCTCAAAGGAAAACCTCGCTTCCTTAAAAAAGCAGCTGTCCAGCTTTAGCCAGACATTCACGAACGAAGATTTCCGGGAGGTCTATGATACGAAAAACACCCTGGATGCGGAAGTCCTGGAGTATGTGAGCGTTGATACCTTAAAAAATCTCGACAGCGCAGTCTCTGAACTGGGCGGAAATTTCACCCAGGTGCGGGCGGATCAGTCCGGCATTGTGTCCTACTCGGTGGATTCCATGGAGACACTGGCACCGAACCAGGTGACAGCGGATATGTTTGACAAGAGTTCCTACAAGAAATCCAGCGTGCGCTCAGGACAGCTCGTGGAGACCGGGGCACCGGCCTACAAGATCATCACCTCCGAGGACTGGTCCATCGTGTTCCCGATGTCGGAGCAGGAGCTTACCACTTATAATGGAAAGACTTCCCTCGCCGTGAAGTTTAACGGCAGGGATCTTGAGACCTCCGGCGCGTTCTCCACAGTGACAGGCGGAGATGGAAAGACATACGGAAAACTCGATTTTTCTAAATATATGGAACAGTTTGTTTCCGACCGGTATGTGGATTTTGAGATCGTGACCGATGAAGTCCGGGGACTCAAGATCCCGAGAAGCTCCGTCACCGATGTGACTTTCTATGTGATCCCGAAGGATTATTACGTGAGCGCAAAGAAGGATTCTTCCGATTCCTCCTCCGTCTCCCAAAGCGGCTTCCGCAAGGAGACCTACGCGGATGGAAAGACGGTGGGTGTCATCACTTCGTGCACGATCTACTACGCGGATGATGAATACTATTACGTGGATGCCGGGGAGAACAGTGAACTGAAAGCCGGGGATTTCCTTACAAAGGACGATTCCGAAGAGCGTTACCAGATCGGAATGACCCAGACGGTACAGGGCGTCTACAATATCAACCGTGGATACGCGGTATTCAGAAGGATTGAGATCCTTTCTTCGAATGATGAGTATTACACCATCAAAAAGGGCACCGATTATGGTCTGTCCGTCTACGACCACATCGTCCTGGATGCCAACGCCGTGACCGGAAACGGAATGATCATCTATCAGTAGGAGGTTTTTATCATGTCAGTTGCAGAGAATATAAAGAACGTAAGGGAACGAATGAACGCAGCCTGCCTTCGCGCGGGAAGAGATCCGAAGGAGGTCACCCTGATCTCCGTCAGCAAGACGAAGCCGGTCTCCATGTTGATGGAGGCCTATGAGGCGGGAGAGCGCGACTACGGCGAGAATAAGGTACAGGAGATCACGGAGAAGCGCCCACAGATCCCGGAGGACGCGAAATTCCACATGATCGGTCATCTCCAGACAAACAAGGTCGGACAAGTCATCGACAAAGTGGTCCTGATCCACTCCTGTGACAGCGTCCACCTGGCAGAGAAGATCGAGAAGGAAGCCGCAAAGCGCGATATGATCGCCAATGTGCTCCTTGAGGTCAATGTGGCGAGAGAGGAGAGCAAATTCGGCATGTTCTTAGAGGACGTAATTCCGAATTTAAAGGAGATCCAGGCATTTCCCCATGTCTGCGTAAAGGGACTGATGACCATTGCACCAAATGTCGAAAATGCAGAAGAAAATCGAAAATATTTTAAAGAATTATATCAATTATATGTTGACATCAAAAGTAAAAACATTGATAATGGTACTATGACTGCGCTTTCCATGGGTATGACCGGCGACTTCGAGGTGGCTGTTGAGGAAGGTGCAACCATGATTAGAGTAGGGACCGGAATCTTTGGTTCCAGATAGATTGGAGAGAACTAGATATGAGCTTTTTAGGCAAGATTATGGATACGATGCGTCTGAACGACGATGAAGATGACGATTACTTCTTAGATGACGATTATGAGGATGAAAAACCGGCACGAAAGAGCCTTTTTAAGAAACAGGCAGCCGATGACCTGGATGATTATGAGGAGGAGAAACCGAGATTCTTACCTCGCGCCACAAACAACAATAAAGTCGTTCCGATGCGCCGCGGAAACGGGATGGAGGTTTCTCTGATCAAACCGACATCCCTGGATGACGCAAAGGAGATCTGCGATTATCTGCTTGCCGGAAAGGCAGTAGTCCTTAACATGGAGGGGATTCACACCGAGACCGCACAGCGGATCATCGATTTCACATCCGGATCCACCTATTCCATGAACGGAAATCTCCAAAAGATTTCCAATTACATTTTTATTGCGACCCCGCAGTCCGTTGAACTGTCCGGTGACTTCCAGGATCTTCTTTCCGGAGGAAACTTAGATGTATCCGGACTCAACATTCATCTGTAAAAAGGATCGATATGGAAAAGGAAGAACAGCTTTTTAAAAAGCGGATCCAGGAACTGGCGCAGAACGCTTACTCCCGCGATATCCCGCTTCACACAGATTTTCTGACACTTGCAGAACAGACTGTCTTCCAGAATATGTCGGCTACGCTGCCGCCGGTGAAGTTCGTACTTTCCGGCGGCTTTCCGATGTCTGAACGGAAGGTTTTATGTTTTCTGGCGTCCTACGAGGAGGAACTCTACGCTCCGCCGTTTGTGTGTTTAAAGATCGCGCCCGCGAACCGGCGCTTTGCGGAGGAGCTGACACACAGGGACTATCTCGGTGCGATCATGAATCTCGGCATCGAGCGGTCCATGATCGGAGATATTGTTCTGCAGGAGGGGAATGCCTGGGTTTTTGTCATGGAAAAGATGAGCAGATACCTTGCGGAGAACCTCACGATGATCCGGCACACTTCTGTTATCACAGAGATCACGTCGGATTTTTCGGATCTCCCGGAACCGGAGACGGAGGAGACTTCCGGAACGGTGAGCTCGGTCCGCCTGGACTCCGTCGTCGCACTGTGCGCGAGACTTTCCAGAACAAAGGCGGCAGTCTATATTGAAGGTGAGAAGGTTTCCGTAAACGGAGCTGTCTGCACAAATGTATCGTTAAACCTGCGGGGAGGAGAGATCCTGTCGATCCGCGGGATCGGAAAATTCCGGTTCGGAGAGCCGGGAAATCTTACGAAAAAGGGGCGTACATCCGTTGTGGTGTACCGCTACAAATAGGAGGTTATCCTTATGATCAAAGAACATGTAAACCGGATCCCGGTCCACATGGACGGGAAGACTATTTATGATATTGTCCTTGAGGACTCGTTTGATTCACTTGCAAAGGAGATCTCCGTTCTCGGCACCGAAAAGAAGAAGATCTGCATCATCGCGGACTCCAATGTCGCTGACATCTATCTCGATGGGGTGACAAAGATCCTTTCCGGCTGCTGCCGCGAGGTGACTTCCTATGTGTTCCCGGCAGGGGAAGCGAACAAGAATTTAAAGACGGTCCAGGGAGCTTATGAACATCTGATCTTAAACCACTATGACCGGAAAGATCTTCTCGTCGCACTGGGCGGCGGCGTTACGGGCGATCTCTGCGGCTTTGTCGCAGCTACCTATCTCCGCGGCGTTGATTTTGTCCAGATCCCGACAACCCTGTTATCCCAGGTGGACTCCGGGATCGGCGGAAAGACGGGGGTTGATTTTGATTCCTACAAAAATATGGTCGGCGCCTTCCATATGCCGAAACTTGTATACACGAACGTGTCCGTTCTGCGCACACTTCCGGACAACCAGTTTTCCGGCGGTATGGGCGAGGTCATCAAACATGGCCTGATCCGTGACCGGGAATACTTTGACTGGATCGCGGCCAACAAAGAAAAAATCCTCGCAAAGGATGCGGATACATTAAAACTTCTGATCCAGGGAAGCGATTTTATCAAACGTGAGGTCGTTGAGATCGATCCGACCGAGCAGAATGAGCGTGCGACCTTAAACTTTGGCCATACGCTGGGGCATGCCATCGAGAAATTAAAGAATTTTACGATGCTCCACGGTCACTGTGTTGCGGTCGGTGCCCTTGCAGCCATGAATATCTGTAAGGAGCGCGGTCTTGTGAACCAGGATGAGATCGACGCATACCAAGCTCTGATGGGGTATTTCTCCATTCCGACATCTGTTTCCGGTCTCGATCCGGAGGAGGTGATCGCGACGACGAAAAATGATAAAAAGATGGAGGCCGGCGTGATCAAGTTCATCCTTCTGGACCGTGTGGGACATGCCTACATCGACCGGACCGTCACAAAAGAGGAGATGGAGCGCGCCCTTGCAGCCATTTTCAGATAGGAGTGTTTTATGAATACGATCGGAAAACGCTACGGCATTCTTGCCGTTTGTTCTGCCCTGCTCATCGCCCTGGACCAGTGGGCGAAGAGTATGGCTTACAGCACGCTGCGCGTCAACGGACCGCTGGTGCTCATCAAGGGAGTCTTTGAGCTTTTATACTCGGAAAACCGGGGAGCGGCTTTCGGGATCCTCCAGGGAAAACAGTGGTTTTTCTTCCTGGTGGCTGCGGCCGTTGTGATTGCGGTCCTTGTCTTTGTGGCAAAACTTCCGTCCGGAAGCCGGTACCTGCCTCTCTATATCGCCATGATCCTTCTTCTTTCCGGAGCTGTCGGAAACCTGATCGACCGTGCGGTGCGGGGATTCGTGGTGGATTTCTTCTATTTCAGCCTCATCGACTTCCCGATTTTTAACGTGGCGGACTGCTACGTGGTCTGCGCGGCCGGACTTCTGATCCTGCTGATCGGCTTTTTCTACAAGGAGGATGAGCTTTCCTTCCTCTCATCAAAAAAGGAGAATGAGCAGTGAGAGAAGAATGTTTTGTGACCGAGGAGACGGCTGGAGACCGGATCGACAAATTCCTTGCGGAACAGTATGAAGATCTGTCGCGCTCGTTTCTGCAGAAGCTGTTAAAATCCGGGGAAGTCATGGTAAACGGGCGCCCGGTGAAGGCGAGCTACAAGGCGGCAGAGGGGGATACGATCTCCTTCGAGGTGCCGGAGGCTGTGGAGCCGGAGATCGTTCCGGAGGATATCCCGCTCGATATCTTATATGAGGATCACGATGTGATCCTGGTGAACAAGCCGAAGGGCATGGTGGTCCATCCGGCAGCAGGACATTACACAGGGACTCTGGTGAATGCGCTGATGTACCATTGTAAGGAAGATCTCTCCGGGATCAACGGGGTTCTGCGCCCGGGGATCGTCCACCGGATCGATATGGACACGACCGGCGTCATCATCGCCTGCAAGAATGATCTCGCCCACAATTCCATCGCGGCGCAGCTGAAAGAACATTCGATCACCCGCCGCTACCAGGCGATCGTTCACGGCGTTTTAAAGGACGATGAGGGCGTGATCGACGCGCCGATCGGAAGAAGTCCGAAAGACCGGAAGAAGATGGCGATCAATTACAATAACGGAAAATCCGCGGTGACCCATTACCGGGTGATCGCGAGATTCAAGGATTTCACCCATATCGAGTGCCGGCTGGAGACGGGAAGGACTCACCAGATCCGCGTCCATATGGCGAGCATCGGACATCCGCTTTTGGGCGATGCCGTATACGGTCCGGCAAAATGTCCGTACAAGCTTCAGGGACAGACGCTGCATGCGGGGATCCTCGGCTTTGTGCATCCGCGGACAGGGGAATATATGGAATTTTCGGCGCCGCTTCCGGAGTATTTTGAGGAGCTTTTGCGGAAGCTGCCCAGATAACGGATCCTGAGCGGGATTTGTCAATTTCACTCATTTCACAGGCAGCAGGGTATTCTGCTTTCTGCATATACTGATACAAAAATTCGGAAAAATTATGGAATAACTCTTGCATATTGTCTGAAATTTTTATATAATACAGGTATCAGAAAGCTTGATGACAGAAAGGAGCTGTGGCATATGAGTGAT
>ENA-UERN01003525-UERN01003525.1-human-gut-metagenome-genome-assembly--contig:-NODE-3525-length-10823-cov-4.224269_pt1 | contig 10823 bp, 6 predicted proteins | sample MGYA00242950_ERZ507950 | MGnify/ENA primary metagenome ERZ507950 (study PRJEB26167, sample SAMN06115515) | human gut metagenome | host: Homo sapiens | place: China:Ningxia | collected 2014-11-26...
AGGGGATACGTGTAAAGAAAAGGGGATTTATATGGATTACAGACACACTTATGAAATACTGTTAAAGACGATTTGTGAAAATGACAAGAGAATTCTGCAATTGCTGGCTCACATAAGCCAGTGCGATGATATGTTGTTAGAGTTGTCCCTGCAGACTTGTCCCAATCCAGTCACTCTACAGGCAATTACGCTCAAAAAAGATCGCCTGATTGAGCAGTTGGAGAACGCCAGCGCTGATGAAGAACAGTATGTGTCACAGCTTAGCAGTATTGCTTCTTTGTGCAACGAGGTCACTTCCCATCCACTGTATCTGAAAATGGATCTCCTTCATGCTGCGATCAGTGAACGTATGAAGCTGGTACTTCATAAGGAGGATGCAAGCAATCCGTTAATCACCAGTCAGTTGTCAGAATATCAGGAGAGGCTGGAAATGGATATACGCATTCAGGAAGTTCCAAGAGAGAAACGCCATATCTTCTACGTATATCCAAATAAATAATCAGCCCAGAAGCTCCAGAAGTTCTTCTCTGGAGAATGTCGGATTATCCATATTCTCTCCGCCAAGAACCTGATCCGCCAGTTCCTGTTTCATCTCCTGGAGCTTCAGAATCTTCTCCTCTATGGTATCTTTGGCTATCAGCTTATATACCGTAACGACATTCTTCTGTCCAATTCTGTGTGTTCTGTCCGTTGCCTGGTTCTGCGCTGCCAGATTCCACCACGGATCAAAATGTATCACAATATCTGCACTCGTCAGATTAAGTCCTGTTCCACCGGCTTTTAATGATATAAAGAATACCGACACTTCATCCCGGTTAAATGCTTCTACCATTTCAATTCGCTGTTCCTTTGGCGTCTGACCGGTCAGTTTATAATAGGAAATCTGCTCTGCATCACTGCGTTTTGCCAGCAGCTCCAGCATGGAAGTGAACTGAGAAAATACCAGAATCTTATGTCCTCCTTCTATGGCGTTATGCAGTAATTCCATACACATTTCCAGCTTCGCCGCACCCCCCTTATAATTCTCGTATACAAGCAGCGGGTTACAACAGATCTGTCGCAGCCTGGTAAGCTCTGCAAGCAATTGCAGCTTTTTCTCACGAAACTGTGCATCTGTCTGACCATTAAGCAGACGTTTGAGATTCTGTACATTTGCCGTATAGAGCTGTTGCTGCTCCTCTTCCATTCTGGCATACACTGCTTCTTCCAGCTTATCAGGCAAGTCTGCCAGCACCTCTTTTTTAAGGCGTCTCAGAATAAAAGGCGTAATCATTCTACGAAGACGCATCATGGCATCCTGATCCTGCTGTTCCACAATGGGCGCTTCTATCTCTTCTTTAAACTGCTTATATCCATAGAGAAATCCCGGCATCAGATAGTCAAAGATACTCCACAGCTCGCTCAATCTGTTCTCCATAGGCGTACCTGTCAATGCAAACCTGGTTCCCGCATGAATCATCTTCACCGCCCTGGCAGCCTGCGTGCTCTGGTTCTTAATGAACTGTGCTTCGTCCAGTATTTCACAGAAGAATTCTATATTTTCATAGTTCTCAATATCCCTCTTGAGCAGGTCATAGGAAGTGATCAGAATATCCATGTCTGTGCTCTCTTCTACCAGTCTTTTTCTGGAAGCTGCATCTCCTGTAACCATGACAGGGTGCAGGTCTGGAGCAAAACGTTCTATCTCACTTTGCCAGTTATACACCAGCGAAGCCGGGCAGACGATCAATGTCCTGTGTCTTGCTGTCATCAAAAAAGCAATGACCTGCAAGGTCTTACCAAGTCCCATATCATCCGCCAGAATACCGCCAAAGCCATTTGCCTGTAAAGCTTTGAGCCAGCGAAATCCGCTCTTTTGATATTCTCTCATGATCTGCTCAAGCTCCTTTGGGACTTCATATTCGCTGTCTTCCATGGCACGCATATTTCTGACCAGCTGCCTGAAATCCGTATCCCGGCGGATATACTCTGCGCCCTCCTCATGAGCCAGACTATCCAGAAACAGTGCGCGATACCGTGGAATCTGTATCTCTCCGCTTCTGATCTGTCTTGCCGTCAATTGCAGACCATCCACCAGCTCTACCAGATTCTCCAGTCTGGTATCCTGCATATTCAGAAATGCACCTGAACGCAGACGATAATATTTCTTGCGCCGATTGTACTTTGTTAGCACTTCAGCCAGTTCATCCATTGACAACTCACTGGAATCCAGAGTCAGATCCAGCAGACCGCTTTTTAGTGAAATCCCCATGGAAAAGGCAGGCGTATTCAGAATCTGCACCTTTTTCATCTTCTCTGATATATAGACCTCTCCCAGCTCTTCCAGTGCATGTATGCCGCTTTGCAGAAATTCATAAATCGCATCCACATCCTCACGCAGCACCCTGCGTTGGCTTTTGCCATCATATTCCGGGAAAAAGGCACTGACTGCGGCATCCATCTCCATCTCCCGCTGCACATCTCTCTTCTGCGATATAGAACCGGACGGCATATCAATAAAACGTGCCGCATCATTCTCTACGGAAAAGACATCATAACTCTCTTCTCCATAAACCGCACATAATCTACATGTAATCTCATCATATTCTGGCATATCCAGATAAATGGCAAACTGCGCCTGGTCAGGGAGATAATTCTCCGGGCGAAATTCCTGAATATGCACATTATAATGTTTCTCAAGTTCCGGTAATAAATCCCTGCAAAAAAGCGGCAGCTCCCGCTCTGCAATAAATACGCTGTTACCGCCTTGCTCATTCATATATGTGCGAAAGCCCCGAACTCTGCGTATTGTATCCAGGCTTGTCCGATATATGATACCCGCATCGCTGTCATAGGCATAGGAATATACCGCACCTTCTGTCATAGGCATGGAACGCGCAATCAGCCGGATGCCAGAGGGAACTCCTATAACACTCAAAGGAATCGGTGGCTCCCCTTCCTGCACCGTGTACTGTACTGGATTTGTAAAAACCGTCTCCATTTCAAAAGGCATCTGAGACTCTTCCATGATCTCCATGAATCTGTCCAGTTGCGCTCCTGCCAGTGGAATCTCTCTCCTGACATCGTTTCTTGTGTAATATTGATAGATATTCTGTCCACCACGGGTCTGAAAATCCTTCATGATATCCACAAGGAAAGCCGCAAGTGGTGCACTTTCCTTGTCAAAAGCCGACATATGATGGTAAAATGCCAGCTTCGCACCATAAGACTTATACTCAGAATCTGCCATAAGTCTTGCAAATTCTCCTATGTCTTTTAATATATAAAGCTTCGTAATTCCAATGCGAAATTCCACGGAGAGCTTACCATGATAGTCATGGCAGCAGGGTATAAGCTGTACTTTGCCCCGTACTGTAGGCTGCTTAAAAGGAAGCTGCTGTTCCAGCCCCTGATTCATCAGGATTCGATACATACCTCTGTCCGTCTGTGGCATGGAGCGTTGTCTGGTAAGGTGCTCCCGCTCCGGTGTTTTGCCATATAAGGTACTGCCTTTTACAATACCGGGCGTTGCTTCCAGCTGTGCTATCTTCTCCGGGAATTCTACCTTGAGCTTCTTCGCCGGGGCTTCCTGCTTACACCGTATGTCCTCTCTCACCTGAAAATAACGAAGCAGTGTCGCTACACAATGCTTACAAAGACCGGCATATTCTACATGGGCAGGACATTCGCAACGATAAGAATGCAGCTCTTTTGCTTCTTCGTCTACCACCACTTCCGTGTTATAGCATCTCCAGCTGCTTCCCTGTACATATGCTTTTATTTTCTTACACGGTGTTTCTTCTATATATACATCCTGAATCTGAATATGCTGCACATTACCACTCTGATACAGCCATTTACCTCTTTGAAATACCTGTTGTGATGTATCCTTGCGAATATCTGTCTCTGTATACATAATATCCATGCCTTCCTGTTATCCTATACCTCTGATGCCTCAGAACCCATGTGCAAAATCGCAGCTTCAATGCTTTGTTTTTGCCTATGTGGGTCTGCATAATTACATTATAACAGATTATAGCACAAAATGACGGCCTGCACATATTTTCTTAATGATAGATACCATTCCTTGGATGACTCAGGAACAGGTATCCCTCTCCCCATTTCGTCTCAATGTATCTTGAACTCTCACCATCATCTTTCATCTTCCTGCGCAGCTTGGAAATATGCATGGCTACTGTATTCTCACGAACATTCACATAAGGCAGTCCCCAGGCTTTCTCATAGATATCTTTTCTGCTGACTAATACATCTGCACTCTCCATCAGTACCTGCAATACCAGTGCTTCCATCTTCATAAGCACAATCTTCTCACCATCCATTTCCAGGATTGAATTCTTCGTATCCAGAATTACATCTGAAACTGCAATTCTGCCGTCTTCCTGATATTGCACCGGCTTAACGCTCTTACGACGATGATTCACACTGGCAATACATTTTGCCATTAATTGAACCGGAGGCGTTGCAATGGGCATATAGTCTGCAATCCCCATACGATACGCACCTACCACGCTGATATCGTCCATATCCTTGCCCATCATAAACATCGTGACATCGTCTTTTCTGTCCAGAATCTCCATTGCCAATGTATATCCTGATTTGTTCGCCATATAATCGTCCACAACTACCACATCATATTGTTCCTGTGTAGCCTTACGATATCCCTGAAAAGGCACGTGTTCTATGGTTGCATCCATATTCCACATGGTACAGGCTTTCAGGTAGCCTGCGTCTCTGCCATCTTCTTCAATAATGAACAGGACCTTTGCGGAAATATCATCCGATACTGACAGTAAGTTTCTCATATGGGTTCTCCTTCCTCATATCTGGTTGAAAATTAATTTTCTTTTTAACCTATTTTAGCATATTGTCTGAATATAATTATTATTTAATGTATTTTTGTCCTATGTATGATATACTTGTCTTGTGCTGTATTATATGTCCGTACTATAATTGTTAATGGGGCTGCCCGCAGTCCTGTCACCTCGCAAAGGAGGAACTTCTTATGAAAAAAATTCGTGCACTCGAACCTCAGCTCCTTGTCCTGGAAGCCCTTACCTATAATCAATGGGTCATCACAATGGGACAGATGCTGCAAGCAACCAGTATGGATCTATACATACATTGCGTAAATGTCGCCTCTATCGCTGCCCATATGGCACTCTTTGGCAATCGCCAAATGCTCAATGAACAGGGGATCTCTCCGATTTCTCTTGTGTTAGGTGCTTTTCTCCATGATATTGGTTATATTGGAAGGGGATGCTGCTCTGCCTGTGGCAAAAATCCCCAGTCTATGTCTTATATGGAACAGCTGGCTTTTGATGAACATATCAGTGCCGGTCTCGAACAGGTCAAGCATCATACGGATGACCCTGTTGTTCTGGATATTGTATCCATGCATCACGAATATCTCAATGGAACAGGCTATCCAAATGGATGCCGGGCAGAGGATATCCCACCTCATGTCAGGCTCGTCTCCATTGCCAATTCCTTATGCGCTTATCTGGAAAATACACAGCATACGTCTGCTGATTCTACGCCTATGCTTATGACTGAGTTATTGGATTATCTGCATAATGAAGCAATCAGTGGAAAATACGATATTACACTTCTGAATGCATTTTTCGATGGCATTATGAGCTATTATGACAGTCTTATTCCGTTGCACAACGGTCTGCGCGATTATTGCTCAGAAAAAGGATAAGCAGTAGAATTGCTATCAGCCCCAGTATGCTTAAGCCTACAATAAAGGAATAATTGGCTTTCACCAGCTCTGTCTCATACGTGGCATGGCTCTGCGGTGAAATGGCATCCTGATCTGGTGATGCCTGATTGTAATCTGTGTTATCTGCCCCTGTATGGTTTATCCATGGGCTGTCAGCTGTACTGGCATGACTCTCCCATGGAGTATCATCGGGGATGGTTGTCAAAGCTACAGGGTCAGGCACCATTGTCAATGCAGGCATTGTATTTTCTGTATTTTCCTGTTTGCTGCCATTCACTGGTAATTGTGATGGATTCACTGCCAATGTAAATGCTGCATCATTTATGTTGGTAATGTCATTCTTGCTTAGCGCTCCGTTTATCAGATTGTTAGGGATATTGGGTTTACTTGTGGCTTCATTATCTGCGCCGTCTGTTTTTCCAGTTGAGCCATTATCGGAATTATCCGGGAGTGTGGTGCTTCCATTATCGGATTTATCCGGGGGTGGTGTGCTTCCATTATCGGATTTATCCGGGGGTGGTGTGCTTCCATTATCGGATTTATCCGAGGGTGGTGTGCTTCCATTATTGGTGTCACCCGGTTTGCCTGTGGTGTTATCCTTATCCAGGTCTGGGCTAGTTGGTTTGGTATCTTCCTTCTTGGGTGGCTCTGCTGCCTGATTGACCTGTAAGGCTGCCTGGTTGGAGCTTACCTTGATCTGCTGCCCATTCTGTTCGCTGACTACCGTCAGTTCGCACCAGAAAGTGTATTTTCCTGCTTTATAGCCGGAAGGAATTTTACACTTGACTGTATTGCCATTCTCTACTTTGGTCTTTTTGCCATTCTGCTGCATATACCACTGTGGTGTAATGGTATAGCCCTGTTCCGTACTCTGCGCATAGGCAACTTCCATATAGCATTCTGCATAATCAGACTCCACTTCTACGGATGCTGGCTGTTTTGTAACAGACACGGGATTTACCCAGTACGCATAGAATGTCTCATCCTGAACAATATCTGATTTTCGCGCCGGTTCACCTGACGTACTATAATAACAGGTTCCCCTGCCGTCTTTTTGTAGGTAATAGCCTGCAAATAATCCATCTTCCCTGACCGGGAGTGTAATATCGGGCATCTGCTTCCTATATGCCGCTGTAATAGTCTCTACCACATTGCCATAGGCATCTTCCAAAGTTACTGTATATTCTCTGGGAATATTGCGGTATACTGCAATATAGTTTTTGTTCTCTGTAACAGGGGATTGCACGGTGTCTGCCCCTGTCAGGTTCTCCTTACGTCCTGTCTCCATATCGTCCCAACCGGTAAAAGTATAACTGTACTGTGAATCTGCCTTTCTGGCAGGTTCTGTCTTCACCGGGTAATCAGCTATACTTCCTTTTGATGCGGTGACGCTGCCCAGTAAAGTCATATCATAATTGAAATAATTAAGAGTCAGTTGCTCCTGTGGGCATTGTGCAATTACTATTTTACCATTTCCTGATCTTATACCTGCTGCCGTAGAAACATTTCGACATATTTCTACATTGTAATAATTAGTTCCTCCATATGCCTGTTTGTTCTCTTCAATAACATCTTTAGACTTTCCACATACTAAACGATACCCTTCTATAGCTCCATTGTCCTTCCCACAGTTCCGCTTGGTATGTGTCCACGAACCATCTGTAATAAAGTCCGAATCCATATCGCCTTCATTGCTTCCCCATTCTCCGCACACACTGCAATTGGCTTCTATATAGCCCGGCTGATCATCACTGACTCTGAAATTCTCAAATGTTCCACACTGTACAAAACAGCTGCCGTTATGAATATGTCTGATTTCTCCTGTGTAACAGCCGCCGCCTGATTCTTCGCTGCCTGTGTGCTCATGGTATCTGGTATAGCCACTCTGTCCACCCTGATAGCCACCACCGCCACCGGCTGAATTGGGTTCTGAGCTGGATTCACCATTTCCTGTGGATATTCCACTAAATCCACAACCACCACTTTCTCCATTTAAAATATCTGTGGCTCCACCTCCACCGCCGGCAACTGCTGCTGTAACTCCATTGATTACTACGGTGGTGGCACCTCCTCCAGAAGTCAAAGTTCCCTGACCTCCACCCTGGCTGCCATCGCTTCCATCAATACGAAGCTCTACCCGGTCATTTCGGTGAAGGCTGACCTGCATATTGACCATGCCGCCTAACCCACCTGTATTATCCTGATAAGAACCGCCCTGCGCACCATATAATTCAAATTGATAGACGCCGTCACTCGTCACTGTAAAATCCTGACTGGCTTCATATTCCCAGTGGTCAGGCTCACTTGCTGTCTGTTCAGGACTCATTGTCACAGCCGCCGCCATCAATGTCATAATTCCTTTCTTCATCCATATTGCTTTCATTGAACTGCACCTTCTTCCGTATTCAATCACATTTGTCACGTAACAAGGCGGTATGTTATAGTACTTTAGTCTCATTTGCAATAGATGTTATGATTCTTTTAAGGTTATTGCCAAACATAAAATTCATAAAAACATAAACAAATCATAAACTGACGTCTTTTTCCATAAACAAAAAAGCCAAATATGCTTGCAAATCCAAGGATTCACAGCCTATCTGGCTTTTTATTATATATAAAAAATATTCCCCCGTAGTTTATAAACGAATTTATACCTTATTCAAATACAATCTGTCTGCCGTGTGCTCTTCCGTATTCCTCCAGACGCTGCCTGAAATGCTCCACACCCTCTGTATTGCCTGCAAGATTATGCAGAAGCATAATCCTTACGAAGGTATCATATGCCTGTTCTCCCAGCGCATCAATATCTGACATCTGTGTCACTTTTACAAAAGTCAACAGCGCCAGCAGGTTGTCACCACATGCCTGATGTGCACAGCCAAGCAGATATCCATATTCTGCACCTTTAAAACGGTCTGCATATTTCATCAGATGCTCTCTGGCTTCCTGTCCTCTTTCCAACTCCAGTAAAAGTCTGGCATAGGCTGGAACTGCCACCTTCATAAAGCCTTTTTCCGGGTTATCATTTCTGGCGAAGCACTCTGCATAAGCCTTAGCGGCATCATCATATCTCTTCAATATGTAATAGGACTGTCCCATCTGGAAATACAGATAATCATCAAAAGGTGTCTCACCCAGTGCAGACTGCAGCATCGTCAGGTTTCTCGCCTGTTTACGCTCCATCTCCTCCGGTGTGATATCATATCCATGGTGTTCGACCTCTACAGGCAGACGATAAGTACTCAGGCATACCTCCTCCAAGTTCACCTGGTTCTTCGGCGTGATCTGCTCATGAATACGAAATCTGTACTCAAAGAAATTACGATTATAGAAGCGTGGAACCTCTTCTGCCTTATAGGTATGTTCTCCATCCGGCTGCGTGTATACATTCGTCAGCCCCATCATACCAACATGGCGAAGGTGCTGCTGCATACAGATACGCAGAGCCTTTTCATCAAGCTGCGTCAGATATTCATCGCAATCCAACACCAGAATCCAGTTATTGGACGCCTGTGCTGCAGCAAAATTGCGGGCTGCGCTGAAATCATCAATCCATGTGAAATCATAAACTTTATCTGCATAGCGGGTAGCAATCTGTCTGGTATCATCTGTCGAACCGGTATCCACTACAATAATCTCCCAGGAATATCGGCGCAATGCCTTGAGACAGTTCTCAATATATTTTTGTTCATTCTTTGCAATGATGCATACTGAAATAGGAAGTTTTGTCATTTTCGTCCTCCACCTTAGCTGTTTACTACACGTTCTTTCTCACGCATGCATGCTTCATATTTCCCCTGAAAAACCTCAGCCATCTTCTCATCGCCCATGTCACGGTACAATTCAATGATATGCTCATAGCAGTGCAGCAGATTCTCGCCCAACGTATCTGCATCTGCCATGGTCGTTGTTTTCACATAATAGAGCAATGCTTTAAGCGGCTGACCATTATCCAGGCAAACGCCTGCATAGGTGAACTGGAACTTCGCTGTCCTGCATCGTCCTGCATAACGATCCATCAATGCGAGAGCCTCCTTCTCCCTGCCTACTTTCACATAAGCTTTGGCAAGAGAAATAATCATAACCTGCACATAAATAAATTCTGGTGAAGGATCACTGGCAAGACCTCTCTCATAGAATGTAACGGCTTTTTCATGGTTGCCAAGGATAAATTCTGACTGACCAATCTGGAAAAGGGTATAGGAATCATCAGGATTGCGTTCCAGATTCTTATATAATAAGCCCAGATTGCGGCGCTGCTTATCCTGCATTTCTTCCGGTGTCAATGCATAACCATGATGCACAACCTCCATAGGAAGCAGGAAGCACTGCATCATTTCTTCTCTCTTCGCCATATCCCTGGAGCACACCTGTTCATGGATTGGATAATCAAATGTATAAAAGTTCTTATTATAGAAGCGGGTCACATCATCTGTTCCATATCCTGTCTGCCCGTCTTCATCCAGAACAAGATTCTTGAGCCTGATCACTCCTGTATATCTTGGAAACTTCTGCATCAGGATACGCATAGTCTTCACGTCTATGCTGTTTACATATTCATCACAGTCCAAGGACAGTATCCAGTTATTAGACGCATGCTGTGCGCAGAAGTTCCTGGCTGCGCTGAAATCATCAATCCAGGCAAAATCCAGTACTTTGTCCGCATACCGGGACGCAAGCTCCTTTGTCCTGTCTGTAGAACCTGTATCTGTAACAATAATTTCAAAGCCGTATGGCTTTAATCTCTTCAAACACTCTTCGATATTCTTCTCCTCATCTTTTGCGATGAGGCACACGGAAATCGGCACCTTAGACATATATAATCCCCTTTATGAACAAACTATTCGGTAATTGCAAAAATACTCCTTGCATGGGACGAATTGTGCAGATTGAATAATGCAACGCATGCCCACTCTCGTTACGTGAAAAACGTAGCAGTACATAAGGCGCTAAAAGACAGCGCCTAAGTGCTGACGTTTTTCAAGTGTCTGCTTATGCATTTGTATATCTGTATCATTCTGTATCTACAATGATGCACTTGCAATTATGCTATTTTTTTATAGTTGAATTGTAGCACAATTTTAATTTATTTTCTATATTA
>ENA-UERN01003530-UERN01003530.1-human-gut-metagenome-genome-assembly--contig:-NODE-3530-length-10805-cov-9.765474_pt1 | contig 10805 bp, 10 predicted proteins | sample MGYA00242950_ERZ507950 | MGnify/ENA primary metagenome ERZ507950 (study PRJEB26167, sample SAMN06115515) | human gut metagenome | host: Homo sapiens | place: China:Ningxia | collected 2014-11-26...
GGGGAAACTTTCTAAAGAAAGTTTCCCCCTCCCTTCCCCAAACCCCATCCCTCCCCCTTCAAAGACTTTTGACCTTATCGAATCCCTCTTGTCGGCTTTCCGCGAAAAAACGTTGTGTCGCCTGCCATTCGGCAAAGGCAAAGCAACGCGGCTTGTCCACCATTCCAAAAGGATTTTCCAATGCCCTGTTTGAAGGCGGTTACACCGCACCATATCGTTCAAGCCGAGGAAGCGGACTTGGAGGCAATACTGGAGTTGCAGCGGCTGGCGTATCAAGGCGAGGCGAGGCTGCTCAACGATTTTTCCATTCCACCGCTCATGCAGACGCTTGAGGAAATGAAGGAAGAATTCAGAAGCGGCATCTTCTTGAAGGCGGTTGATGAGAAAGGGAAGATTGTGGGGTCCGTTCGGGGTACTTTGCGGGGAGATACGCTGCTGATCGGAAAACTGATGGTACATCCAGAACATCAAGGAAGCGGCCTCGGCTCCTGTCTGCTCCAAGAACTGGAAAAAAACTGTCCCGCGCCACGGCTGGAACTGTTCACCAGCAACAAGAGCCTGCGCAATCTTTGCCTGTATGAGCGCAACGGCTACACCCGCTGCGCCGAAAAAGCCGTATCCCCAGCGCTGACGCTCATCTTTCTTGAAAAAAAGCCCTCTCATCCAGCCAGCGCACAGAATCCTGTGTGAGATGCCCGTTTCCCTAAAAGCAAAGGGAGACAGCCTGCCCCAAATCTCCCCGGAAGAAAAACGAGGAAAAGGCTGGCCTCTTCCTCGTTCGCTGTATCCTTGCTACCCTTTTTTATAACCCATGCCGGGCTCTCCGGCCTTGACGAGACGCTTGCCGGAAATATGCTCTATATTCAGGCGGAACACCCGGATCTTGTCGGCGGCGCGGTTGGCGTACTCTTCCGAGCTGATGGTGGAATATTTGTCGCCCACAACCTGCGCACAGCGGACTTTCTCTTCGCGGTCCTCAATTTTCTCAAGAAGCCCGGAGACCATGACGCTCTTGTACTCAATGGAAAATTCTTCGGGCAACACATTCGTTTCCTGCACCGCCACAAAATGCGCCCGTGGATTCGCGGCAAAACAGGCCAGCTTGTAGCCGTCGCGCGCGCAGTGGAAGACAAGCCCCTTGCCGTCTTCCTCAACCGCATACGTCAAAGGCACACCGTAGGGTCCGCCGTCCGGCCCAACCGTGGACAGCACGCCGTATTCCGCAGCTTTCAAATACGCCATCGCCTCTTCATCGGACACCTGCCGATCCTTGCGCCGCATCGCCACCATATGAGCAACCTCCGTGTTTTTCTCCCCCTATCCTATTCCTTCCCGGCTGTCATTCCCTGCCTTTCCAAAAGATCAGGCGCAAAAAAGAGCAAGGGAAAATGGAGAGCAAGGCCTCTCTTAAGAATAAAAACCATCCGGCGCGATCAGAAACGGCCCGAAAGAATGAAACGCCCGGAACAAAAGTTCCGGGCGTTTCATTCTTTCGGGCCGTACTGTCGGGGTCTGGGGGGCGACTCGCCCCCCAGCCGCCGGAGGCACTGCCTTTCTCTTTATTACTTCGATTCGGTGAAGTCGGCGTCGATCACATCGTCGTCGGCTTTCTTGCCGCCAGCCGCGCCAGCTCCGGGCTGGGCGCCCGCGGCACCGGCGGCGTCAGCCCCGGGCTGCTGGCCCTGAGCCTGCGAGTAGAGCTGTTCGGCCAGCTTGTGCGAAGCCTGAGCCAGTTCTTCGGTCGCCTTCTTGATGGCTTCGACGTCTTCGCCTTCCATGAGCGTCTTGAGGGAAGCAATCTTGCCTTCGATGTCGCTCTTGAGGGCCGCGTCGAGTTTGTCGCCGAGATCCTTGATGGACTTTTCAGTGCCGTAGATCAGGCCGTCGGCCTGGTTGCGGGCGCTGATGAGATCCTGCTTCTTCTTGTCGTCGGCCGCATGGGCTTCGGCTTCCTTCACCAGCTTTTCGATGTCGGCGTCGGAGAGGCCGGACGAAGCGGTGATCTGGATGGACTGCTCCTTGCCCGTGCCGAGATCCTTGGCGGACACGTTCACGATGCCGTTGGCGTCGATGTTGAAGGCCACTTCAATCTGCGGCACGCCGCGCGGTGCCGGAGGAATGCCGGTCAGGTCGAAACGGGCCAGCGTCATGTTGTCGGCGGCCATCGGACGTTCGCCCTGCAGCACGTGGATGGACACGGAGGGCTGGTTGTCCGCGGCGGTCGTAAAGGTCTGGCTCTTGCGGGTCGGGATGGTCGTATTGCGGTCGATCAGCTTGGTAAACACGCCGCCCATGGTTTCGATGCCGAGGGAAAGCGGGGTCACGTCGAGGAGCAATACGTCCTTCACGTCGCCGGCGAGGATACCGCCCTGAATGGCGGCGCCCATGGCGACCACTTCATCGGGGTTCACGGAACGGTTGGGTTCCTTGCCGAAGAAGTCGGCCACAGTCTTCTGGACCAGAGGCATACGGGTCATGCCGCCGACCAGCAGCACTTCATCAATGTCGGAAGGCTTCAAACCGGCGTCGGCCAACGCCTTGCGGCAGGGTTCCAGCGTCTTCTGCACGAGGTCGGACACCAGCTGTTCCAGCTTGGCGCGGGACAGCTTGATGAGCATGTGTTTGGGCCCAGTCTGGTCAGCCGTGATGAAGGGCAGGTTGATTTCGGATTCCATCGACGTGGACAGTTCCTTTTTGGCGGCTTCCGCGGCGTCTTTCAGACGCTGAAGAGCCATGCTGTCCTTGGCAAGGTCGATGCCCTGTTCCTTCTTGAATTCTTCCACCAGATAGTTGATGACGCGCTGGTCGAAGTCTTCGCCGCCGAGGAAGGTGTCGCCGTTGGTGGCGCGCACTTCAACCACGTTGTCGCCCACTTCGAGGATGGACACGTCGAACGTGCCGCCGCCGAGGTCGAACACGACGATCTTTTCGTTGGCCTTTTTGTCAAAACCGTAGGCAAGGGAAGCCGCGGTGGGTTCGTTGATGATACGCTTGACGTCGAGTCCGGCGATCTGTCCGGCGTCCTTGGTGGCCTGACGCTGGGCGTCGTTGAAGTAGGCCGGGACGGTGATGACCGCTTCGGTCACGGGTTCGCCGAGATAGGCTTCAGCGTCGGCTTTCAGCTTGCTGAGGATAGTCGCGGAGACTTCCTGCGGGGTGTACTGGTGCCCGTCGATTTCAACCACGGCGGCACCGTTGGTGCCAGCCACGATTTTGTAGGGAGCATGTTGCTTCCAATGTTCGACTTCGGGAGAATTGGCCATGCGCCCCATCAGACGCTTGACCGCAAAAACGGTACGGCTGGAGTTCGTCACGGCCTGACGCTTGGCGGCGTCACCGACCAGACGCTCCTTATCAGTGAAGGCGACCACGGACGGGGTCGTACGGCCGCCGTTCGGGTTGGTGATGCATTTGGGGTCCTTGCCTTCCATCACATAGACACAACTGTTCGTCGTGCCGAGGTCAATGCCAATGATTTTGCCCATAATACGTTCCTCCTCGAGGACTCACACCCTATAAAGAGGTGATGATGTCATGTTTTATGCGAAAGAAATAAAGCATCCCTCGATGTCGTCCAGAGGGGGGGAGCATATTTTTTTTACACTCTCATGCGGACCGGGTTGGCTTATCGGCATAACGATATGGAATATCAAAGAATTACGGTTCACATGAGAAAGTGCGCCCCGCTGACCCCTTTCACCGGAAAACCGGCCTGTTTTCCCTTGTCATCGCAATCCGGCTGGAATAAGGTTCTGATCTGGCTTCCCCATCCTCTCTAGACACGGTTTCCGGAGCGTATCCAGCATGTTCACCATATTGCGATCCAAATGCCGCCTTCTAAGAATCCCCCTCATGGCCGGATTCCTTCTTATAGCCGCCTCACTCGTCCTCGCCCCGGCCGCAGAAGCCCGGAACGCCCGAAAAGCCCACGCCGCCCAAAGCACCGCGTCCAGACAGATCCTCAATGTCCGCTCCGCCGTGCTCATGGATGCCCGCACAGGCAAAATACTCTATTCCCAAAATCCAGACGTGCGGATCCCCCCGGCCTCTCTTACGAAAATCATGTCCATGATGGTGACCTTCGACGCCATCCGGTCCGGCAAAGTCAAACTCTCCGATCAGATCCGCGTTAGCCGCCACGCCGCGCGCCAGGGCGGTTCCCGCATGGGCCTGCGCGCGGGGGAACGCGTTTCCCTGAACCGCCTCCTCATGGGGATGGCCGTCTCTTCCGGCAACGACGCTTCGATGGCTGTTGCCGAACGCGTCGGCGGTTCGGGCCGCGCCTTCGTCAAGATGATGAACAACAAGGCCCGCCAGATCGGCATGTCCTCCAGCACGTTCAAAACGCCCAACGGCCTGCCCGCCGCCGGTCAGTACACCACAGCCAGAGATATGGCGCGGCTTGGATACGTGTACCTCAAAAACAATCCCTCCGCGCTCCAATACCACCGCGTCCGCGTGCTCAAGCACCGGGGGGCGGTCACAACGAACAAAAACCCGCTGCTCGGGGCCTGCCCCGGTGCCGACGGCCTGAAAACCGGCTGGGTCACGGCTTCCGGCTATAATATCATTTCCACCGTGCGGCGCGGCAATACGCGCCTCATCGCGGTCATCCTCGGAGCGGACTCCGCCGGGCTCCGCAGCCATGAAGTCCGCAGGCTCGTCGAGGCCGGGTTCAAGTCCCGCACCAACGGTATCACCGTAGCCTCCGCGCTTACCAAATACAGCTATCCCAACAAAGCCACCGCGTCGTCCGTCAAAAAACACAAGATCCGCCGCAACAAGGCCACCGCGCAGGCATCCCGCAGAACGGGAAGAAGCTAAAAAATTTGGGAAGGGCGGGGAAACTTTCTACAGAAAGTTTCCCCGCCCTTCCCAAAACCCCATCCCTCCCCTTCAAAGACTTTTGACCTTATCGAATCCCTGATGGAAAGCCATCAGCCCTTAAAGGGTAAACGTTGCTCGCTGGAAATCAGGAATACCTCCCTGTCATTCAATCCAGCTGCTATCCCTGCTTGCGGCGTCAAACCATTTCAACGCATTCTCATACGTCTGTTTTTCCTTTCCCGCCTGAGCAGAAGCCCCATACTGGCTTTTTTCTTTTTCAATCATATTATAGGTTCCTATTCCCGGTTCCGTATGCTGCGTAACGGTGGCTGACCAGACCGTATACGTTCCCGAACTAGGGTTATATCTCATTACAGGAACCTTCGTCCCCGAAGGGATATTGGCGATATCGGCTGTCGTCCAATAAAGCATGTTGCTGTTGAAACTCCACGATGTTGCCCCCATCGCGTCCAAGTCTATGCCCGCGGCCTTAAGTGCGGCCATGACATCCGAAGAATGCGAGGTAGCGTTGGATAGCGCGCCGGAATCAAGCCTGCTGACGCCCGCTTCCCGCATTGCCTTTATAATCGCATCCATATCAGTAGAACTGCCGAAGCTATGGTTTGTACTCTCTCCGCACTGCGGGAGATACAGTTTGGCGCCGGTATCTTCAAAATCCCCCGTCGAATCAACGCGTTTCGCGGAGGCCGCGCTTCCGGCGGAAGTGAGCGCGCCGCCATCCACGGCGAGCAGGAAATCGCCAAACCGGTAGCCGCCGTTCTTGCCTTCGGCCGCGTCCGCGGTTTCGGAAAGGGCCGAAACCGCCTTCGCCGCCTCGTCGCACGAACTCCCCTGGAGTACCAATTGCCCGAAACGGAGCTGTACGCGGGCCTGTGCTTCAGCCACGCTTGCGAGGGCGGCCTTTCTTTCGGATTCCTCCTGCAAATCATAATAGTTCGGCACGGCCACCGCGGTAAGGATGCCGAGGATGACCAAAACCGAAATGATTTCAATAAGAGTAAAGCCCGATCTGCGCTTCGATGCCGCCATGCGGATTCTCCTCATAAAAGGGTGCGAAGGCGAGTCTAGAGAAAAAACGCCTCCACCTCAACCATAAAACAACGTAACTCAGCGTCATTTCATCATATGGGGTGAGCCTTGACCACCTGTGACCGCCGATGGTAATTTTTTCTTTTTGCCAACCTCTAGCCGAAAGGTTCTCCTCATGCTCACCACGGATCGCATGGCGCACCTTGCGAGACTTGCCCGCCTCGCCCCCGAAGAAGGCACGCTCGCCAAATTCGGAGAACAATGCGCCGACATCATTGCGTATATGGATATTCTCGCCGAAGTGGACACCAGCGCCGTCGAGCCGCTGTACAGCCCTGTGGAGCACTCCACGCCCTACCGGGCCGACGAGCCGGTCCAGAAAAACATGCATTCGGACGTTCTTGCCAACGCCCCGGAAACCGACGGGCAGTTCTTCGTCGTGCCCCGCATCGTCTAGGAGCGTCCCATGTCTGATCTGATCCAAGCCTCCCTTGCCGAAATCCGCGCGCGCCTCGCCGGGGGCGACGTCTCCGCCGAAGCCGTAGCCAAAGCCTGCCTCGACCGCATCGCCGAGACGGAACCATCCATCCATGCCCTGATCACCGTGCGTGAACAGGCTCTTGAAGAGGCCCGCGCCCTCGACGCGCAGGGCCCGGACGCCTCCAAGCCCCTCTGGGGCGTACCCGTCACGGTCAAGGACGCCATCGTCACCAAAGGCACGCGCACCACAGCCGGTTCCAAAATCCTCGGCGGCTTCAATCCGTTTTATGACGCCTTCGTGGTCGAACGCCTGAAGGAAGCCGGGGCGGTCATCGTCGGCAAGAACAACATGGACGAGTTCGCCATGGGCTCCTCCACGGAAAACTCCGCCTTCGGCCCGACCCGCAACCCCCGCGATCCAGAACGCATCCCCGGAGGCTCCAGCGGCGGCTCGGCCGCCAGCGTCGCCGCGAACCAGTGTTACGCCTCCCTCGGCACGGACACCGGCGGCTCCATCCGCCAGCCCGCAGCCCTGTGCGGCTGCGTGGGCCTCAAACCCACCTACGGGCGCGTATCCCGCTACGGCGTCATCGCCTACGGTTCCTCGCTCGATCAGGTGGGCCCGCTGACCCGCACCGTGGAAGACGCCGCCCTCGTGCTTTCCGTCATCGCCGGGCACGACAAGCGCGACTCCACGTCTTCGCCGCGTCCCGTGGACGGCTACGCCGATTTTTCCCGTTCCGACCTTAAGGGCGTACGCCTCGGCGTGCCCCGTGAATTCATGGCCGAAGGGCTGGACGGCCCGGTCGCCAAGGCGTGCCAAGACGCCCTTGCTCGTGCCCGCGATCTCGGCGCGGAACTCGTGGACGTATCCCTGCCCCACGCGACCCGCCACGCGATCGCGGCCTATTATATCGTAGCGATGGCCGAAGCCAGCTCGAACCTCTCCCGGTTCGACGGTGTGCGCTACGGCTACCGTGCCGCCGAGCCCAAAAACCTCGACGACCTCTACTGCCGTTCCCGCAGCGAAGGCTTCGGGCAGGAAGTCCAGCGCCGCATCCTGCTCGGCACCTACGTGCTTTCCGCCGGGTACTACGACGCCTACTACAAGAAGGCCGCGCAGGTCCGCCGCCTCATCCGTCAGGACTACCTGAACGCGCTCGGCTCCTGCGACGCCCTTTTCGGCCCCGTCTCTCCGGTCACGGCGTGGAAGCTCGGCTCCATCATTGATGATCCGCTCAAGATGTACCTCATGGACATCTACACCGTGTCCCTGAACCTCGCCGGGCTCCCCGGCCTCTCGTTCCCCGTGGGCGAAGCGGACGGCCTCCCGGTCGGTATGCAGCTCATCGGCAAGGATTTCGACGAGGCGGGCATCCTCGGCATCGGCAACGTATTGAGCAAATAGCGGAAACTTGGGGAAGGGAGAGGGAACTTTTCTGAAGAAAAGCTTCCCTCTCCCTTCCCCAACCCCCCATCCCTCTCCTTCCAAAGACTTTTGCAAACGGGGCAAGCGGCGTCCCGGGCCGCGCGGCCCCTTGCTTTCAGGCGACAGTTCCCCGGAGCGGCCTTTTCGTTCTTTTCACTTTCAAAAGCGGAAACTCCTGACGCCCACAGGCCCGCCATGCGGCCTTCGGACGAAGCGACGCTTCGTCCGAAGGCCGCATGGCGGCACTGAGGGGGTCCGGGGGAAATCATTTCCCCCGGCCCGCCGGGAGGCGCGGGTCCGGGCGGCAGCCCGGCCGCCGGAGGCATTGCTATGGCTATCGTAATGGGAACGGCGGGTCACATCGACCACGGTAAAACCTCGCTCGTGCGCAAGCTGACCGGGATCGACTGCGACCGCCTCGAAGAGGAAAAACGCCGGGGCATCACCATTGAGCTCGGCTTCGCGTTCTGCGACCTGCCCGGCGGCGGACGGCTCGGCATCGTGGACGTGCCCGGCCATGAAAAATTCGTCAAGAATATGGTCGCGGGCGCGTCGGGCATCGACTTCGTGATGCTGGTCGTCGCCGCGGACGAAGGCGTCATGCCGCAGACGCGCGAGCACCTCGAAATCTGCTCCCTGCTTGGGATCAAGCATGGCCTCGTCGCCGTGACCAAAATCGACATGGTCGATCCCGAGCTGCTCGAACTCGCCGTCGAGGACATTTCCGAATTTCTCAAAGGAACGTTCCTCGAAGGCGCGCCGCTGTTCCCGGTGTCGTCCCAGACCGGCGAAGGCGTGGACAAACTCCGTGACTATATCGTCAAACAGGAAAAGGAACTCGCGCCCCGCCGCCGGACCGATCTGTTCCGCCTGCCCGTAGACCGCGTATTCACTTTGAAGGGTCACGGGACTATCGTTACCGGAACCATGATTTCAGGCTCGGTCAAAGTGGGCGACGCGTTGGAACTGCTCCCGAAAAAACTCGCTACCCGCGCCCGCAGCCTGCAAAGCCACGGGGAATCCGTGGAAGTGGCGGAATCCGGCCACCGTACCGCCGTCAACCTGCAAGGTCTGGATGTGGCGGATGTGGAGCGCGGCGACGTGCTGGCCCTGCCGGGAACGCTGTTCCCTTCCGATCGCTGGCTGGTGCGGCTGACCTGCCTTGGTTCCTCGCCCCGCGCCCTGCGCCACCGCGCCGAAATCCATTTCCACCACGAAGCCCGCGAAATCGCCGCCCGGCTCTATTTCCTCGACCGCGACAAACTCGGCCCCGGCGAAACCGCGTTGTGCGAAGTCCGGCTTGACGAGCCGCTGGTGGGCGTGTTCGGCGACCACTGCGTCGTGCGGGCCTTTTCGCCGCTGCGTACCGTAGCGGGCGGCGTAGTGCTCGACCCGATCAGCGCCGGATTGCGCCGCCGGGATGCCACGCCCGATCGCGTCGCCTCCCTGCTCGGCCTTGAGGACGCTTCCGACGAGGATCGCGTCCGTATGCAGATCGAGCTGGCCGGGAATCGCGGCGCGAACCTCGCGCAGCTTTCCGTGCTGACCAACCTCGATTCCAAGCGGCTCGACAAAGTATTGCAGGCGCTTTCCGGCAAGGGGAAAATTTTCTGCTTCGACCGTGAGGAAAAAGGTTACGTCGCCGCCGGCGCTTCCGCCGAACTTGCCAAGCGTTGCCTTGCCGTGGCCGATGCCTTCCATAAAAAGGAACCGCTCAAGCAGGGCATGGCGCGCGGCACGCTCCTCTCCGGCGGCACGGGCCGCGAGGCGTGGAGCAAGGGTATCCCGCCGAAGCTGGCTTTCTTCGTCGTGGAGCGCCTGCTGCGTTCGGGCGAGCTGGTTTCCGAGGGCGACGTCATCCGCATGGCCTCACACACCGTCTCCCTCAAGTCCGATCAGGCCGGTCTGCGTGACGCGCTGCTCAAGGCGCATGTGGACGGCGCATTCACGCCGCCGAACCTCAAGGATGTCCTTGAGGAGCTCAGCGTCGACGCCAAAGCCGCGGCTCCGGTGCTCAAGCTGCTCTGCGAGGACGGCAGCCTCGTGAAGGTCAAGGACGGCCTGTATTTCCACGGCCCCGTCATTCAGGAACTCAAGGCTCGGATGCAGGCGTGGTTCGGCTCACATGACGATCTCGATCCCGCCGGGTTCAAGGAGCTTTCCGGCGGCCTTTCCCGCAAGTACGTCATCCCGCTTCTCGAATATTTCGACCGCGAGCGCGTCACCATCAGGGTGGGCGACAAGCGGCAGTTCAGAGGGCGGGGGTAGGGAAAAAATTGGAGGGGGAAGGGGAAATGACGGGACGGGTGGACTCAAGGATGGCCCTTGGCGTCCGTCCCCCGGAAACGCGGAAAGCCAAAAAGAATGGAAGCCGCTCCCCATAATAAAAAACCGCCTGTTGGTTCAGGCGGCTTTTTGTTTGATTCACGTCAACCGGCAGAAATTATCCTATCGGCAATCAACCTGCGACCAGACGGTTACGACGGTCGGACAGGCCAGCAGCTCCTTGGTGCGCTCCTTGTAGGCCAGCATGTGCGGGGTTTTGCCGTGGGCGTCGAGGGCTTCCGGGCTTTCCCAGATCTCATAGAAAAGGAACGTGCCGTCTTCGGAGCGGTTCTTATGGAAATCGTACCGGATACAGCCTTTTTCAGCCCGCACGTTCGGGATGTTCTTCACCACTTCCGCTTCAAGCTGCGCTTCCATGCCTTTCTTCGCCGTCAACTTGGCGGTCACAAAACACGTGTCCATACGATGCTCCTTTTTAGGTTGTCCTTTGCCCGAAAAGCACCTCTTCCGCAATCCGGAAAACTCTGGGGAACGTCCGCTCTTAAAAAATCTGACAGCATCAAAGTAACAACCTCAAAATCATTCAGAACTTCATTCTCTCCAAAGCCTCCACTGCCCCCTCTATACTTCACCCATGCCCCATCCTCTCAACAGGGATTCGATAAACGCGAAAGTTTTAGGTGGAGAGGGGTGGGGTTTGGGGAGGGGAGAGGCCCCCTTTTTCAAAAGGGGG
>ENA-UERN01003537-UERN01003537.1-human-gut-metagenome-genome-assembly--contig:-NODE-3537-length-10780-cov-4.299355_pt1 | contig 10780 bp, 10 predicted proteins | sample MGYA00242950_ERZ507950 | MGnify/ENA primary metagenome ERZ507950 (study PRJEB26167, sample SAMN06115515) | human gut metagenome | host: Homo sapiens | place: China:Ningxia | collected 2014-11-26...
AATTAATCGGTATAGCAGATGTAATATTCACAGGGATCACTGTAATTAAAATAAATGAAGGATTATGTAATGGAAAACTTTAAACATCTCCCTGAACCGTTCCGCATTCGTGTTATTGAGCCAGTAAAACGTACTACTCGCGCTTATCGTGAAGAAGCAATTATTAAATCCGGTATGAACCCGTTCCTGCTGGATAGCGAAGATGTGTTTATCGATTTACTGACCGACAGCGGCACCGGGGCGGTGACGCAGAGTATGCAGGCCGCGATGATGCGCGGCGACGAAGCCTACAGCGGCAGCCGCAGCTACTATGCGTTAGCCGAGTCAGTGAAAAATATCTTTGGTTATCAATACACTATTCCGACTCACCAGGGCCGTGGCGCAGAGCAAATCTATATTCCGGTACTGATTAAAAAACGCGAGCAGGAAAAAGGCCTGGATCGCAGCAAAATGGTGGCATTCTCTAACTATTTCTTTGATACCACGCAGGGCCATAGCCAGATTAACGGCTGTACCGTGCGTAACGTCTATATCAAAGAAGCCTTCGATACGGGCGTGCGTTACGACTTTAAAGGCAACTTTGACCTCGAAGGATTAGAACGCGGTATTGAAGAAGTTGGCCCGAATAACGTGCCGTATATCGTTGCAACCATCACCAGTAACTCTGCAGGTGGTCAGCCGGTTTCACTGGCAAACTTAAAAGCGATGTACAGCATCGCGAAGAAATACGATATTCCGGTGGTAATGGACTCCGCACGCTTTGCTGAAAACGCCTATTTCATCAAGCAGCGTGAAGCAGAATACAAAGACTGGACCATCGAGCAGATCACCCGCGAAACCTACAAATATGCCGATATGCTGGCGATGTCCGCCAAGAAAGATGCGATGGTGCCGATGGGCGGCTTGCTGTGCATGAAAGACGACAGCTTCTTTGATGTGTACACCGAGTGCAGAACCCTTTGCGTGGTGCAGGAAGGCTTCCCGACATATGGCGGCCTGGAAGGCGGCGCGATGGAGCGTCTGGCGGTAGGTCTGTATGACGGCATGAATCTCGACTGGCTGGCTTATCGTATCGCGCAGGTACAGTATCTGGTCGATGGTCTGGAAGAGATTGGCGTTGTCTGCCAGCAGGCGGGCGGTCACGCGGCATTCGTTGATGCCGGTAAACTGCTGCCGCATATCCCGGCAGACCAGTTCCCGGCACAGGCGCTGGCGTGCGAGCTGTATAAAGTCGCCGGTATCCGTGCGGTAGAAATTGGCTCTTTCCTGTTAGGCCGCGATCCGAAAACCGGTAAACAACTGCCATGCCCGGCTGAACTGCTGCGTTTAACCATTCCGCGCGCAACATATACTCAAACACATATGGACTTCATTATTGAAGCCTTTAAACATGTGAAAGAGAACGCGGCGAATATTAAAGGATTAACCTTTACCTACGAACCAAAAGTATTGCGTCACTTCACCGCAAAACTGAAAGAAGTTTAATTAATACTACAGAGTGGCTATAAGGATGTTAGCCACTCTCTTACCCTACATCCTCAATAACAAAAATAGCCTTCCTCTAAAGGTGGCATCATGACTGATCAAGCTGAAAAAAAGCACTCTGCATTTTGGGGTGTTATGGTTATAGCAGGTACAGTAATTGGTGGAGGTATGTTTGCTTTACCTGTTGATCTTGCCGGTGCCTGGTTTTTCTGGGGTGCCTTTATCCTTATCATTGCCTGGTTTTCAATGCTTCATTCCGGGTTATTGTTATTAGAAGCAAATTTAAATTATCCTGTCGGCTCCAGTTTTAACACCATCACCAAAGATTTAATCGGTAACACCTGGAACATTATCAGCGGTATTACCGTTGCCTTCGTTCTCTATATCCTCACTTATGCCTATATCTCTGCTAATGGTGCGATCATTAGTGAAACGATATCAATGAATTTGGGCTATCACGCTAATCCACGTATTGTCGGGATCTGCACAGCCATTTTCGTTGCCAGCGTATTGTGGATAAGTTCGTTAGCCGCCAGTCGCATTACCTCATTGTTCCTCGGGCTGAAGATTATCTCCTTTGTGATCGTGTTTGGTTCTTTCTTCTTCCAGGTCGATTACTCCATCCTGCGCGATGCCACCAGCACCACTGCGGGAACGTCTTACTTCCCGTATATTTTTATGGCTTTGCCGGTGTGTCTGGCGTCATTTGGTTTCCACGGCAATATTCCCAGCCTGATTATTTGCTATGGAAAACGCAAAGATAAGTTAATCAAAAGCGTGGTATTTGGTTCGCTGCTGGCGCTGGTGATTTATCTCTTCTGGCTCTATTGCACGATGGGGAATATTCCGCGCGAAAGCTTTAAGGCGATAATCTCCTCAGGCGGCAACGTTGATTCGCTGGTGAAATCGTTCCTCGGCACCAAACAGCACGGCATTATCGAGTTTTGCCTGCTGGTGTTCTCTAACTTAGCTGTTGCCAGTTCGTTCTTTGGTGTCACGCTGGGGTTGTTCGATTATCTGGCGGACCTGTTTAAGATTGATAACTCCCACGGCGGGCGTTTCAAAACCGTGCTGTTAACCTTCCTGCCACCTGCGTTGTTGTATCTGATCTTCCCGAACGGCTTTATTTACGGGATCGGCGGTGCCGGGCTGTGCGCCACCATCTGGGCGGTCATTATTCCCGCAGTGCTTGCAATCAAAGCTCGCAAGAAGTTTCCCAATCAGATGTTCACGGTCTGGGGCGGCAATCTTATTCCGGCGATTGTCATTCTCTTTGGTATAACCGTAATTTTATGCTGGTTCGGTAACGTCTTTAACGTGTTACCTAAATTTGGCTGATCCCTTCAAGAAGCCAGCCATTTCGCTGGCTTCTTGCCTGTCAGGAAATCTCTTTTGTCCAAATGGCAACTCGCCTGATTCTCCTTCACCACGTATGCTTTGCGTCACCTTACTATCAGGACGCTTTAGCCCATGTCCCGCTTTTTGATTTGTAGTTTTGCCCTGGTTTTACTTTATCCCGCCGGGATTGATATGTACCTCGTTGGTTTACCGCGCATCGCCGCCGATCTCAATGCCAGCGAAGCGCAGTTGCATATTGCGTTCTCCGTATATCTGGCGGGGATGGCAGCTGCGATGTTATTTGCCGGTAAAGTGGCCGATCGTTCAGGGAGAAAGCCGGTCGCCATACCCGGCGCGGCGCTATTTATTATTGCCTCGGTGTTCTGTTCACTGGCTGAAACCAGCACGTTATTTCTTGCAGGCCGATTTCTACAGGGGTTGGGCGCAGGCTGTTGTTACGTAGTGGCGTTCGCTATTTTGCGCGACACGCTGGATGATCGACGTCGGGCTAAAGTGCTGTCATTACTCAACGGTATTACCTGCATCATTCCGGTGTTAGCGCCAGTGCTCGGACATCTGATTATGCTTAAATTCCCGTGGCAGAGTCTGTTCTGGGCGATGGCAATGATGGGCATCGCGGTACTGATGTTGTCTTTGTTTATTTTAAAAGAAACGCGCCCAGCGTCCCCCGCTGCTTCGGACAAACCACGAGAAAATAGCGAGTCGCTGCTTAATCGGTTTTTCCTCAGCCGTGTTGTTATCACCACCCTCAGCGTTTCGGTGATCCTCACTTTCGTCAATACATCGCCGGTATTGCTGATGGAAATCATGGGTTTTGAGCGCGGAGAATACGCCACCATTATGGCGTTGACCGCTGGCGTCAGCATGACCGTTTCATTCTCCACGCCATTTGCGCTGGGAATTTTTAAGCCACGTACGTTGATGATCACCTCGCAGGTGTTATTCCTTGCAGCGGGGATCACCCTTGCCGTTTCACCTTCCCATGCGGTTTCTCTGTTTGGTATCACGCTGATTTGCGCCGGTTTCTCGGTAGGTTTTGGCGTAGCGATGAGTCAGGCGTTAGGACCATTTTCATTACGCGCGGGCGTAGCCAGCTCGACCTTAGGTATTGCGCAGGTTTGCGGTTCGTCACTGTGGATTTGGCTGGCAGCGGTGGTTGGTATCGGCGCATGGAATATGCTGATCGGGATTCTGATTGCCTGTAGCATAGTGAGCCTGTTGCTGATTATGTTCGTCGCGCCTGGACGCCCCGTTGCCGCTCATGAAGAAATCCATCACCACGCTTGATCTCAATCTGCTGCTCTGTCTGCAACTGCTGATGCAGGAGCGCAGCGTGACCAAAGCGGCGAAGCGGATGAACGTGACCCCTTCAGCGGTGAGTAAGTCGCTGGCAAAGTTAAGAGCGTGGTTTGACGACCCGCTCTTTGTGAACTCACCGCTGGGCCTGTCGCCCACACCGCTAATGGTCAGCATGGAGCAAAATCTGGCGGAATGGATGCAAATGAGCAATCTGCTGCTGGATAAACCGCACCACCAGACACCGCGCGGCCTGAAGTTTGAGTTGGCGGCGGAATCGCCGCTGATGATGATCATGCTTAATGCGCTGTCGAAACGGATCTACCAACGTTACCCGCAGGCGACCATCAAACTACGTAACTGGGATTACGATTCCTTAGATGCCATTACTCGTGGTGAAGTGGATATTGGTTTTTCCGGTCGCGAAAGCCATCCTCGCTCGCGGGAGCTGTTAAGCTCGCTACCGTTAGCCATTGATTATGAAGTGCTGTTTAGTGATGTACCCTGCGTCTGGTTACGCAAAGATCATCCGGCACTGCATGAAACGTGGAATCTGGACACCTTTTTACGTTATCCGCATATCAGCATTTGCTGGGAACAGAGCGACACCTGGGCGCTGGACAATGTGTTACAGGAGCTGGGGCGCGAACGCACGATTGCTATGAGCCTGCCGGAATTTGAGCAGTCACTGTTTATGGCAGCGCAACCCGACAATCTGCTACTGGCGACCGCGCCGCGCTACTGTCAGTACTACAATCAACTCCATCAACTGCCGTTGGTTGCTCTTCCTCTCCCGTTTGACGAAAGCCAGCAAAAAAAGCTGGAAGTTCCTTTTACCCTGCTGTGGCATAAACGGAACAGCCATAATCCGAAGATCGTCTGGTTACGGGAAACCATTAAAAACCTTTACGCGTCGATGGCATAACCGAATCGTATGAAACGCGACCCAATTTCACAATAAAATGTAAAAAAGTTGTAATAAGCTTGTCTGAATCGAACTTTTAGCCGCTTTAGTCTGTCCATCATTCCAGCAAATGATTACTCTTGTATTCATAATGGACCATTAAGCATGGAGCGAAAAATGGCGACTCACTTTGCCCGAGGGATTTTAACGGAAGGACATTTGATATCTGTTCGTCTCCCCTCCCGGTGTCATCAAGAAGCCCGAAACATTCCCCCTCATCGTCAAAGCCGTTTTCTGGCGTCCAGAGGTTTACTCGCAGAACTGATGTTCATGCTGTATGGCATTGGCGAATTGCCGGAAATCGTCACCCTGCCGAAAGGTAAACCGGTTTTCAGTGATAAAAATTTGCCTTCGTTTTCTATTTCCTATGCCGGGAATATGGTTGGCGTGGCGTTAACAACCGAAGGTGAATGTGGCCTCGATATGGAACTACAGCGTGCGACGCGCGGGTTTCATAGCCCACACGCGCCCGATAACCACACCTTTTCCAGCAATGAATCGCTATGGATCAGTAAACAAAACGATCCTAACGAAGCGCGGGCGCAGCTCATCACGCTGCGCCGAAGCGTGCTAAAACTAACCGGTGATGTTTTGAATGACGATCCGCGCGATCTGCAGCTGCTGCCCATTGCCGGACGCCTGAAATGTGCTCATGTAAATCATGTAGAAGCGTTATGCGACGCGGAGGACGTGCTAGTGTGGTCCGTGGCGGTCACGCCCGCGATTGAAAAGCTCAGTGTCTGGGAGTTAGATGGCAAACACAGCTGGAAAAGCCTGCCGGATATTCACAGCCGCGCCAACAATCCTACCAGCCGGATGATGCGTTTTGCCCAGCTCTCTACCGTGAAGTCTTTTTCGCCAAATTGATAGACAACCACAGGAGTCATTATGTCTGAAAAATTGCAGGTGGTTACGTTACTGGGGAGCCTGCGCAAAGGCTCATTTAATGGCATGGTTGCACGTACCCTGCCGAAAATTGCTCCGGCGAGCATGGAAGTCAATGCGTTACCTTCCATTGCCGACATTCCCCTGTATGACGCTGACGTACAGCAGGAAGAAGGTTTTCCAGCAACGGTTGAAGCTCTGGCGGAACAGATCCGTCAGGCTGACGGTGTGGTGATCGTCACGCCGGAATATAACTACTCGGTACCGGGTGGGCTGAAAAATGCCATCGACTGGCTTTCCCGCCTGCCGGATCAACCGCTGGCGGGTAAACCGGTGTTGATTCAGACCAGCTCAATGGGCGTGATTGGCGGCGCGCGCTGTCAGTATCACCTGCGCCAGATTCTGGTTTTCCTCGATGCAATGGTGATGAACAAGCCGGAATTTATGGGCGGCGTGATTCAGAACAAAGTTGATCCGCAAACCGGAGAAGTGATTGATCAGGGTACGCTGGACCACCTGACCGGGCAATTGACCGCATTTGGTGAGTTTATTCAGCGAGTTAAGATCTAAATAAAAAACCCGCCAGTAATCATGCATGGCGGGTTTTTAATGCGCTATCGATTTTAATGAGCGTCGATAAATACAATCTTCAGGATAAACAGCAGCGCAACGATGATTACGCACGGGCTAAGGTCACGCAGACGCCCGGTACCAATCTTCATCACGCAGTAGGAGATAAAGCCCAGCGCAATACCTTCGGTAATCGAAAAGCTGAACGGCATCATCACGGCGGTAATAAACGCCGGAACAGATTCAGTAAGATCCTGCCAGTTCACGCGAGCAAGACTTGAGGTCATCAACACGCCAACGTAGATCAACGCGCCAGCTGCAGCGTAGCCTGGCACCATTCCCGCCAGCGGCGACAGAAAGATAACCAGCAGGAACAGCAGACCAACAACCACTGCCGTCAGACCGGTACGACCGCCAACCGATACGCCGGAAGAGGACTCAATATAAGCCGTAACGGAAGAAGTACCGATAAACGAACCGGTCACGGAAGAGATACTGTCGACATACAGCGCCTGCTTCATGCGCGGGAATTTACCCTTCTCATCCGCCAGGCCTGCTTTATCGGTCACGCCAATCAGCGTACCGGAGGAGTCAAACAAGTTGACCAACATGAAAGAGAAAATCACCCCTGCCAGCCCGAGGTTAAACGACCCGGCTAAATCTACATGACCCACAACTGTCATTACGCTCGGCGGCGCAGAAACGATGCCATTGTAGTGCACATCACCCAGCATCCAGCCCAGCAGCGTCGTCACCACGATAGAAACCAGCACCGCTGCGTGAATGTTGCGCGAGGCCAGAATAGCAATGATGAAGAAGCCGAGGATACCCAGAAGTACGCTGTGAGAAGTCAGATTACCGATGCTCACCAGCGTTTCCGAGTTAGCGACAATCACACCTGCGTTTTTCAGCCCCATCATGCCAATGAACAGACCGATACCGCTGGTAATACCCACACGCAGACTCACCGGAATGTTGGCTATCATCCAGTAGCGAACGCGGAAAATCGTCAGTAACAGCAGACCTATCGCGCCCCAGAAGATTGCGCCCATCCCGACCTGCCACGGCAAGCCCATCGCCTGTACAACGACAAAAGCGAAGAACGCATTCAGGCCCATAGCGGGTGCCAGTGCAACTGGCAGGTTAGCAAACAGTCCCATCATAATACTGCCGAATGCAGCGATCAGACAGGTAGTGACGAAGACGGCGCTGGTATCCATGCCAGCAACGCCAAGAATTTGCGGGTTAACAAAAACGATGTAAACCATCGTCAGGAAGGTGGTAAAACCGGCGATCACTTCGGTCCGTGCCGTCGTGCCATGTTCGCGCAGTTTAAACACGCGTTCCAGCATCCCCTGACCAGAAGTCTGGGTGGTATGTTGATGACTCATTATCTATTTCCGAACAAGGAGGGAAAATCCGTCGCTATCGTATACCAAAATGCGACAATAGGCGCGTTTGTGAGAGACTTTTTTATTGGATTTACTTATACGGCAACGATTGCGTTGCGCAAATCGGCTCTACGAAAACGTTAAACTGATTAAAAAGGAAAGGCATGTCCCGGATAGAAGCGGTATTTTTCGACTGCGACGGTACGCTGGTCGACAGTGAAGTCATTTGCTCTCGCGCATATGTAACGATGTTCCAGGAATTTGGTATTACGCTCGATCCTGAAGTGGTATTCAAACGTTTCAAAGGTGTAAAACTGTACGAAATTATCGATATTGTTTCCCTTGAACATGGTGTTACGTTAGCGAAAACAGAAGCTGAACACGTTTACCGTGCAGAAGTCGCTCGGCTGTTCGATTCAGAACTGGAAGCCATCGAAGGGGCTGGAGCGCTCCTGTCAGCGATCACTGCGCCAATGTGTGTGGTATCTAACGGCCCAAATAACAAAATGCAGCATTCTATGGGCAAGCTGAATATGTTGCACTACTTCCCGGATAAACTGTTCAGCGGCTACGATATTCAGCGCTGGAAGCCAGACCCGGCGTTAATGTTCCATGCGGCAAAAGCGATGAATGTAAATGTAGAAAACTGCATTCTGGTTGATGACTCAGTTGCCGGTGCGCAATCTGGTATCGACGCAGGTATGGAAGTGTTCTACTTCTGCGCCGACCCGCACAATAAGCCGATCGTTCACCCGAAAGTCACCACCTTTACCCATCTTTCGCAGTTACCGGAACTGTGGAAAGCGCGTGGTTGGGATATTACGGCATAGTTCTTCACACTCCCTTCACTTACCCCGCTTAAATTGGCGCTCAAAGGTAAGTTAAGGGTGTTTGATATGTCTGTTTCACGTCGGGTAATACATCACGGACTTTATTTTGCGGTTTTAGGACCGTTAATTGGTGTTCTGTTTCTTGTCCTCTACATATTCTTCGCAAAAGAACCGCTGGTTCTTTTGGTAATAATACAGGTACTTCCATTGTTTCTCTTATTGTCGATTACTACGGGAGCTATTCCTGCATTGTTAACCGGCGTGATGGTCGCCTGTCTGCCGGAAAAGATCGGGTCACAGAAAAATTATCGTTGTCTGGCTGGTGGCATAGGTGGCGTCGTTATCACCGAGATCTATTGTGCAGTTATTGTACATATTAAGGGCATGGCTTCCTCGGAGTTGTTTGAAAACATTCTTTCTGGTGACAGTCTCGTTGTCCGCATCATTCCTGCATTGCTGGCAGGTGTGGTGATGAGCAGAATCATTACCCGTCTGCCCGGATTGGATATTTCATGTCCTGAAACAGACTCTTTAAGTTAAGCGGGATACTTTATCTTTGGGCTACTCAAAAGCAGACAGGATGTTACTATGACTCAAAATATCAGGCCGTTACCCCAATTCAAATATCATCCCAAGCCACTGGAAACAGGCGCATTTGAACAGGATAAAACCGTAGAGTGCGATTGCTGTGAACAACAGACGTCAGTTTATTACTCGGGTCCCTTTTATTGCGTTGATGAAGTTGAACATCTCTGTCCGTGGTGTATTGCGGACGGTTCTGCTGCTGAAAAGTTTGCAGGTAGTTTTCAGGATGATGCCAGCATAGAAGGTGTTGAATTTGAGTATGATGAAGAGGACGAATTTGCCGGTATTAAGAACACATATCCTGATGAAATGCTGAAAGAGTTGGTTGAACGCACGCCAGGTTATCATGGATGGCAACAGGAATTCTGGCTTGCGCATTGTGGCGATTTCTGTGCTTTTATCGGCTATGTGGGCTGGAATGATATAAAAGATCGCCTCGATGAATTTGCCAACCTTGAAGAAGATTGTGAGAATTTCGGTATTAGAAATTCTGATCTAGCTAAATGCCTGCAAAAGGGTGGTCATTGTCAGGGTTATCTCTTCCGCTGTCTCCACTGCGGCAAGCTGAGACTGTGGGGTGATTTTTCGTAGTTATTTAAATAATGAGAACAGGCCGGAGCGTAATTCATACATCCGGCCTTATTTCTTCAGCTTAACCGAGCGCTAATTCTGCGGCAGCGGCTTTATCAGCGATTACCATCAGCGAAGGATGCAGCTGCAACACGGAAGCTGGAACATCTTCGGTAACCGGACCTTGCAGCACATTTTTCAGTGCCTGCGCTTTACCTGCGCCACTGACAATTATCAGCAAGTTTTTCGCCGCCATGATGCTTTTCGGCCCCATCGTCACGTAGCTGTCAGGCACTAACGAAAAGTCGCCGCCCAACTCACCATGCGCCACAATATAAACCATCTCTCCCTGGATCGGGAACTCCACGGTTTGCTCATGGAAATGGGTCGTATTCGGCAAATTGCCACAAAAATGACCATCTGCACCTAATCCCAGCACCACCAAATCCAGGCCGCCTTCACGCGCCAGTTTCTGATCATGCTCGCGGTAGTTATCAATAGTGAGCTTCTGGATATTCTCTTCTTTGATCCCCGCAGGGGTGAAAAACAGATTACGCAGATTGGTAATCGTTACACCTTCTCCCTCTTTGCCGCGAAAGGGAATTTCATCGAAATTATAGAAATAGCAGTTATCGTACCAGGGCTTACCTTTAACCAGGGTGGTGAGGTATTCATACATGCCTTTGGGCGTGCTACCGGCGGTAATTGCCAGGTTAACACGACGCGTCTTCGACATATAACCAAGCAGATGGTGTGCCGCGACACGGCTCATTTCCTGGTAATCTTCGGTAATGATTAATTTCATCTTAGTGCCTTATTTTATTTAAATAATTTCTGTACGAAGG
>ENA-UERN01003539-UERN01003539.1-human-gut-metagenome-genome-assembly--contig:-NODE-3539-length-10772-cov-20.136045_pt1 | contig 10772 bp, 8 predicted proteins | sample MGYA00242950_ERZ507950 | MGnify/ENA primary metagenome ERZ507950 (study PRJEB26167, sample SAMN06115515) | human gut metagenome | host: Homo sapiens | place: China:Ningxia | collected 2014-11-26...
CTCATTGCATTCCTATACTCCGCGTTTTTCTTTTCTACCGACCACAGCTTTTTTCTTTACACCTCTTTGAACCTTCAAAAGCTCATCGTGATCGGCCTTGGTATCGCTGCGAACATTCTGCTGATCGGTCACCTGCAAAGGCAGTTCGAGTGCTCCAACATGGAAAAGATGCAGGCCGAAACCGAGGAAAAGCTTCAAGAAACAACAGAGAGCTACCGTGCAAAACTTTACCACGATGCCTTGACTGGCACATACAACCGCCGCTACTATGAGGATATCGCATCCCGTATCGTCGGCTCCGCAGGCATCGCGCTGATGGATGTGGACGATTTCAAGATCTGCAACGACACCTATGGGCATCACGCCGGAGATCTGGCGCTGGAAGCAGCGGCAAACGCCATTCAGTCCTGCATCCGCAGCTCCGATCTGCTCATCCGCTACGGCGGGGATGAATTTCTGCTGGTGCTGCCCGGCATTCCGAGCGATATCCTGCAAACCAAGCTGGAGCAGATCAGAGCCGCCGTGCAGCAGGCTACTGTACCCGGTTATTCGCATTTTCGCCTCTCACTGAGCATCGGCGGAACGATGCAGGCCATCACCGACTCGATGGAGAATGCGGTTCGCCGGGCAGACCGGCTGATGTATCAGGCAAAGTGCCGCAAGAATGCTGTCATGGTGGAGGTTCCGGGGCATAGTCTTGCAGCGCTGGAAAAACTTTTACAGAATAAGTCGCAGATCTTACTTGTGGATGACTCCGCAATGAACCGCATGATACTAAAGGAGATCCTGGGCGACGATTACAGCATTCTGGAAGCAGAAAACGGACAAGAATGCCTGGAAAAAATGCAGGCCGAAGCCGGGAATCTTGCGCTGGTGCTGCTGGACATCAACATGCCGGTCATGGATGGCTTCGAGGTGCTCAAGGCCATGAACGCCAACCACACCATCGAGGACATCCCGGTCATCATGATCTCCAGCGACGACTCCGACGCCGCGATCCGGCGCTCCTATGAGCTGGGAGCCAGCGATTACGTCAACCGCCCCTTCGATGCCCGCATCGTCTACCGCCGCGTGACCAACACCATCAAGCTGTACGCCAAGCAGCGGCGGCTGGTGCAGATGGTGTCGGACCAGATCCGCGCCCGCGAAAACAACACCGATATGCTGGTGGGTGTGCTGAGCCATATCGTGGAGTTCCGCAACGGCGAGAGCGGCGCCCATGTGCGGCACATCCGCATCATCACCGAGCTGCTGCTCCACCGCCTGCTGGAGATCAGCAGCCAGTACCCCATCACCGCCGAGCAGCAGGACAACATCCCGCTGGCCTCCGCCCTGCACGACATCGGCAAGATCGGCATCGACGAAAAGATCCTCAACAAACCCGGCAGGCTGACCCCGGAAGAATTTGAGGTCGTCAAGACCCACAGTATGCTGGGGGCCGAGATGCTGCACCAGCTGGAAGACTTCAACGAGCAGCCGCTGCTGCAGACCGCCTACGAGATCACCCGCTGGCACCACGAGCGCTGGGACGGGCGCGGCTACCCGGATGGGCTGAAGGGCGATGAAATTCCCATCAGCGCACAGCTGGTCGCGCTGGCCGATGTGTACGATGCACTGACCAGCGAACGCTGCTACAAAAAAGCCTTCTCCCACGAAAAAGCCGTGCAGATGATCCTGAACGGCGAGTGCGGAGCCTTCAACCCCTTGCTGCTGCAATGCCTGACGGATGTGCAGACCGACCTGAAAGTCCAGTTGCAGCAGCGGACGCAATAACAACAGGAGAACGACCCCCCATGAAACACATCCTCTCACGCCGTGCATTCCTGAACGGATGCACCCTGCTGGCGGCCTCGACGGCCCTCGGCGGCCTGACTGCCTGCGGCGGAACGGACGCGAAGAACAGCGGTCTGCCGCAGATCCTCATCGGAAGCGACACCTACCCGCCCTATATTTATCTGAACAATGACGGCACCCCGGCCGGGATCGACGTGGAGATCGCCACCGAGGCATTCCGCCGCATGGGATACGCTGCACGATTTGAAGTCATCGACTGGGAGCAGAAGACCGCCCTTGTGGAAAGCGGCGCCATCGACTGCATCTGGGGCTGCTTTTCCATGCAGGGCCGCGAAACGCTCTACCGGTGGGCCGGGCCTTATATGGTGAGCCGTCAGGTCGTGGCCGTGAACGCCGACAGCAGCATCCAGTCCCTCAGCGACCTTGCCGGGAAGACCGTTATGGTGCAGAGCACCTCCAAGCCAGAGGGCATCTTCCTCAGCGGCTCCGACCCGCGCATCCCGCAGACCGTCGAGGTGTTCAGCATCGAAGACCGCAGTGTGCAGTATGCCATGCTGGCCTGCGGCTATGTGGACGCCATCGCCGCCCACGAGACGGCCATCCTGCAATACATGAAAGACAACAACGCGGTGTTCCGCATCCTCGAAGAGCCGCTGCTGGTCACCGGGCTGGGCGTTGCCTTTGCCAAAAATGACAGCCGCGGGCTGGACCACCAGCTGAACGATACCTTTGCGCAGATGCGCGAGGACGGCACACTGGAACGGATCGTCGGCAAATACCTGGAACATGCTTCGCAGTATCTGGAGGTGGACACCATTGACGCGTAACAACAAAACCACTCCGAACACGCGGACCTGGGTGCTCTACATTCTCGTCGGTGTGCTCTTCATGGTGGGGGTCGTCCTGGCTTCCGGCTGGAAAGCCCTGCATGCGACCGAAGCGCGTTTCTGCCAGACGATCGCGTTCGTCAAATCGCAGTCCACCAGTTTTGAGCAGTACAACGATACCATCACGGCCAAAGCGCTCCGCCGCACGGCGGTCTCGGTGCACCAGCTGGCCGGTGACGCCGCACTCGACCTCTCCGACCCGCACTGCCTGAAACAGCAGACCGAGACGCTCTGGCTCACCGGCATTTCCGTGCTGCGCCCGGACGGCACACTCCTGTGCGAGTACACAGCGAACGGCATCGGCTATGCCCAGCTGGAAGACCGGCTCAAAAAGGAGACCGCGCTGGACGTCTTCCGCTTCCCGCAGAAGACCTACCTGAAGCGCGTTCTGCTGGCAGACGGGTCTGCCGTGGATGTGGCGGCACACCGGGCCGACCACGAAGAGGTCATCCTGCTGGCCTATCGCTGCACCCCGGCCAAATTTGTCGAGGGGACGGCACTGTCGATCCAGAGCATTCTGGACGGCTACCCAGAAGAGACCAGCGGCACCCTGTTCATCGTGCAGAACAATCAGGTCATTGCGTCCAACCGCCCAGAGCTGATCGGGCAGGACACCACCGCAAGCCCGCCGGTGCAGGAGATCCGCAGCACCGGGCTTGCGGAAAAGCTGACGCCCACCCACGGCTGGAACGGCTCCGGCTGCTATTTCGGCATGTACAGCCACGGCCGGTCGTTCGACCTCTATGCGTACACGGATGAAAAAACCGTGTTCCACGCGTCGCTCACGCTGGTCTTAACGGCACTGGTCTGTTACATCCTGCTCGTTTCGGTCTTGCAGATGCTGCGCCGACGCGCGGTGCAGGAGATGGAGCAGCAGAAAAAAGAGCAGGAGAAGAAGTATCAGACCCAGCTGGAAGAGCAGAACCGCAAACTGGAGATCGCGCTCCAGCACGAGGGCGCAGCCAACCGCGCCAAGCGGGAGTTCCTGTTCAACATGAGCCACGATATCCGCACCCCGATGAACGCCATCATCGGCTTCACCTCGCTGGCGGCGACCCACATCGACAACCGCGAGCAGGTGCTGGACTACCTGAAAAAGATCTCCACCTCCAGCCAGCATCTGCTCTCCCTCATCAACGATGTGCTGGATATGAGCCGCATCGAGAGCGGCAAGGTCAAGATCGAGGAAAAGGCGGTGCATCTGCCCGACCTTGTCCACGATGTGCGCTCCATCATCCAGCCCAACGTTGCGGCCAAACGGCTGTCGCTCTTCATTGATACCATGGACATTGAGGATGAGGACATCATCACCGACCCGCTGCGGCTGAACCAGATCCTGCTGAACATCCTGTCCAACGCCATCAAGTTCACCCCCACCGGCGGCATGATCAGCATCCGCATCGCCCAGAAGAACGGTGCGCCCAAGGGCTGCGTCTGCTATGAGTTCCGCATCAAGGACAACGGCATCGGCATGAGCGAAGAGTTCCAGAAGCACATCTTCGAGGAGTTCAGCCGGGAGGAAAGCTCCACCGTCAGCGGCATTCAGGGCACCGGCCTGGGAATGTCCATCACCAAGAACATCGTGGATCTGATGGGCGGCACCATCGCCCTCACGAGCGAGCCGGGCAAGGGCACCGAGTTCATCGTGACCCTCTGCTTCACACGCAGCGGGCAGAAAGCAGAGCCCAAGCAGCTCCCCCAGCTGGAAGGGCTGCGCGCACTGGTGGCAGACGACGATACCAACACCTGCCTGAACGTCAGCACCATGCTGTCCAAGATCGGGATGCGGCCGGAGTGGACGATCTCCGGCAAGGAAGCGGTCATCCGCACCAAATATGCGGTGGAGCAGGGCGATGCGTTCAGCGTCTACATCATCGACTGGCTGATCCCCGACATGAACGGCATCGAGATCGTGCGGCAGATCCGCAAGGTGATCGGGAATCGCTGCCCCATCATCATCCTGACGGCCTACGACTGGGCGGACATCGAGGACGAGGCCCGCGCCGCCGGAGTGACCGCGTTCTGCGAAAAGCCGCTCTTCCTCTCGGAGCTGCGCCGCGTTCTGGCCGAACCGTTCCGTGCAGAGCCTGCCTCCAAGCCCGCTCAATCCACTGCGGCCGACCTCAAGGGGAAGAAGCTCCTGCTGGTGGAAGACAACGAGCTGAACCGTGAGATCGCACTGGAGATCCTGAAAGAAGCCGGTTTTGTGGTGGATACCGCCGAGGACGGCGCGGTCGCCGTCCAAAAGATAAAGCAGGCGGCCCCCGGCCAGTATGACCTGATCCTGATGGACATCCAGATGCCCAATCTGGACGGCTACGAGGCCACGCGGCAGATCCGCGCCCTGCCGGACGCCGAGAAGGCCAACATCCCCATCTTTGCGATGACGGCGAACGCCTTTGAAGAAGACCGTCAGAACGCGCTGGCGGCCGGTATGAACGGCCATATCGCAAAGCCGCTGGACGTCCCGCACCTGCTGAGCGTCCTCGCAGATGCCCTGAAAAAATAACCCCCCAAAAAATGAAAAATACCGCTGCGCAGCTATTTTCTGCGCGGCGGTATTTTCTTTTTGGCTTTTTACTTCACCTGTGCCCCGGTGGTCAGCGCCTCGGACACGGCGTCCATCAGCGCGACCATGGTGCAGTAGTTGGCACCGTAGGTCTCGGTGTAGGCAGAGTAGGTGTCGATCTGCTCCTGCGTGGGGGCGATATCCATCGCCTCAGCCACTGCCTGGTAGAGCAGCGCTTCGCGGGCATACTCGGTGATGCTGTCGCTCATGGCATCCAGCAGGTCGTCGGCACTGTTGTAACCGGCAGCAGCCTGCAGGAAGCTGTCGAGATCATAGCCGTAATACTGGGCCATGGTGTAGTAGTAGTTCAGGCACTGGTTGACCTGATAATCGGTCACTTCTTTGGGCAGGTCCTTGAAGGTGGAGTTTGCCAGCAGATAATCCATCACCGCAGTGTTCAGGTTGTTCTGATACAGCATCTTCTGGTATTCGGCCCGCAGGTCTTCCACGGTGTGGACGCCGTCGGTGCTGCTGAAATTCTCCTCGACCCAGGCATCGGTCAGTTCCGGCAGGATCTCCTCGCTGATGTAGTTCAACGTGACGGAGAAGACTGCCTTTTTGTTGCTCAGGACCACCGCATTGCCCTCGGCATCGGTGGAGTCGCTGTAGCCGTCCGGGAAGGTGACGTTGACATCAAAGGTCTCGCCGGGCTTGTGGCCCACGATCTGGTCTTCAAAGCCGTCGATGAAGGAACCGCTGCCCAGCGTCAGGCTGTAGCCGCTGTAGGTACCGCCGGTAAATGCCACGCCATCCACGGTGCCCACATAGTCGATGTTGACGGTGTCGCCATCGGCAGCGGCACGGTCGGTGATCTGCTGCGTGGTGGTGTTCTGGCTGAGCAGGCTGTCGATCTGGGACTGCACGTCCTCCTCCGTCGGCTCGATGTCCGCCTTCTTCAGCGGGATGGAAGCGTAGTCCTCCGGCAGGGTCACATAATCCAGTGCGCGGATGCCGGACCAGTAGCCGTTCTCATCCAGACCGTCACTGTAGGCAAAATTCTGGTAGTCATAATCCGAAGCGCTGCCGTAGACAGACGCCTCCGAGCTGGTCGATGCGGAAGAGGACGCCGCAGACTTCGAGCAGCCCGCAGCCGTCAGCGCCAGCGCACCGGCGCAGAGAAGGCAGACTGCCTTCGAGATGATTCGTTTCAAGTGGATACCTCCTGTATCCCGGACGCCGCCGGGAACTGCAATTTTTTCAGACAGATCTTATTATAAAGGGTAAAAATGAAAAAGAAAAGGATTTTGCGAAATTTCCACAAGTTTCACGCAGCCTGCCACGTGAGGTCGTTGCTTTTTGTCAAAAGCTGTGATATCCTATAATTGCCGCAGCAAAGCGGCAAGGCGCTGTGTCCAGAACGCAGGCGGCAACTCCCTACCGGATGGCTTTGTTTCCATAAACAGGGCGCCGGGAGGGCGACTTTTGAACGTTTCTCCCCGGAGGCTCTGACCGAAAGGGGGAATGTACCCATGACATTGACCGAGATTCTTGCGCTGTTGACGTTCCTCGTCACAACGGTTTACGACACGATCGACATCGTGCTCCGATTCCGAGAGTTTCGCACAAAAAATGGACAAAAGAAATGACCGCCCCACGTTTAGCACCCGTTGGCGGTCATTCTTTTGATCTGCTGGTAGGGAGCTAGCCGTTTGTTGGGCCAGCGCCTTTTCTATTTGTAGTATAATCGTTCTATCGTCGTTTGTCAAGCTGTCGCCCCGCACACGCAAAAATCCTCTTGCGCTGCCGGGCCTGCGGCTTTATTATAATAAGAGAAGCACATCAACACAAGGAGGAACATCCATGGATTACAACAAAGCCGCTCTCGAAATGCACGAGAGCCACCACGGCAAAGTCGGCATCGTGAGCAAGGTCGAGGTCAGGACCCGCGACGACCTGTCCACGGCTTACACCCCCGGCGTCGCCGAGCCCTGCCGCAAGATCAAAGAGAACCCCGACGACGTGTACAAGTACACCTTCAAGAGCAACATGGTGGCCGTCGTGTCCAACGGCACCGCCGTGCTGGGCCTGGGCGACATCGGCCCCGAAGCCGGTCTGCCGGTCATGGAGGGCAAGGCCGTGCTGTTCAAGGAATTCGGCGGCGTGGATGCCTTCCCCATCTGCATCGACGCCCACGACGCCGCCAGCGTCATCGCGGCCTGCAAGGCCATCGCCCCGACCTTCGGCGGCATCAATCTGGAGGACATCAAAAGCCCGGAGTGCTTCGAGATCGAAGAAACGCTGGAGCGTGAGCTGGACATTCCCGTCTTCCATGACGACCAGCACGGCACCGCCATCGTCGTGACGGCTGCGCTCATCAACGCCCTGCGCGTGGTGGGCAAGAAGATGGAGGATGTCCACATCGTCCTGAACGGCCCCGGTGCCGCCGGCACGGCCATCATCAAGATGCTGATGACCGCCGGTGCCAAAGACATCGTGGCGGTGGACCAGTTCGGCACCCTGTACAAGGGCTGCAACAGCGCCGAGGCCCACAAGAACTGGCTGGGCGAAGTGACCAACCCCCGCCAGATCAAGGGCGGCCTGAAGGAGGCCATCGAGGGGGCCGACGTCTTCATCGGCGTGTCCCGCCCCGGCATCCTGACCACCGAGCTGTGCAGGACCATGAATCCGGACGCCATCGTTTTCGCCATGGCCAACCCCACCCCGGAGATCATGCCTGATGAGGCCAAGGCAGGCGGTGTGCGGGTCATGGCCACCGGCCGCAGCGACTTCCCGAATCAGGTGAACAACGTGCTCTGCTTCCCCGGCCTGTTCAAGGGTGCCCTGAGCGTCCGCGCACGGGACATCAACGATGCCATGAAGCTGGCCGCAGCCTACGCCATCGCCGACCTCATCACGGATGAGGACCGCAGCGAAGAGAACATCATCCCCGGCGCATTTGACCCCCGCGTGGCCGAGGCCGTGGCCTCTGCCGTGGCAAAAGCTGCCCGCGAGACCGGCGTGGCCCGTCTGTAAAGGAGGCGCGGCATGAGGACGATCTCCGCACAGTCCATCACCGATACCGTCGCCCGCCTGTGCATCGAGGCCAACACCCGCCTGCCCCAAGACGTGGAAGCGGCTCTGGCCAGAGCGCGGGAGGAAGAGCCGTGGCCGCTGGCGAAAACCACCCTCGACCTGCTGTGGTCGAACCTCGGTGCGGCGCAGGAGAAGGCTCTGCCCATCTGTCAGGACACCGGCATGGCCTGCGTCTTCGTGGAGCTGGGAACGGATGTCCACATCGACGGCAGCTTTGAGACCGCCATCCACGAGGGCGTCCGCCGGGGCTACACCGACGGCTACCTGCGCAAGAGCATCGTGGCCGACCCCCTGCGCCGGGGCAACACCGGCGACAACACCCCTGCCGCCATCACAGTCCACCTCGTGGACGGCGACGGCTGCACCATCACCGTGGCCCCCAAGGGCTTTGGCAGCGAGAACATGAGCCGCATCCAGATGCTCAAACCGGCCGATGGCGTGGAAGGGTTCAAGAAATTCGTGTTGGAAACGGTCACGCTGGCAGGCTCCAACCCCTGCCCGCCCATCGTGCTGGGCATCGGCGTGGGCGGCAGCTTCGACAAGGTCGCCTATCTGGCCAAAAAAGCTCTGCTCCGCCCGCTGGACATCCCCAACCCGGACCCCTACTATGCCGCCCTCGAACGCGAACTGCTGGCCGCCGTCAACGAGACCGGCATCGGCCCGCAGGGCTTCGGCGGCAGGACCACCTGCCTGGGCCTTGCCATCGAGCAGATGCCCACCCATGTGGCGGGTCTGCCCGTGGCCGTGAACGTTTCCTGCCATGTCACCCGCCGCGCCAGCGCGACGCTGTAAACGATTCCCTTTCCGTCAAAGGCGTGAGCCTATTAGGAGGCTTGATGAACATGCAATACGAACTGACCACCCCCTGCACCGCGCAGGACCTGGCCCCGCTCCAGGCGGGCGACACCGTTCTGCTGTCCGGTGTGGTCTACACGGCCCGCGACCAGGCGCACAAACGGATGCTGGAAGCACTGGACCGGGGCGAACCGCTCCCCTTCGACCTCGAAGGCAGCGCCATCTACTACGTTGGCCCCACACCGGAGCGCCCCGGTGCGGTCATTGGCTCGGCCGGGCCCACCACCAGCGGCCGGATGGACGCGATGAGCCCCCGCCTGCTGGACCTGGGCAACAAGGTCATGATCGGCAAGGGCAAGCGGGATGCCGCCGTCAAGGAAGCTGTCGTGCGCAACGGCGCGGTCTATTTGGCCGCGCTGGGCGGGGCCGGTGCCCTGATGGCCAAGAGCGTCAAAACGCTGGAAGTCATCGCCTGGCCGGACCTCGGCTGCGAAGCCGTCCGCCGCCTGACCGTGGAGCAGATGCCCCTGACCGTCATTCTGGATGCCCACGGCGGCGACCTCTATCTCTCCGGTCCGGAAGCCTACCGCGCGTCCAGATAAGCACGTTCCACAAGATTTCAGGCCCTGTTTCCGGTCAAAATAGCAAAATCATGCAGAAGAAGCTCAGTTTGTTTTAGCAAACTTCCGCCGAACGACTTGCATCCCCCGGCAGAATGTGGTATCCTATAACAAACCGAACCGATGTGCGTTTTTCTGCTCCGGGCCGGAAATCAAGAAAGGCAGGAGGCCGACAACCATGCAGATCCACCAATCCGCAGAAGATTACCTTGAAACGATCCTGATGCTGAATCAGAGGATGGGCCGCGTCCGTTCCATCGACGTGGTCAACGAACTGGGCTACACCAAAGCCAGCGTCAGCATCGCGATGAAAAAGCTGCGGGAGAACGGCTACATTGCGGTGGACGGTGAGGGCAACCTGACCCTGCTGGAACCGGGCCGCGAGATCGCCGAGCGCATTTACAGCCGCCACCGGCTGCTGACCCACTTCTTCGTGCAGCTGGGCGTGGAAGAGGACATCGCCGCAGAGGATGCCTGCAAGGCAGAGCATATCCTCAGCGAGCAGACGCTGGAAAAGATCCGCGAGTATGCCCTGCTCCACGACGCCGAGAGCACCCTGAAAAACGAAGACTGACCCAAAACCACAAAAGGGACTGCCCGAACCGGCAGTCCCTTTTCTGTTTTCACATCTTCAGTAGGCATCCAGCCCCAGGCTGACATCCAGTGCCTGATCGACCCGTTTCTGGTCTTCCGGCGTGATCTGCCCTGCGCGCTCCCGCAGGCGGTGTTTGTCCAGCGTGCGGATCTGCTCCAGCAGCACGACGCTGTCCTTGGCGAGGCCGGTGTCCGCTGCCCGGATATTGATATGGGTGGGCAGGCGGGCTTTGTCCAGCCGGGATGTAATGGCCGCCGCGATGACGGTGGGGCTGTGGCGGTTTCCGATCTCGTTCTGCACGATGAGCACCGGCCGGATGCCGCCCTGCTCGGACCCCACCACCGGCGAAAGGTCTGCGTAAAAAACTTCTCCTCTGTGTACTTCCATGGAATCAACCCTCCCTGTCTGCCTCTAGTATGGGCTGTGCCGGGCGGCGGTATGCACGCGGGGGCTTTCTTCCATTTTATGCAGCGGAGCAG
>ENA-UERN01003540-UERN01003540.1-human-gut-metagenome-genome-assembly--contig:-NODE-3540-length-10772-cov-3.165872_pt1 | contig 10772 bp, 9 predicted proteins | sample MGYA00242950_ERZ507950 | MGnify/ENA primary metagenome ERZ507950 (study PRJEB26167, sample SAMN06115515) | human gut metagenome | host: Homo sapiens | place: China:Ningxia | collected 2014-11-26...
TGCCTTTACTGCTTGATTTAATGCGTCTTCATCCAGAGAACCAAACCCCTCGTCCACGAACATGGCATCCATCTGTATTCCACCGGCCATAGACTGGATCTCATCTGAAAGGCCAAGTGCAAGAGACAGAGATGCCTGAAAAGTCTCGCCTCCGGAAAGTGTCTTTACACTCCGCTCACTTCCGTTGTAATGGTCGATGACATTTAGCTCCAACCCACTTTTATCCTTTTTATTGTCAGCACTTTCCCGCCGCTTCATCTCATACTGTCCGCTGCTCATCGTCATCAGCCGAAGATTCGCCCGCCGTAAGATCCGGTCAAAATATGCCATCTGGACATAGGTTTCAAGTTCAACTTTACTTTTACCGTTTAATGTTCCGCCTGCCGTATCCGCAAGGGAATGGATCCAGACATATTCCTTTTCCGTCTGTTCCATTCTGCCCTGCTGGCCACATACAGCTTCATAGATTCTGAGATTATTGTGCCAGGACGAATGTATTTTTTCACGAAGCTTTGATGTCTCTGCCTTCTCTGTTTCCAAATATTCCATTGTCTCTGAAAGTTCTTTTTCTGGAATATCTTCGAATCCCCGAATCTGCTTTTTAAGAGCTTCCGCTGCTGAATTCAGACTGGCATTCTGGTTCTGACATCGCTCCAGAGCCTTTTTCGCGTCAATTGCTTCCTGATCAAGTTCACTTTTTCTGGTTTTCATGGCTTGCAGATTATTTTCAATCTCCACAGCATTTTGACCTTCCAGCTTTCTCTGAAACTCTTCCACATGCTTCCGCAGCATTGTTAATACTGTCACCAGATTCTGTTCTGAAAGAGCAAGTTCTTTGTTTCTTTCTCCTGCAGCATTCAGATCTGTTTCCAGACGGTTTATCATACCACCCAATCCATCCAGCACTTTCTGCTGTTCTGTGTTCGCTTTTATGCGGATCTCCAAAGCCCGGAGTTCATCATCTAATTTTTCAATTACCGGATCTGCTGCAGTCACAAGCTCGTCAGGACCAGTTACAATTAAGGCCTCTTTGACCAGATTTTTTTCCGTTCCGCAGATCAGCTCAGCTGTATTTCTCATTTCCTGATCTAAATTCCTTTTAAAAAAGCTGGCTCTTTCACTAAGTCTCTGGACCTTTTCTTCTGCCTGCGCCTTTTCCTGTTCTTTTCGCTTCAGTTCCTTCTGGTCCGGAATTTCTTCTGAAAGTTTCGCCGGAGCCGGATGATGAATCGAACCGCATACCGGGCAGGGCATTCCAGCCTGTAAATTTTGGGCCAGAATTCCAGCCTGAGCATCCAAAAATAAGCGTTCAAGATGTGCATAGACACTGCGAATCTCATCGCACTGATCAACAGCACTCCGGTATTCCTCCTGAGCATTTTTTAACTCTCTATTGATAGACTCCACCCGGTTCATCTGTTCTTCCAGTTCATTTTTTCGGTGCAAAAGTTTCTCTTTTGCACGTGTGAGCTGTTCTCTTTCTACCGGCACTCCCAGATTATGCTCTTTCTCCCCGCGCCTGTCTTCCAGTTCTTTCTGGAGGCTGCTGACTTGATTTTCATTTTCCTTTTTTTCTTCCTGAATCTTCAAAAGAAGCTTTTCTTTTCCGTCGATCTCTTCACGAGTCTTATCCAGCTCGATAAAGCTTTGACGGCTAAGTTCAAGTTTCTGAATCCGTTCTGTCAGTTTCTCGCGTGTTCCTTCCTGCTTTTCTATCCTGTTCCACTCAGCGAGCACCCGTCCATATTCCGGCTGCAGTAACTCCAACTCCTGCTGTTTTGCTTTAAGTTCAGCTGCTGTCTTTTTTAGTAGGTCCGCTTTTCCCTTTTTTTCACTAACACTGCAAATCTGCTCTTCAATTTTCCTTAGAGTTTTATCCAGTATCTCCAAACGCTCCTGCTCTTTTTTCGTCTCAGCACGCAGTAAATTGATTCCATCAGTTATTTTCCCCTCGAAACCGGCTTTCTTTAAAGCAAGGAACTCCTGACCGGCAGCCGGATCCTCCTCAAAACTGGCATCATTCAAATACTGGCTGATACTCCGGCGCAGTTCATCGTAATCTTTTCTTCTTCTCCGTTCTTCGTCCCTGAGACGTATCTGAATCGTCTGATAGATTTCCGTATGAAAAATCTGCCGGAAGATTTCCCCACGTTCGGCAGTTCCTGCAATCAGGAGTTTCTGAAAATCCCCCTGTGCGATCATCGCGATCTGGGTAAATTGCTTATAGTCAAGCCCCATAAGTTCCGTTACCGCCTTTGTCACTGCCCCCATTTTCGTAACAGGCTGACGTTCGTCGGGATAAAAGAGCTCCGCATCTGCCTTTTTTGTTGTAAATCCGGTTCCACGTTTCTTTTGGGTCTGATATTCCGGATTTCTACGAATTTTATATTCTTTTCGCTGGTAGGAAAAAGTCAATTCTACGAATGTTTCTGTCTCTGCCTTTGCGTATTTGCTGCGGAACATTCCGGATTCCCGCACAGTCCCACTCGCTTCCCCATACAGGGCAAATGTGATTGCGTCAAAGACCGTTGTCTTACCGGCACCTGTATCCCCCGTAATCAAGTAGAGCCCGTGTTCTCCAAGTTTTTCAAAATCAATCGTGCTCTCTCCCGCATAGGGGCCAAAAGCACTGATCACCAGTTTTTTTGGCTTCATTCTTTTATCTCCCGGATCAATTTTTCTGCAAACTCTTCCTGCTGTTTCATCATAGGCTGGTTATTCTGAAGCTCATAAAACTCCCGGAACAGTTCTAACTCTGTTTTTTCTTCTACATCCTGAACCGCGTCAATCTGGCTGCTGGCTCTTGTCCTTTGATTATCATACAAAAGCTGCATAATATTCGGATAGATGACTCTCAGCTTCTGAAGTCCATCCGGCACATCATCCTCATCCGTCAACGTTACCTGAATATAGTCTTCACAGTTCATATCCCGATAAAACGAACGGGCAGTCAGTTCCATATATGTTCCCCGGAGCTTTCGCATATCCCGAAATGGTTTTAAAGGCAGAAGTCTGATCTTTACCGTTCCCTTTTCTTCCATCTCCACGACCGTGATCGTTTTTTCCTGATCCGTCTCAGAGAAGGAATATTTCAGGGGCGTTCCGCAGTACCGCACCATGCCCTTTCCCACATTCTGAGGACTATGGATATGCCCCAAGGCTGTATAATCAAAAGCCTCAAAGACTGAAGCATCAATATTATCAAGACCTCCGACCTGGATATCCTCCGATTCGCATCGGGACGCTCCTGTAACAAACTGGTGCGCCACGAGGATATTTCTCTCATTCGGATCGATCTCCATGTGGCTGATCACTGCACGTACTGCAGACTGGACATCTGTAATCAAATCTGACTCATCTTCAAATACGCGGCGCACAGCTGCCGGACGGATAAACGGAAGAAGATGGATCCAGACCGTCCCATACTGATCTGCGATCGGAATTTTCATGACAGTTCCATCATAGACGGGGGAGAGATAAATTCCCCGGCTGTTTAGCAGTCTTCCTCCAAAAGCCAGTCGTTCCGCAGAATCATGGTTTCCGCTGATAACAAAGATGGGGAATTTTCTCTCCGCCAGCTTTGTGATAAACTCATCGAACACCTGAACTGCTTCCGCGGAGGGAATCTGTTTATCATAGATATCTCCTGCCAGGATCACTCCGTCCGGCATCTCCTTCTCCGCGAGATCCAGGATCCTTTCAAGAATATATTTCTGGTCCTCGATCATAGAAAATTCATTCACTCTCTTTCCGATATGAAGATCTGATAAATGGAATAATCTCATCTGTGCCTCCTGTGGTCTCTGCTGTTAATCCTATTGTAATGTCTCTCACCGGCAATAGCAAGCCATTGTCTTATAAAGAATAAGACCCCGGAACATATATCTGTCCATGGGATCTTATTCTCTGGTCAAAAAACGGTTCTTACCGCAACACTCATATCCGGGAAACATCTTTTTGAGGATCACTTTATATACGGATTCCCCGGTGTCTCCGCATAGTATTCCACGGAGATCATATTTCCGGCGCGTATCTCATCTGAAACCATTCCGTTTATCAATTTCAGCTCATAAACGTATTCCCGTACCGACATACCGGAGTGGTGATAATAAGTTTTTGCAATCGACCAGAGTGTATCACCTTTTTCTACCTCGATCGTCGTATAATAGCGGTTATAGACTGTATCATCACTCTCTTCATTCGCCATAACCAGAGTCTTTCCGAAAAAGCAGGACATAATCATTACAATCATAACAAGGGCTATCAAATACTTCTTCATACAGCTTCCTCCTTTGTATCCAGCGAGTCCAAACTTACGTTTGCGAACATCTGTTCTGTATCAAATTCTATCACACGAACATATGTTTGTCAATTCTTTTTCGGTATTTTTCGAACAAAGGTTTGCTTTTTCCCGTATTTTATGGTACTATGTATACAGATGAAAAAAGGAGGGATTTCATGAGTCAGGGAAAAATTACTGATAAGCAGAGAGAAATACTTGAATATATAAAAGAAATGATCTTAAAGAAAGGTTATCCGCCGGCTGTGCGCGAGATTTGTGAAGCGGTACACTTAAAGTCCACTTCCTCCGTGCACTCTCATCTGGAATCCTTGGAAAAAAACGGCTATATCCGTCGTGATCCGACAAAGCCGAGAACGATCGAGATCCTTGATGACGATTTCGCCCTGACGAGACGCGAACTCGTAAACGTGCCGGTGATCGGTACGGTCGCTGCCGGAGTGCCAATCCTTGCAGAACAGAACATCGAAGATTATCTCCCGATTCCTGCAGAAATTCTTCCAAATAAGGAAGTATTTATGTTGAAGGTAAAAGGAAACAGTATGATCGAGGCCGGAATCTACAACGGCGATAAAGTGATCGTTGCAAAGCAGCCAAACGCTGAAAACGGTGATAAGGTCGTTGCTCTGGTGGACGATTCCGCTACTGTAAAAACTTTCTATAAGGAAAATGGCCATTTCCGTCTCCAACCGGAAAATTCCTCGATGGATCCGATCATTCTTGACCAGGTCGAGATCCTCGGAAAGGTCATCGGTCTTTTCCGTATGATGAATTAAACCGATCTTTATTTTTACGGATAGTTCTTAAAGAATCGCTGTGATCCTCGAGGAACGTCTCTCCCCGCCGGAGACCTCACTCCCACCGTGATGAACTTGCGATGACTTGCCGTTCGAAAAAGGCAGACATCTTATATGGCTCAGAGAAAAAGCCCCACTGGATATCTATGACTATACGACATCATTCGAGATCCGGTGGGGCTTCATGTTTTATTGTATTTCAAATTCTGCCGGTACCGAATATACTCTGCCGTCCGGCAAATAAATCTCTTTTATCATTTTATATCTGCCTTTCTGGAGTTCTCCGTATAACCATGCAAAATCTATATCCATAAACCGAGATTCTCCGGGTTCCAATTCGTAGGCAATCTCTATAAAACCATAATCTTCGGGTAAAACCGGAAGTTTCTCCCAGCTATCATCCCGAAAGACCTCCATTGTATACGCTTCCCCATAGATTATCGTTTCATTGCTGACATTGGAAAGCTTCAGCTGAAGGCTGTCAGAAGTTGCCAGCCTAATTTCTGCATGTACATAATCAAGATACTCCACAGTTTCTTCCTTTGTAGCCTTTTCTGCTTCAAAGAGTGCAAAACCTGAATCATACTTTACATATAGTTTTTGAGGAGATTCCGGATCCCTGTAAACCTCCTGCCCTACGTTTAAATGGGTGCCGTTTAAATCTTTTGTAGGGTATTCCAAGTTATTCACAAAGGCTATCTGACCTAAATACTCCCAGCTTCCCTTTTGTTGGAAATCAAAGCCGGTGGCATTATACAAATACAGGGAACCATCATAAAATAAAGAGATGCGTTGTACCTCTTCAGAAGCATAACCAGTAGGGACGATCGTGTTTGTTTCCTGCGCTGCATTGGGTACAGTATGGCAGCCGACCAGAAGCAGGCCGGAGATTCCCAATATGACTAATAATTCTTTTCTCATTATGACACCGCCTCTCCATATGTTTGTATTACAAGACAACATTTCTATTATTATTATAAATAAACTCCTGACCATATGCCATAAAGTTTTCCTTACATTTTTTTACAATTCTTACTGTTTTTATACCCGCCTTGCTTTATACCTGGTTTTCTGAGATAATAAAGTCTGATAAGCAAAAACCTATAATGAAAGGAATTTTTCAATATGAAAAAAACAATTACAACGCTTCTGACTCTTACCATGGCTGCTTCTCTGGCAGGATGCGGCAGCAAGCCTGCAGATGAACCGACGAAATCCCCGGAGACGGTGATTGAATCGGCGGTTGATTTTTATACAGAAGTTTGGGATGCTTTTGGCGAGGACAGGCAGTTTGCAGCTGTAGGCGGTGATGCAGAGAATGAAGCGGAAGCGCCGGCAAAATTCGCCATGACTGATGAGAATAAGGAGACATTTGAGTATCTTCTTCATGTAAACGATGAGCTTTATGATATGCTGGATGATGATACAGCTACCCTGCAGCATATGATGAACACCAATACTTTCAGTTCTGCCTTTGCGAAGCTTAAGAACCCCTCGAAAGCAGAAGAATTTGCCGAGGATTACAAAGCTGAGATTCAGGGTCAGCACTGGATGTGCGGATTCCCGGATAAAGTGGTTGTCATCTCGGTTGCGGATTATGTCATGATGGCATATGGCGCTGAGGAATGTGTCGATGATCTGGTTGAGGCCTGCTCGGAAGTGACACCGGATTCCACCGTTCTGGTGGATGCACCGGCTGTACTTGATTAGGAGGAACCTATGCTTTTTTCGAGCATACCATTTTTATTCTGGTTTCTGCCCGGTGTCCTGATCCTTTATGCTGCAGCACCGGGATCATTGAAAAATACGGTTCTCCTGCTTTCCAGCCTGTGTTTCTATGGCTGGGGAGAACCGAAGTACGTAGTCTGGATGGTAGTTGCCATCCTGATGGCATATATATTCGGATTGCTGATCGAGCGTTACCAGAGTATCCCGAAGCTTGCCAGGCTTTTTCTCGCACTTTCGGTTTCATCCAGCCTTCTCATGCTTGGTTATTTTAAATACGCAGATTTTTTTATCCGTAATGTAAATGCCGTCACCGGATGTTCGATTTCCCTGCTTAACATCACACTTCCCATCGGAATCAGCTTTTATACCTTCCAGATACTCAGTTATACGGTGGATATATACAGGCAGGATGTGAAAGCCCAGAGAAATCCGATAGACCTGGCTGCATATGTGGCACTCTTTCCTCAGCTGATCGCCGGTCCCATCGTCCGCTATTCGGATATTGCAGAACAGTTGAAGGGGCGTATTCATACTATGGGCAAGACGGCTCAGGGAATCCGCCGATTTATCTTAGGACTCGGCAAGAAGATTCTGATCGCCAATCTGCTTGGAGAATTGTGCAGCATCTTCCGGACTTCGGATGATAAATCGGTACTTTTCTTCTGGCTCTATGCAGTCGCCTATACCCTTCATGTATATTTTGATTTTTCAGGATACAGTGATATGGCCATCGGACTTGGAAAGCTATTTGGATTTGATTTTCTGGAAAATTTTAATTATCCTTTTATCTCGAAAAGTATAACTGAATTCTGGCGTCGCTGGCATATGTCTCTCGGCACCTGGTTTCGGGATTATGTCTATATTCCTCTGGGAGGCAGTCGTGTAAGTTTACCGCGGCATCTGTTTAATATATTTCTGGTCTGGATGCTGACGGGCTTCTGGCATGGTGCCGCCTGGAATTTCGTAATCTGGGGACTTTATTTTGCTCTGCTGCTGATTCTGGAGAAGATATGGCTTTTGGAAATCCTTAAAAAGAGCCATGTCTTAAACCGCATCTATGTATTGACTGCTGCTGCAATCAGTTTTGTGATCTTTGATGCCACTGATATGTCCCAGGCATTCTCGTACCTGAAAGCCATGTTTGGAACAGGCGGATATCCATTGATTTCTGAAGCATGCAGCTACTATTTCCGCAGCTATTTTGTGGTCTTGATGATAGCCCTGCTTGGTGCGACACCGATTCCAAAGTCCTTTTACAGACAGATCCAGCAATGGAAAACAGGAACAGCAGTTATGTTATTCGCAGAACCACTGGCACTTTCAGCCCTGCTGCTTATCTGTACGGCTTTTCTTGTGGATGGCTCCTTTAACCCATTTCTTTATTTCAGGTTTTAGGAATTCTGAGGTCGGGAAGGAATGATAGATGATAGAATGTAAGAATATAAAAAGCATGAAGAATACAAACAATGCAAAAAATATCAATCATATAAACAACATAGTTACAGTGGTTGTGCTGGGAGTCGTATTTGTTAGCCTTACCATGGCGTCCTGGCTGCTGCCGCCCCAGGAGTTTTCTGACAACGAACGGCGAAAGCTTGCACAGCGCCCGAAGTTTTCCCTGGATACCATGTCCGATGGAAGCTTTATGACGGAATTTGAAAAGTATACTCTTGATCAATTTCCGCTGCGAGATCAGTTCCGGACGTTGAAAGCCTATACCACCTACGATGTGTTTGGTCAGCTTGATAATCATGATATTTATATACAGGATGGTTATGCAGCAAAGCTTGAATATCCGCTTCAAATGGATTCTCTGGAACATGCAGCGGACCGGTTTGCATATATCTATGAGAAATATCTGGCTGACAAGGAGATGAATATTTATCTCTCCATTGTCCCGGATAAAAGCTACTTTCTTGCGGAGAAACATGGATACCTCTCCACGGACTATGAAAAACTGTTCCATATGATGCGGAATCACATGAACTACGCAGACTATATCGATATCACAGGAACGCTGGATATTACGGATTACTATAAGACCGATACCCATTGGCGTCAGGAGAAGCTTCCAGAGACGGCAGCTGTTCTTGCGGAGGGCATGGGGACGTCTATCTCAGGAGCTTACACAGAATATGCGTTGGATGTCCCTTTTTATGGTGTATATTATGGTCAATCTGCTCTTCCACTGCCGCCGGAAACGCTATATTATCTATCCAATGATGTTTTAGATGGCTGTATCGTGACCAATCATGAGGATCAGACGATGGGTTCCATCTACAATATGGAGAAAAAATCCGGCAAAGATCCTTATGAGATCTTTCTTTCCGGTCCCCGCTCCCTGATAACCATCGAGAATCCGAACTGTAAATCGGACAAAGAGCTTGTCATTTTCCGGGATTCCTTTGGCAGCAGTATCGCGCCTCTTCTTTCGGAAGGGTATGCCAAAATCACTCTGGTGGATATCCGGTATCTGAGGGCAGATTTACTTGAACGTTTTATAGAATTTAAGAATCAGGATGTACTGTTTCTGTACAGTACATCGGTACTGAATCATAGTGAGACATTGACCTGATTGTAAACCTTGCAGAAGCATTGATCTGCCAAAATCAAAACAGATTTTACTCGCCCACCTTCTATTGTCCATGCCAATCAGCTTTCTAAATAAACCGTCCGGCCGGATAAATTTCGCTGTTCAATCCGCTGCGTTCGTGATAGAATGAAAGCAAGTGTTTCGGGATAGTACAGAATCATGGAGGGATGCAAATGGAACCGATGTATTTGTCAATCCAGCCCGTGGAAACCGGGAAGCGGATAAAGCAGCTGCTTTCGGAGCAAAACTATACGATCCGCGAGATCCAGGGTGCGTTCGGCTTTGAAAACCCACAGGCAATCTATAAGTGGATCGCCGGAAAATCGCTGCCGAGCCTGGACAACTTTATCATTCTCAGCAGATTATTACATACCAGTATTGAAAATATCCTCGTCATTGACGGGGATATTCCTCGTTTATGGGTCAGTTTAAACCAGTGGTTCAATGACATCTTCTCTCTCCTGCCTTATAATCGTGTCATAAGGAAGTGATGCGAAGGAGGCGAAACACATTATGAAAATAACTTCGGCTTATGCCAATAAACTGCTCAAAAGTCTGGCGGACGAAAAATCTTACTGGGAGGCCCAGGAAGCGTCATCCCGCACTTACGTTGCCGCTGTCGGCGAGGAACCGGTCATCCCGAAATATGACTATTCCGCCGTTTCTGAGACGTTAAAAGAAATCGACCGAAAAGCCGTCATCATCAAGCACGCCCTGAACCTGGCCAATGCCACCGCAAAGATCATGGTAGGCGATACGGAAATGAGTGTCGACAGCATTCTGGTAAGAATGGCACAACTTAGCTCCCGCAAAGCGACTCTGGACACCATGCGGAAATATCTGCCAAAAATGAGGGAATCTTCCCATGCATTCAGCTCCAGAAATGCCGTTCCTGAATACCGCTACACCAATTATGATCCAGAACTGGTAAAACGTGATTATGAATGCATCTCCGGTGAGATCATGGAAATGCAGATTGCCCTTGACCGGTACAATCAGACATTTCTGTTCGAAGTGGATATTTAGATTTATTCCGTACAGGGGACTTTTTAAATGCAAATACGATGGTTAAACGTTCAATGGCATGGATTATTTTGTTATTTTTTATCCGTTGTATCTTAAGGTTCATGGTACGCTAATCAGATAAATAGAAATGGGAATCATCCTCCTGTAGAAAACCCGTGAGAGATCACATCGGTGCCGGGGTACGGTTTCAGGTACCACAGGGTGCGGGATGTAAGTTCCGCATCCTTTTCCTTGCAGACAATCACAAAAAGGAGCATACATGAAAAATTTTCTGAGACTTGGCGGTCTCTCCATTCTGTCCGTCCAGTATATGTACATTGATCATAAA
>ENA-UERN01003545-UERN01003545.1-human-gut-metagenome-genome-assembly--contig:-NODE-3545-length-10758-cov-2.999064_pt1 | contig 10758 bp, 8 predicted proteins | sample MGYA00242950_ERZ507950 | MGnify/ENA primary metagenome ERZ507950 (study PRJEB26167, sample SAMN06115515) | human gut metagenome | host: Homo sapiens | place: China:Ningxia | collected 2014-11-26...
GTAATCTTCGATCCGGAAGAAACATGGGTCGTTGATCCGATCAAGTTTGAATCGAAGGGACACAATACCCCATATACCGGACAGACATTAGTTGGAAAGGTTCTGACAACCATCGTAGATGGTGAGCTCCGCTACAATGGGGCAATTATAGAAGATCAGTAGGAGGCCGTTGAGCGGATGCGAGTGGCATTACCATAATAGGAGGACAAATAAATGATTAATGAATTAGTAGCACAGATTGAGAAGAAGGACGCACCGATTGTAGTCGGATTAGATCCGATGCTTTCCTATGTACCGGAGTATATCCAGAAGAAAGCATTTTCTGAGTATGGAGAGACCTTAAAAGGTGCAGCTGAGGCAATCTGGGAATACAATAAAGGAATTATCAACGCAACTTACGATCTGATTCCGGCAGTGAAACCGCAGATCGCAATGTATGAGCAGTTTGGAATCGAGGGACTCATTGCATTCCACAAGACCTGTGCATATGCAAAGGAGAAGGGACTTGTAATCATCGGCGACATCAAGCGTGGTGACATCGGATCTACATCAACGGCATATGCAGTCGGACATCTTGGCAAGGTGCAGGTAGGAAGCAAGGAGTATGCCGGATTTGATGAGGATTTCGTGACAGTCAATCCATATCTTGGAACCGATGGTGTGAAGCCATTTGTGGATGTATGCAAGCAGTACAATAAGGGTATCTTCGTACTTGTGAAGACATCCAATCCATCTTCCGGCGAGTTTCAGGATCAGCTTATTAATGGCCGTCCATTGTATGAACTTGTCGCTGAGAAAGTCGTTGAGTGGGGTGAAGCCTGCATGGGCGATACATACAGCAATGTCGGATGTGTGGTTGGTGCGACATATCCGGAGATGGGTAAGATACTCCGGAAGCTGATGCCGAAGACATACATCCTTGTACCGGGCTACGGTGCGCAGGGCGGCAAGGCAGAAGATCTCGTACATTACTTCAATCCGGATGGACTTGGTGCGATCGTCAACTCTTCCCGTGGCATCATCGCTGCTTACAAGCAGGACAAATACGCATCCTTCGGTGAGACCGGATATGCAGATGCGAGCCGCCAGGCAGTCAAGGACATGATCGCCGACATCAACGGCGCCAGAGGAGGACGCAAATAAACCGAAGGTTTATATCTAGGATGCGTCCGACGAAATACCACAGAGCGAAAGCGATGTGGTGATACCCGTACGCAAGCCACTAATAAATACAAGATAGCAGATTTATCGATGCATTTTGAAAAGGTTACTATGAAATAGTTATAATTGCGAAACATCAAAAACGTTTATTGAGTTGCACATATTTACCAATTCATACGCAGACCATTGGAACATGTCGGTACTTAACGAATTGCTCCCAGATGTTTTTTCTGGGGCAATGAGTTTAGTACCGCTACATGTGGAAGTGAGCGGGAGCGCGTCTGCGTAGAATTGCGTAATATGTGCAACGGATTACCGAGAAGTAGGATGTTTCGCAATAAAACAATTAAGAGGAGTCGAAAATGGGAAAGATAAAGATGGAGGCGAAGATCATCCGTCAGGACGAGATCGCCACAGACATATATTCAATGGTGATACAGGCACCGGAGATTGCCAGCCAGGCAGTACCGGGACAGTTTATCGACGTGTATTCTGCAGATGGAAGCAAGCTGCTTCCACGTCCGATCAGTTTGTGTGAGATTGACCGTGCAGCAGGTACACTCCGGATCGTATATCGTATTGCAGGAAAGGGCACAAAGGAATTCTCGATGCTCACTTCCGATCATACAATCACGATACTCGGACCACTCGGAAACGGATTTACGAAGAAGGATAAGAAGGCAATCCTGATCGGCGGCGGAATCGGTATTCCACCGATGCTGCAGCTTGCGAAGGAGCTTACCTGCGAGAAGTCGATCGTGCTTGGATTCCGTGATGAGGAATTCTTATCAGAGGAATTTGAACCATATGGAACCGTATACAAATCCAGCGACAACGGCGCAATCGGTGTCAAAGGAACGGTTATGGATGCAATTCGCCAGTACGGCATCGAGGGCACAGAGATTTATGCCTGCGGACCAACACCGATGCTTCGTGCGATTCAGAGCTATGCACTGGAACATGGCATCGAAGCACAGTTATCCTTAGAAGAGCGTATGGCATGCGGTGTGGGTGCCTGCCTTGCCTGCGTATGCAAGTCGAAGGAGATTGACGACCATTCACAGGTGAAGAATAAGCGTGTATGCAAGGATGGCCCTGTATTTTATGCTGAGGAGGTGGAGCTGTAATGAATACAAAGGTAAGTATTGCAGGTGTGGAGCTTAAGAATCCAATCACCGTTGCATCCGGTACATTTGGCTCTGGTATGGAATACGATGAGTTCGTAGATTTGAATCTCCTTGGAGCCGTGACGACAAAGGGCGTGGCGAATGTTCCGTGGCCGGGCAACCCGACACCACGTGTGGCAGAGACCTATGGCGGTATGATGAATGCAATCGGATTGCAGAATCCGGGAATCGATACATTTGTGAAGCGGGATATCCCATTCTTAAAGGAGAAGGATACGAAGATTATTGTCAATGTGTGTGGCAAGAGTACCGAAGATTATCTGGACGTTGTGGAACGGCTTGGTGATGAGCCGGTTGACCTTCTGGAGATTAATGTATCGTGCCCGAACGTGAAAGAGGGTGGTATCGCATTTGGACAGGATCCAAAAGCACTGTATGATATCACGAAGGCAATCAAGGCGAAGGCGAAGCAGCCAATCATCATGAAGCTTTCTCCGAATGTCACAGATATTACGGAGATGGCGAAGGCAGCCGAGGCAGCCGGAAGTGATGCACTTTCTCTGATCAATACATTGACCGGTATGAAGATCGATGTGAAACGCCGGACGTTTGCAGTTGCAAACAAGACGGCTGGTGTATCCGGCCCGGCAATCCATCCGATCGCAGTGCGTATGGTATATCAGGTGGCAAATGCCGTGAAACTGCCAATCATCGGTATGGGCGGCGTAATGAATACCGAGGATGCACTGGAGATGATCATGGCTGGTGCGACCGCAGTTGCTGTTGGAACGGCGAATTTCCACAATCCATATGCAACCGTTGAGATTATAAAAGGAATTGAGGAATATATGCAGACAAACGGGGTAGATGATATCAACACCCTGATTGGCTGTGTAAAATAAATGATTATGAGTTTGTTCAAGAAACGAAGATATTATTTTACAGATTCATCGTTTGCGAGCGATACGATTATCGCTGACTGCATGGGTGGAATCGCGCTGATTATCGAAGTTGTCAGTGTGATCGTGTCCATCGCGACGGCGGGGCATGTGCCGGAGGTATTCGGGTTATTGTATATCATCGCCATGCTGCTGTCGATCGTTGGAGAGATCTTTGCACGCATGGGTTTACAGTCCCAGAAGGGCGGCGTGCGTGGCAAGCGGATCTCCATCTGGCTGAACATCGTATCCTTTGTGGTTCCGGTCATAATCATTTTATTAGGCAGATTTTAAAGTCTTCGGACGAGGTAGGAGGAAACTATGAACGACGCAGATTTGCAGGAGCGTATGCAGCTTGCGATAGAACGAATCAGTGAAATAAAGGAAGAGGATCAGACAATCTGGGATACACTTGCGAAGATGGATGCAGGTGCGAAGAATCTCAAAACATATTTTGACAGTGTGGCAGAGATTATTCTGTATGTGTATGACGTGTACGAGATTGTGTCACAGCCGGGAAAGATCGACCTTCCACTTTCGAAATTACAGGAGATCAATCACAATTTATATGTAGACATTTTGCCGGAGCATTATGGCGCAAGCTTTGCAAACCCGGATTATGCCGTGGAAAAACTTGGTGAATATGGCAAATATTTATGCATGTTATACGCAGAGATCCGTGCTATGATTGCGTACGCGTATGAAGATGAGATGCAGGCGATGATTTCCCTGATGGAGCTTTTCTTAGAGGTGTATGGAATCTTTACTGCATCCGAAGGAGAGAAGCTTCCAGACGAGAAGGAGATCAAGGAAGCTATCTATTACTATATGTATGATTATGCGGATGTGCTTGTTGCAAGAAGAATCCGGGAGACGGTTACATGCGTGAATCCTTTTGCGTATGATATCATCATGCAGAGTGACCTTATGACACCGGATTATCTGTATGCGTACGGCGAATATATCGGTGAAAATGAGCTTCGGATGGCGCAGTATCTGGCGAAGCTTCCGGAGGAGAAGATCGAAAGACTGGCACGCACGTATGTGCAGGGCTTTATCAAGGGCTTTGAGACGATGCGGATCGATATCAGCCCGAAGAAGTCTGTGAATATCCGCTATGCAATCGGACAGGAGCGCATGGTGAAAGCGGCAATCCAGATGTTTGAGAAAGAAGGTCTGGCATCAATACTGTTCCGGTATCCAGTCAGCCGTATGAACCGGAAGGCAACGATCCGTACCGGATATGCTGCGACACCGGCGAACAAGCAGTATGAGTATGACCATGCGGGCGATGATGCAGTGTTCTTCGACCGCGCGTTTATGGAGCGGAAGCTCGAAGTTATGGAGCAGACCTATGAGCAGGAGAAAGAAGCTGCGCTTGTCTATGCAGGTCCGGCGGTCATTGAGGTGTTCGGCGAAGATCCGTTCAGCCCGCAGACGAAGCCGACAGTCTGGAAATTATCCGACAAGCAGCAGAAGATGTCTGTGGAATATGCGTCGAAGGCGGCGGAGATCACAAATCATTACATTCCACATGACCAGTACAGCTTCACGATTATCGCATATCCAATCCCGGAGATCGGTGAGAATTTCGAGGAGATCTTCGATGCAGTTGTGGAAGTGAATACGCTCGATAATGAGAAATACAAATCCATCCAGCAGACGATGATTGATTGTCTCGATGATGCAGAATATGTACAGGTACTTGGCAAGGGTGGCAACCAGACGGACATGAAGGTGATGCTGCACAAGATCGACCGCAAGACACAGACGAACTTCGAGAATTGTCTGGCAGATGTGAATATCCCGCTTGGTGAAGTATTTACTTCCCCGGTACTCAACGGTACGAAGGGAACGCTGCATGTGAGCCAGGTGTATTTGAACGAACTCAAATACACAGACTTGAAGCTTACCTTCGAGGATGGAAAGGTTGCCGATTATACCTGTAAGAACTTCGAGGATGAGGCAGAGAACAAGCGGTTTATCAAGGAGAATCTGCTATTCCACCATGAGACACTTCCAATCGGTGAATTCGCGATCGGTACGAACACGACGGCATATGCGATGGCAAGAAAATATGACATCTTATACAAGCTCCCGATTCTGATTGTAGAGAAGATGGGACCGCATTTTGCAGTCGGTGATACCTGTTACAGCTACAGCGAGGACAGCCGCCTGTACAACCCGGATGGCAGAGAGATCGTAGCGAAGGAAAATGAGTGCTCCGCGCTGCGCAATTCAGAGGACAAGGAGGCGCGGGCAGGTGCATATTTTAACTGCCATACCGATATCACGATCCCATATGAGGAGATTGGTGGAATCTATGCCGTGAAGCCGGATGGCACAAAGACGGCAATCATTGAGGATGGAAGATTTGTGCTTCCGGGTACAGAAGCACTGAATGAAGCACTGAAGTAAGCGTGCTAAGAGAAAGATTTCTGCGGAAGCCGGTTGTTGACTTCTGATAGAATATAAAAATTATAAAATGGAAGACACAGGAAGGAAGAAAAAATGGGTACGAAAAAGATCGGTGATCTGATTACAGATAACATGGGGGTATACGAAGGAAAAACAAAGCTTTCGTTCGGAAAGCTGGTATTGCTCGGTATGCTGGCAGGTGCTTTCATTGCGATTGGTGCATCGAGCAGTAGCGCGGCAGTTTACGGAATCAGCAATACAGGACTTGCGAAGTCATTAGCAGGTGCGATATTCCCGGTGGGATTGATGTTTGTTGTGCTGATTGGCGCAGAGCTTTTCACAGGTGACTGCTTGATGTCATTTGCTGTATTTGACAAGCGGATCAGGCTTCTCGATATGATTCGTGTATTGGTAGTTGTATTTATCACGAATCTGATCGGTGCGTGTATCGTAGTTGTTCTGGTAAACCGTTGTGGACAGCTTGATTATGGGAATGGCGCACTTGCAGCAGCGACGATCAAGACGGCTTATAATAAGATGAATTTAAGCTTCATGAAGGCATTTACATCTGGAATCATGTGTAACATCCTTGTATGTCTGGCAGTGCTTCTGGCAGGTGTATGTCAGGATGCGATTGGAAAGATCTTCGCATGTTTCTTCCCAATTTGGGCGTTTGTTATTGCAGGCTATGAGCACTGCGTGGCAAATATGTATTACATTCCTGCCGGACTTCTTGCAAAGCACGGTGAGGCATACTACAATGCGGCAATCATGGCAGGCATGACACCGGATCAGCTTAATTCGATGACAGTTGGTAAGTTCTTCCTGAACAACCTCCTTCCGGTAACACTTGGAAATATCGTGGGTGGAGTCGTATTTGTAGCGTTACCACTGTACCTGATTTACAGAAATAAAAACAAGGCAGAAGCATAGAACTTTTGCAGAAAGGACGTGAAATATGGCAAAACGTGTAATATGGATCGTACTTGACAGTGCAGGAATCGGAGAGGAACCGGATGCAGATAAGTTCGGCGATGTTGGCTCCGATACATTTGGACATATTTTAGAGACATATCCAGATGCAAAATTTGACAATCTGACGAAGCTTGGACTTCGTGCGATTGAGAACACATCGTTTTACGATGCAGCAACAAAGCAGGATGTGATCGGCGTGTATGGAAAGGCACAGGAGTTATCCAACGGCAAGGATACAACAACCGGACACTGGGAGATGATTGAGATTCATACAAAACATGCATTCCCGACGTATCCAAATGGATTTCCACAGGAGATTATCGATGCATTTATCGAGCAGACCGGTTGTGGAGCCATCTACGGAAACAAGGTCGCATCCGGCATTCCGATCATTGCAGAATATGGCGAGGAACACATGAAGACAGGCTATCCGATCGTCTATACGTCGGCAGATTCGGTATTCCAGATCGCAGCGTCCGAGGAGAAGGTCGGACTTCCAAGATTGTATGAGATGTGTGAGATTGCAAGAAAGATTCTGGTTGGTGAGCATGGCGTCGGACGTGTGATCGCAAGACCATTTGTACGAAAAGGCGACGGGTTCGAGCGGACGAGCAACCGGCGTGACTATGCGTTAGAACCATCGGAACACAATGCGCTGGTGCATCTGGCAGATGCGGGTGTGCGGGTATGCGGAGTCGGTAAGATCAGTGATATCTTCCACGGCAGTGGTATCTGCGATTCCGTGCATACGACCGGAAATACCGATGGCATGCAGAAGACGCTTGACTATATGCAGACAGAACCGGCGGGACTGATCTTCACGAATCTGGTTGATTTTGATATGAAATACGGACATCGAAGAGATACGCTTGGCTATAAGAATGCGCTCGAAGAATTCGATGCATGGCTGCCGAAACTGTATGCGCAGATGACGGACGAGGATATTTTGATCGTGGATGCGGATCACGGCTGTGATCCAACCTTTAAGGGAACCGATCACACACGGGAATATATTCCGATTCTGATGTATGGAAAGGGATTGAAGCAGGGAACGGATCTTGGCACAAGACCGACTTTTGCGGATATTGGAAAGACCGTGGAGGAGTACCTGCTTGGAAGCTGTGTGGATGATGAAAAGGCAATTGGGAAGAGTTTCCTGCAGGATATTATGTAGCATGATATGACAATCGCTAGGATGTATTTACGACACAGGGGGTGACGTAAGATGTATCGAATGTACGATATGATCATGAAGAAGCGGAACGGCGCAGAGCATACTGCAGATGAGATCCGTTTTATCGTGGAAGGGTTTACGAAGGGAGAAATCCCTGATTATCAGATGAGTGCGTGGCTGATGTGTGTCTACTACAAAGGCATGACGCACGATGAGACCTGCGCACTGACACATGCGATGGCGGAAAGCGGCGACCAGCTCAGTCTTGCAGCCATCCACGGTGTGAAGGTCGATAAGCACAGTACCGGAGGTGTCGGGGATAAGACGACATTTATCGTGGCGCCGATCCTCGCAAGTCTGGGGGTACCGGTTGCGAAGATGAGCGGCAGAGGACTTGGACACACGGGCGGTACGATTGATAAGTTAGAGGCGATTCCGGGTTTCTGTGTGAGTATCCCGGAGACAGAATTTATTGAACACGTCAATTCGATGAAGTTGGCGCTTGTCGGACAGACCGGAGATCTGGCACCGGCAGATAAGAAGATCTATGCGCTGCGCGATGTGACGGCGACAGTCGACAGTCTGCCGCTCATTGCATCTTCGATTATGAGCAAGAAGCTTGCGGCAGGTGCGGATGCAATCGTGCTGGATGTGAAATGTGGCAGCGGCGCATTTATGAAGAACGAAACAGATGCAAAGGCGTTGGCACAGATCATGGTTGATATCGGCAAATCTGCTGGCAGAACGTGTTATGGTGTGATTACGGATATGAACGAACCGCTCGGCTGCAAGGTTGGCAATGCGCTCGAAGTGATCGAGGCGGTGCAGGTGCTTTCAATGAAGGATGTGAAGCCATATCTCACATATGACACAAGCGGGGATACAGACGTGCAGAGCCGGTGTGATGCCTATAGTGCAATCGAAAATATAGCGCAACAGGGATATGGTGCGGACCGCACAGACAAGGCAGATTGTGCGGGTATGGAAAATTGTGCGGGCTACGACAGGCATGGCATCCACCGGCTGCTTACTGTATCGCTCACATTGGCGGCATATATGTATATGGCAGCGGGAAAATCCGATGATTTTGAAGCTGCGAAGGCACAGTGTGAAAAAGCAATCGAGAGCGGTGCGGCACTTGCCAAGTTCAAAGAGTTTGTGGAAGCACAGGGTGGCGATGGCAGTTACATCGACGATGTGAATAAATTCCGGCTCACGGCAAACTGTGTGCCGATCGTCTGTGAAGAGGATGGATATCTGGCAGCCTGCAACACAAGCGAGGTTGGCATGGTGAACCTCATCTTAGGCGGCGGACGTGCGACGAAGGACAGCACGATCAACTTAGGTGTCGGGCTGGATATCAGAAAACATCTAGGCGACGCAGTGCGAAAAGGCGACGTGCTTGCCTATATGTATATCGATGATATGGGTGTATTCGAAGAAGCAAAGAAACGGCTGCTTGGGGCATATACGGTTGAGCAGAGACAAATAAAACCAGAGAAACTTGTGAAAGATATAGTGGTGTAGGGAAAATTACAAATGGAGGGGCGAATGAAAAAACGTAGAGGGAAGAGACTTGTTGCATATATCATGGCATTTGCAATAATATTCAGTATGGGTATGACGGAACTGTCGCCAATCGCAGAGGCAGCACAGTACACAATACTGGAGACGGATGTAAGTGCGCCATCGACAGGATGTACGATGTTCGGGGTGTATGGAACGTATTATGTAGATGCACAAAATGCATTGAACCGGATTAATGAAATAAGAAAAGAAGCATGCGAGGCAGGAAATGTACCAGATCCGAGAAATTCAAACCGGATGCTTACGGCATCCGATTATGTACCAATCAAATGGTCGACCGATCTGGAGCGGATTGCGAGAATCCGTGCGGTGGAAGGTGGATTGTGTTTCGGATTTGTGGGAAGTGGACATAACCGTCTGAATGGGAAAGGCTTGAGTACTGTAAAATACAATGGTGTATCAACATATGCCGAAGTGTTAGCGTATAATTGGAATAAGGGAAATCTGGTATCGGGGATTAACCAGTGGTATGACGAGAAATCTGACTGGGTAAAGCAGACATCAGATGCCGTAACCGGTCACTATACAAGCATGATTGATCCAAGGAATACCTATGTTGGACTGGGGGATTTTTATACAACTGCCTCTGGTTATCCGAATACGTTAGCGGGTGAGTTTAACAGCACTTCCCAGAGCTTAAGCCAGTCTGCCTTATCAGGACATACAGATATTATGCAGAAAGTCGAAGTAAAAGACGCATATATCAACAAGTATTATCTTAAGGGGGAAGCAACACAGTATTTAGGAGAAACGCAGAAACTCACACCGATGGTTCATCTGGTAAATGGATCAAAGACTCTTGATCTCTGGGTGATTGATACTGTTACATACACATCCTCTGATACAACAGTAGCAAGCGTGACAGCGGATGGAGTAGTTACTGCAAAGAAAGCCGGAACTACAACGATTACTTGCAAAAAAGGAAGTACCGTACTTTGTACATTTAGTCTTACTGTGAGCTGTAATCATAATAAAGTATTGCAGTCAACAGTTCAACCAACGTGTCAGACAACCGGAGAGAACATATACAAGTGTTCAAAATGCGGGATGACCATAAAAGAAACAATAGAAAAAGCACCACATTCCTACGTCTATGGTACGGCTGACAGTACAGGCAAGGCAACCGGTGTCTGCTCTTTCTGTAACGCAACGATTACGATTGTTCCTCCGACATCAATGTTGTTATGTTGGAGAAATAGTGAATCGTCGGATAGTTATTATCATCTAAGTGTACCAACTGAAAATTGAGTAGGTTCAAATATTTTGTGTTATGTAAAAGATGTGAATGGAGATAGCGGTTATCGAGATGTTATGTTTGAAAGCTCAGATGACAGTATTGTAGAGGCTCCCAAAAAGAGTATTGTACAACCGAACGATG
>ENA-UERN01003549-UERN01003549.1-human-gut-metagenome-genome-assembly--contig:-NODE-3549-length-10755-cov-3.798464_pt1 | contig 10755 bp, 2 predicted proteins | sample MGYA00242950_ERZ507950 | MGnify/ENA primary metagenome ERZ507950 (study PRJEB26167, sample SAMN06115515) | human gut metagenome | host: Homo sapiens | place: China:Ningxia | collected 2014-11-26...
TTTCATCCGGTAGAATGGCGTGGGCAGCTGAAAATGCAGTGAAACAGGCAGAAACAGCTGTCGTAGTCGGCTACAGCGTCTCATTTATAGATGCTGAGAATGCAAATCATCTTATATTTCATACGCAGACGGGAAAAGTTTTGGAAGGAACTTCCCTGAACGTATCTTTCCCAGAGCAAATCATAGGGAGCGACGGGCATATCTGGAAATCAGCGGTACAGTCACCGCAAATATTTGAATTGTATGGAACAGGAACTGAAAAAATTTATATCAAATATGAAAGAGGCGGCAAGGTTCCAGAAATGGGAGCAGAGGAGGATGCCGCCATGCTGGCGCTTCGGAAACGCCTGGAACGATGGAAACAGAGTGCATGGGAGGCAGAGTGCGCCATATTTGGGCGCGAGGATGCGGCGGTATCGGGCAGCGGTTCCGGTCTGACCGTTCAAAATCAGTCGGAAAATGATGCTAGGATCCGGAATCTGGTATCTGCGATCGGGGATGCGGCGTGGCATGAATTTTATCTGATTGGTCAGGATTTTACACCATCGGCAAAAACAATCGGGGTGGAATACGACGCAGTTTATTCTGAGGTGGAAGAGGATTCCTTTTTGGTGGATGGAAAGGAATATATCATCACGCGCATCCGGGTGCGGAGAAACTGGGATGACCGTACTTGTACGCATCAGTGGAGCCAATGGGAGTGGGAGGAAAATGATTGCTTAAAGAATGGGCGGGCAGTGTATGTCTGCGGACGATGTCAGAAAGAAAAGATAGAGCGCCTTCCGGCGCTGGGGCACCTGGATGAAAACGGGGATCAAATCTGTGACCGCTGTGGAAGTGTGGATTGGAGCGAAAGTGAGATGCCCGAAAAAGTGATCTGGAAGGAGGGCGATGTCCAGCTGCGCAAGGTGGGCGGAGAGATTTTGTCATTTACCTGTATCGACGACGATTACCATGACTGGCAGGATGGGCATCGGAAAGCAGCGTTGTTTCTCTGTGACCGCGTGATCCGGGCGGATGTGGACACGGAGCCGGGAAAAAAGATGAAGATTTTCTCGTTTGGCAAAGACAATAATTATAAGACTTCGCAGGTGCGCGCATGGCTGCAGAAAAACAGTCAGAATAGCAGCTTCTGCCTGGAACCGATCCATACGGGAATCCAGACCGCGTACATGGGAAGCACGGCGGCTGGTGCATTTTCGCAGACTTCCGGGCGGGAACTGGCGCGTCATGATATTGGTTTTCAGCTTATGAACGACCAGCTTTTCTGCCTGTCACTGGAAGAGGCACTTGCGTACCGGGAATATCTATGGCGGTTTGATTCCGGGGATGATAACCCACAAAGTCAGGTCAGTGCCTATTCACAGGGATATTATCTGCGGACGCCTTTTTATTTGCAGGATGAAAACGGGAAATTCATTTATAATCAGCAGATTTATGGCGTTGATCTGGTAAATGGCTGTCTGCGTCCGGTGAGGACGGACAGTGAGACATATGGAGTACGTCCGGCATTTGCACTGTCACAGATGTAAAAAAGAATACTTGTTGAGCTTGGAAAGCGGGAGTGAAGCTGTTTGGCAGTTTGATTAGGAGAAAAGATTGGATAAGGGAAAATCAATCTAATGTTTGGGGAAAGAGGGGAACGTGTATGGGGAAAAAGAAGATGAAAAAAGTGATTCCATTTGCGGTGATGACGACGATGCTTTTGTCGGCGACGCTGCCGGCGTTTGCGGCGAGCGGGTTTGTGTTTGAGGATTGGGATTTAGGGATTATTTCGGAAAGGAAGGAAAAGTTGGATGATGCAGACGATGCCATAAAAAGGCGGAAAGAATGGCAGAAACGGGCTGCATCGTCCAGTGAGCTTATGAATGCGGATGTGAGGGCAACTCCCTCTGAATTACGTTCTTCCAAAGTCATAGAGGCAACTCCTTCACAATTAATCATGCCGCGCGTTAGCGTCAGCGCCAGCCTCGGAAATCTCTGGGAAAACTGGGATGTGGTGGATTTGAGCTTTCTGGATGGAACACATGGACTTGGAACGAAACAAAAACCGTATCAGATACGCACGAAACATCAGCTGATGGGACTTAGCTTCCTGGCGGCGTTTGGCATGCAGCCGGATTACGGCGAGGTGGAAGAAGAGATCGTGGGGGATTACCGGGGCGCATGGTTTGAGCTGACGGCGAACATCGATCTGGGAGGAATGGACTGGAATCCGATCGGTTATTACCGGGATGATTCGGAATTTTCAGGGGAGGTAACGCACCCGTTTACGGCAAATCTGGATGGAAACGGTTATAAGATTTCAAATTTCCGGTTTGCAGGAGGCAGTTCGCCGAATGTTGGATTCTTTGGTGCGCTGGATGGGGCGGAGATCCGAAATCTGACGCTGGAACCAGGAAAGCCGGTCAAAGGAGTGCGTCAGGTGGGAATTTTGGCAGGAAATGCGAAGGATTCCAAGATTTTTAATTGTCAGGTAAAAGGCGATGTGGAAGGAACCGGAGCGGTCGGTGGAATGATCGGGCACATGGAAGGCAGCACGGTGGAAAACGGAATGGCACAGGTAACCGTCCGAACGACGGGACGTGCAGCCGGAGCGCAGGCGCTTGCGGGCGGAATCGCCGGGGAAGCGGCGGATGATTCTCGTATCATTGACTGCCAGGTCCACACCGGGGATAACAGCACCTCGCGGATTCAGGGAACGGATGCGACTGTCGGCGGAATCGTGGGGCTTCAGAATGGGGCGGCTCTCTACAATACCTATGTAAATGGCACGATCGGCGGTTCTGGCAGCCAGAATGTCGGAGGACTCGTTGGAGAACGAATCAGCGGAGACTTGAAAGTGGGGCGGTTTGAGGGAATGATCGGTCAGTCGGGAACTGGGGCTGCCGGACACAGAGGAACCTTCATCGGATACCGCGCACCAGCTAATTATTTTAAATATGGGGATGACATCGCGTACCTGTTTGCGGATACGGAGGCGAAAATCGCAAACAATGTCTGTGGAAGCGGCATTTCAGATGATAACCAGTATACATACGCGGCGCACATCGGATATTCCCACGCGAGGGACAATTTCTTCACGCTGGTATCCGGCGGTGTCACGCGGGATGTGGACGAGCGATATTTTTATGAAGAACTGGAACAGGGGATTCTCTCGATTGTGGATGAAGAGCTGGGCGGGGAGATGGATGCGGAGTCGGTGGGGTATGATCTTGACCATTTTGCACCAAATGATGCGGGACGCCCGGTCCGTGGTTATCTGATTACGATTCCGCAGATCGATACCGTCTCCAATGGAACGAATTATTACGATGTGGCAGTGCTGGAAGCACGGGGAAATGGCGCGTATTACCGGACACTCGATAAAAAACGCCGCGGTGCGGTGGCACCGGGAAAGACGGTGACGGTCAGCACCTCGGCAAAGCAGGCGGAAAAAGCGCGCTTTCAGATGGAGGGAGTTCCGACGTACACGCGTGGGAAGAGCCGGAAAGATACTACTTATGTAAATGGCGGCGAGTATTGTTTTACGATGCCGGAGGAAAATACGCAGGTGTCGGCGGTTTATAAAAAGGTGGCAGTTTCGGTCGGTCTGACGCCGGGCGTGACGAAATTCCAGGTGGTGCAGGAGCGGACCGGAAACCGGAAACATCCGACGAAAGTCACACGCGTGATGGATGGAAATGGAAAATTAATTGCGACGTACATCCATGGAAATCTGCAGGCGGGAACACAGGTGCAGCCGGTGACGGTGCAGGCGATTGTGGATCGGAATAATGATGTGGCGGATGCATCGGTGCGCTGGAGTATCGACGATTCAGATTTGATTACGTTACTTCCAAATGACGATGAGGAAAGTGGTTATACGAAAAAGAGCGCGTCAGTCCAGGTAAATTTAAATAGTTCGTTTATCACTGATATAGTCCGGAAACTGGAAAAAGAGCAGGCAGACCGCGGATACCAGTATGCGATCGGAAGCGACATATACGGAGCGGGGCATCAGAACGGCGGCGTGGCGGTGCTGACGGCAGAGACGAAACCGGCGGCGAGCTTTGATGGAAAGCCGTGCCGGGGAAATGCGCGGATTGAGGTTACGTTCCAGATCAAGGATCAGACCTATGTAGCCAATGAGGAGGCGGCACTGGATCAGGAACAGTTGAAATTTGAGGTGGTGCGGACATTAACCGGAAATCGGAAACATCCAGATGAAACGATTCAGGTCACGGCACCGCAGGCGCTGAGTGCGTCTTTTACACCGGATTATTTTGACCGGAAAGAGATATCGTGGACTGTCGGTGATGCAGCACTGATTTCGGTGGATGGCGAGGACAAGTCGGCCGGTGTGCAGGCGAAAAAGGATGCAAAATGGATCCGGGATCTGATCGCGGCAGATCAGGGCAGACATGTGAATACACCATATGAAATACAGACAGCTTCCGGCAGCCGCACGACGAAGGTGACAGTGATCGGCGATGATATGCTTGGAAACCGGCAGACGGCATCGTGCAGAGTACAGGTGGATTTCCGGACAGTGGACGAATCGAAGATTTGTGTGGAAGGCATCAGCCTTATACCGAAAACGCTGCAATACGAGATCAAACGCACCCGGACGGGGGCGGGTTATCGTTCGGTGGAGGCATGGACGGGAACCGGTGCGAAAAAGCTGGCAGCGTCGGTATTTCCGGCGCAGGCGTTTAACCAGAAAGTGACATATCAGGCAAGTGATGATTCGCTGTATGTATCATCGGATGGAACCGTGACGGTCAATACGACGGCTTCCTGGATACAGGAGCTTGACCGTCAATACTTAAAATCAGGCAGCCATACGGCATATGTGACCGTGAAAACCGAGGATGGTGGCTTCACGGACCGGGCGGCAGTCACAATTCAGTATGAGGCAGTCGATCAGACATACAGCGGAGGTTCCCATTCGGGCAGCGGCTCAGGTGGAGGCTCTTCTTCTGGAAAGGGGGCAGCGGCAGGAAGCAGTGCAGCGAATGCAACTGGACCGGTATCGGGGTTCAGTGATTTGACAGGAGCGGGTATTGGAAATCTGACAGAAGGACAGGCAGGCCCCGGGCAGAATGCGGATGCGGCAGCCATACCGGAATATGTAGTAGCTGGAAACTGGCGGAAGAATGCAGATGGAACCTGGCAGTTTGAAGCGGGCGGTAGAAGCTATGCTTCTGAGTGGGCGGCTGTCTACAATCCATATGCCGATCCGGCAAAGGGGCAGAGTACGTTTGACTGGTTCCGATTTGATGCAGATGGCAGGATGGTGAACGGCTGGTATACGGATGTGGATGGAAACACGTATTATCTCTGGACAGAAATGGATGGAACACAGGGGCGTATGCTGACTGGCTGGAACTGGCTGTCGGGAAGCGATGGAGTGTTTCATTGCTACTATTTTCAGGAAAAATCCGATGGAATGAGGGGACGTTTGTATCAAAATACGCACACCCCCGATGGAAATTTAGTCAATGCGGATGGTGCCTGGGTGCTGGACGGAATAGTACAGACGAGAAGCTGAGAGAGGAGGAGAGAAGAAAACAGAGGTAAACAGGAAAATGAAGTGGAATGACACGGAAAGAATAAAAAATGGGGGTAAAAAAAATGAAACAGGATAAGAAAACAACCAATAAATCGGGATGTACAGCCGTACTGGCAGCAGCCATGATCGCAGCCGGAGGTTTCAGCGCTTATGCGGGCAATCAGGGGACGCATGGCGGTGAATGGAAGGACACAGAGAGTCTGAGATGGGAGTGGCAGAATGGAGAGATGAGTTTTTACGGAAATGGAAGTATTTTTTCAGAGCAGCACCCAGAGATCAGCGATCCGGAATATTACCTGAAAGAGGCAGTCCGTTATCCGGGGGAAGCAAATCCAGGGTGGAATATGAAGGGAGAACCGAAAGCAAATTATAGCTGGGCTTCGGTCGAAGAACTGCAGAAATTTGTCAATAGTTTTGACTGGATTCATTTGGATGAAAAAACGCGTCTTCTGTATGTGCATAACCGGATTGCAAACGGAGAGGGAGGTTTTAACCAGAATCATTACGGTTCGCCGGAAGAGGCAAAGGATTTCCCGGTTTTGGAAGGAGGCGTTGGCGTCTGCCGGGATTTCGCGGAAGAATTTCAGTTCCTATGCCGGATCGTAGGGCTGGAGTGTGTGACCTACACGCCGGAATATCTCCATGATGCGTGCCTGGTGCGGATCGGCACACAGTGGTATGCGACGGATCCGACCTCCAGTCTGCCGCTATTTTCAAATGCGAAAACGTATCCGGTTGACTTTGAGACGGAGTTTTACCGCTATGAGAATAAGGAGCGGGAGCAGAGAAGAAAGGAGTATGAAGCGGATTCAGACAGTCTTGCCAATGTGCTGGCGCTGACCTTGAGTATGCGGGGAGAGGGGACAATTTCCGAGGCTGCCTGGGAGAAAATACAGGCACCGATGGGGCAGATAGAAGAACAGTGGGGACGACAGGAAATACCAAGACAGGAGTATGAAACGGGGATTATCTCACTGCTGAAATCAGTTTGGGGAACTGAGAAATAAAGAAAACAAGGGACTGCCGGTGTTAAGGGGCGCAGGGCAGTAAAAACGAGGAGGAAGTTTATGGGGGAGTATCGGTACAGAGAGAATGTGAAACGGGGGATGGCGTTTGCGTTGGCAATTATATTGGGAGGAATGGCTTTTTTGCCAGGATTTCCGGCTTTTCCGGCGAAAGCAGCACCTGCGATCGGTCAGCAGACAACACTGACGACAGCCCATGGCGATACGCTGCTGGGACACAAGCTTTATTGTATCGATAAGGGCGGTTATGCGATCTGGGGAATTGCAGAAAAAGGGGATCTCTATGAAGCACACCGTCCCTCCCAGGCATCCGTTCCGCTGAGCAGTCAGGAACAGAAATATGTATTTTGGGCGATGCTCTCGCTCAGAGCGGCGCTGGGGGATGAAAAGGCAAATACATTTATCCGGGCGATCAATGTGGCAGCAAAAGCACAGGGAAAACCGGAAATTATCAAGATGGTGTCCGAGGAAGATCTGAAAACAATCCTCTATGTTCCAGCTGTGCGGGCAAAATATCCGTGGCTGGAGGCAGCTGCGTCAAATAGTGAGGCGTACATGCAAATGGGAGGAATGCTGTCTGGCGGAGGCAGCGGAAAGGAAAATGCCGGTGTCGGCGGCGGAAAGATTCCAAATGTGATAGCTTCCAGCACCTCGCTGGGAACGGCAAAACAGGTAGATGCGGCGACTCTGACGCTGTCGTTTGCGCCGGATGGCTCGGATTGGGATTTTATCCGTTCCGTACCGCTTGAATTTTCAAACAATGACGGTGTTTCATTCAGTCCGGTTCCGACGGATGGATGGATGTATACAAAAACCGATACGCAGATTGTATTTAAAAATCCAAATCCAAAACCGTCGAAAGCCCTGATTCGTTTCCGGGTGGAAGGAACCCCATACGCTTCGGGCGGCGGAGGATATGCTTCGGCGGAGGAGGCGATCGACCAGTCGCTTCAAATCTGGGAGTGTGTGACCTGTTCGGGGACACACGGAGGCGGAACGCCTGCCAAAAGTGATCCGTGGATTCATCAGCGGATGGCATGGATGGAGCTCGGAATGGTTCCGGTCAATTATTTTGCTGCATTGGCGGGCGATCCAACCCCGGTACCGGAGCAGGGAGGCATTCGATTTGAGGTATTTAGGCATGAAGAGGATTTTACTTCCACCTATAATCTGCAAATGTATAAATACGATCATGAGACAGGGAAAGCGCTGGAAGGGGCGCGGTTTGGCTTCTTTGAGCGCTTTGACGATAAGAACAGGGTAAATAGTGAGCGGGACGGAGCTGCCGAATTGTATGAGGGCGGAGAACCATATGCCAGCCATTATCAGGATGAGCCGGTTCTCTGGGATGGTTTCAGACAAGTGGGTTCGGCGGTAACAGATGGCGATGGCTACGCCTCCCAGACGGTGGAGCATGGTTATCACTATGACAAGACGTTCTGTGACGGTCATCCGGCACCGGTCTTTGTACCTGTTCCAGAGGAAGAGGAGGATGAAGAGGGAGAAGTCATCAATGAGGATGAGATTGAGGCGGCGCAGGCAGAAAATATCCGCCTGGCAAATAGCTGGCTTTTGTGCGAAGAGGAATGTGAAGGAAAGGCGGGCGGAGACTTTGAGGGCGTCCATTTTCACTGGATGATGGAGGAGGTCGATGCAGGGGAGATAGAAGGTATCGCGTCAGACGGCGGCTCCGAGGGAGAAACACCCGATGCGGGACCGACGACAGGGGCAGACGGAGAAACTTCGTATGCAAAGTCTGGCTGCCAGGAGGACTGTGGGCAGACGTATGAGAAGTTCATTTCCATGAAGTACAGTTATACCTGGAAAGAATTTAAAGCGCGGGATGGATATATTCTGCATGATGAACATGCAGATGACCTGCCAATTGAGATTATCACAACCGATGCATCTGAGCATGGGGCAAATGCAGCCTTTGGAGGCGGATATTCGCGTGATGTGGTGCTGGGAACGAAGAGTGTGAGAAGGAGTCAGGGCATCGGAGAGGCTTTCGGAAATCAGAATGGAGAAAGTGAGGCGAAGGCAGGAATTTCTGAAAAAAATGGCTGGGATCGTCGAAGTGCGTCTGGCTGGACGATCCGGGAAAATTTAGCGGCTTTTCTGGGGGAGAGTTCTGCATTTCCAGGGCCGTTAAAAATGCGTGTTTTGCCGCAGAGGGTGGTTCTGTTTACGGCATTGGATGCAGCGCTTCTGGGGAAAGGGACACCGTCGGAGGCGGAGATAGGAGAAAAACCGCAAGATACAGGAAGCAAAGCGGGGAGAAATAGGAGTAAGACAAGTGAAAACAAACAGGACATAAATGAAAAAGGCAGAAAATTGACGCAGGAGAAGAAGGAAGCAACTGCCTCGGAGATGAAAGTCTCTATTTCGGAGCGTCTGGTAAATCGCGTCCAGAAAGGGTTTGTGTTTATTGATGAAGCGGATGATGATTTAGAAGAAGCAGAAAAAGCGGAACGTGAAAGTATTCGGCGATATACGGCAACCGGATCAGATTTATTGACAACCGAGGCGGATTTTTATACAAGCTGGCATTCACCTTCTTCGTTGTATCAAAATCCTCAGTTGTCACAAAGAACGGAAACATTGGCGAGTGCGGCAGAAGAGTCACTATTTTCCCCTGCCTATGAATCGGCGCTCGTCTCCGCGAGTGTGGGGTCAGCGATAGAGCCGGGAAGTGCTGGCAATTTCAGCCATTGCAATGGGGCAGACGGCGGGAAAGATGCCTGGAGGATCTACGATCATCGGACAGAGGGCGAGGTACATATCAATAAAAAGGATCTGGATCTGAAAAGGGGCGAAAATGAGTCTTACAATGCCCTTGGAGACGCACAGGGGGATGCGACGCTGGAAGGCGCAGTGTATGGCTTGTTTGCAGCAGAAGATCTGCTGCATCCGGATGGGAAAACAGGGGTAGTTTACCGGGCCAATCATCTGGTGGCGGTGGCGACGACAGACAAAAATGGCGATGCCTCGTTTCTGGCATGTACAGAGGCGCCGGGGCGAACCTATGATTATTCGAAGGGGACAATTGCGGATGCAGCGGATGGATGGCGAAAGAAAGCGCCGGGAAATCTGTATACACAAGATGCGGCGATCGATGACTATACGGCAGATAAAGCCTGGGAGCGGATTTATTATAACAATACGTCAAAGAATGGGAATGCCTGGATTGGACGCCCACTTCTGATGGGGGAATATTATGTCAAGGAATTAAGCCGATCCGAGGGCTTTGAACTTTCGGTTGGAAATAAACTTCACGCAGTTACAAACCTGGGACAGGATCTGGAGGCGGCGGTCCTGGAACCGGGAGAAGGATATGCCCATATTTCCATGCAGATGTACGGGGAAGAGCAGGCAGGCGATGGCGGCGCTGATACGAATGAAATTTTCTTTTCGGCAGAGTCAAAGGACACGAAAGAGGGAGTTTATGAGATTGTGGTGTCAGGGCTGCCGGAGGGCGTGAGCTTTTATCGAAAAGACGAGGGAAAAGGAACGGTTTCGGTGGAAGCTGGGACAGGTGAGTATGAAAAAGTTTATACCGGGGAACTGGCAGTGGCAGAGAACGACTATCAGTATCCAAAGTACAATGCGGATGGCACGCCGATGAATAAAAAGGTTCCGATTGAGTATGCGGCGGGGTGGATGCGCCAGGTCCGGGTGCAGGAACTTGTGCCGGAGACAGTGGAAGCAGTTCTTTTGCAGGCAGAAACGGGAATGACCGAGGAAGAAAATGCGGACAAGCTGGCAAAGATATTTGATGTGGATGACTTTTGTTATTTGAAAGGGAAAGCCGAGCGGGTACTCCGCAGACATGCGAAAATAACACCGAGGACACCGGGAGCAGGAGGAAATGCATATTCCAGTATCTATATCGGCGTATTTGACCGGGGCCTCCGGGAAGGAGAGCGGGACGTGTACGGCGTCAGCGGTGTGACGCCGGGAGAAAAGGCAGAAAAAACAGTGTATGGTTCTCCGGTTCAGACGATTGCGGTGCCGAAAACAAAAGATGGAATTTCAATGACAGTGGGAGATGTGATCACTTCCATTCTGGATTTTTATCATACCCATCCATATATCAGCTATGGCGGTCTGGACGCGGTGCAAGAGTCTTCGGATTCGTTTGAATTTACGGTATATGCAGGAATTTTAGGAATACCG
>ENA-UERN01003555-UERN01003555.1-human-gut-metagenome-genome-assembly--contig:-NODE-3555-length-10738-cov-7.537848_pt1 | contig 10738 bp, 9 predicted proteins | sample MGYA00242950_ERZ507950 | MGnify/ENA primary metagenome ERZ507950 (study PRJEB26167, sample SAMN06115515) | human gut metagenome | host: Homo sapiens | place: China:Ningxia | collected 2014-11-26...
CTGACAAGGTCGAGCTGCTGCTTGCTCGGCTTGCCGCGCGCCATGTTGAGCTTGAGGCCCTTGGCCTTCCAGCCCTCGTATTCGGCGGACACCTTGTCGTATTCCTGCTGCCACTCGGCAGCGGAAAGAGCCATATAATCCATGATGATTCTCCTTTACAGGTAATTTATCCGATTAAAGTAACTGCATTATAGCACAGGGAAAAATCAGGCGCAAGTGTCCACATATAACAATCATTTGTTTTGCCTGCGGCAACAAGTTGACTCATTGAACAGATTGTACCGCCCCTCGCCGCAAGAGAGAGGGGCGCTGCTTTTTGGCGAAAGCGGGAAAGAAAACGCGTCAGCACTAAACATAGTGCTGACAGTGCGTCCAAATCAGGCAAAAAGTAAGGCCGCGGAAAGCATATCGCTTTCCGCGGCCTTGATCGTTTTTATAGAATTGGTCTTGTCACAGCTCGGTAAAGGTGCGAATTTCGTCGAGCTGGGCGTAACGCCGCGCGTGTGTTGTGCTCACCTTTCCGGCGCAGACGGGGCAGCCGCACTGCTGCGCGCCGGTGCGCGGATAGATGACGGATTTCCACACGTGTCCCATGGAGCACTGCCACCAGACCTTTTTGTTGCTGCCGGGCGTGACCATCTCCGGTGTCAGCGCGCCGTTGAGCGACGGGTGCCACTGCGCGGCAACGCCGGGACAGAGCGTTTTCAGATCGTTGAAGCCTTTGAGCACCTTGCGTCCCGCGCAATAGGGACATCCGGTCTTGCGCTGCGTGCGCGACGAGACCGTGGCGCGGTAGGAATGCCCCAGCTCGCAGCGCCACCAAGCGGGACGGTTGGAACTGACGGCGACATCGCTGGGCTTCAGGCACCCGTTTTTGCGCTTATCCCACTGTGCGGCGATCTCGGGCTGGAGGTGGGCAAGGTCATTTTCGCCCGTGGCGATCGTCTTGCCCGCGCACACGGGACATCCGTGCCCCCACGCCGTGCGCGAGGCGACGGGCGATTGCCACGAGTGGCCGTTTTCACACGTCCACCAGACTTTTTTCTTGCTGCCGTAGGAAACGGTGTCCGGCGTGAGCGGAAAATTGCGCGATTCGTCCCATTCTTTCAGTAAGTTTGTCCTTTCATGCAGCATGCAGAACTCATAAAATGTTTGTCGCATGTTCATCCCCCTCTTTTCGGCAAAAAAGGTTTCCCGCCTGTGCCTTGCTTTCAGAGAGGGCCGGGCGGTGCAGGAAGGGCGATGCCCTTCCGAATGATTTGCAGCCGGCTGTCATAACCGCACACGGCGGCCTTAGACCCCTCTGGCTTTGCGTCCCTGCTTTTCAGCAGGTTTGCCAAACATTGCTTGATTTGCTTGTCAGATCAGTACAGGCGCTTTCGCGCCGGAAACGGGGAAGAAAAAACTTCTGTTTTGACAGAATCAATGAAAAAAGATTCGCCGATCCTGCTAAATCTGTATTCTATCACGAACTTTCCGTAAAAGCAAGGCAGGTGACAAGACAGAATTCGGAAAAGTGATATAAAATTTGGAAAAATCTGAAAGAAATTAACGAAATATTAGCGTTTTCATGCTGATTCTCTATGTTTTTGACGCGATCAGGAGGATAGAAACCGTGCACGGCGACGCGACCGAAACCGCGTTTTCTTGACATCTTCCGCCGTTTCGGTATGATAGAGCCATCCCGTTTTTTGGAGGCGACTATGCATTCAGTGACAACTAAGAAGGCCGCGCTCGCGACGCTTCTCGTTCTGGCGGCGCTCCTTTCCATCTTCGCGGTAGGGAAGAGAGCGTCCGACCCCGCGTACCATCAAGCGTCCATCGACGCGCTCGCGGAAAAGCAGGAGACGGTGCTCGAGCTGACAGCGGCGTCCACCGCCGCGAGCGCAGCCATCACGCTCCTGCCGGGCGACACCGCGACGCCCATCGCCGAAAAGCTCGCCGACCTGAGCGGCTACTTTCTCATCGTGCTCTGCGCCATCTTTTTGGAAAAGTATCTGCTGACGATCACATCCTACGTGTCGTTCACGATCCTGATCCCCGCAGCCTGCGCGCTTGGCATCGCTGCGCTCTTTTCCGAAAAGCTGCGCGCCGCGCTGGGGAAGCTCGCGTGGCATTTGCTGCTCTTCGCGCTCGCCATCGCGTTTGCCATTCCCGCGGGTGTCAAAGTCTCGAGCATGATCGAGGACACATACCGCGCCTCGATCGAAGAGACCATCGCAAACGCCGAGCAGACGACCGAGGATATCCAGTCCGCCACCTCGGGCGAGGCGGACGAGGGGGAAAAGAGCGGCCTTTCCGGCCTCTTTTCCAAGGTGACTGAGGGCATCACCGGAGCGGCGACCGCCGCGGTCGGGCAGCTCAAAACGGTCCTGAACCGCTTTATCGAGGCCCTCGCCGTCATGCTCGTTACGTCGTGCCTGATCCCGATTTTAGTGCTGCTGTTTTTTGCCTGGCTCGTCAAGCTGATGCTCGGCATCGAACTGCCGTCGCTGCGCGCAAAGCTCGGCGTCGGTAAGGTGCACAGCACGAGCGGCGCGCCGCGGATATGACCACATGGCCATCGTAAAAAATATCCGATAACTTAAAGGTGCGGCGAGCGCAGCGATGCCGCTTTGGGGGGCAGCAAGGTTGGCAAAATCTAGCGACGGCAGGGGATTCTGCCAAGACTGCATTCAGATCAGGGAGCGACAGCGAAGATAGAAAAAAGTCAAATCGTTTAGAACCATCACCCGGCAGGTACCCGATTCCGCAGGCTGAGCAGCTCTTCAAGCCTCAAAACCGCAATGTCGGGGGGCGAGGGGGTTCCCCCTCATCCTTCCTTTGGGATTCAAAAGGGGACATTCTCTTCGAGAAGAGAATGTCCCCTTTATTCGCTCTCCCCTGCGGGTTAGCAGGAGAAAACTCAGCAGCGCTACGCGCGCTGCTGATTCACCTTACCTCCGCAAATCGCGTCGTCAGAACGACACGACTTCCTGCGCGGGCTTCGACGTGGTGGTGATGCGCTCGACGTACAGCACGGGGCCCTCGCCCTCGTAGGCGTCGAGGTGTTCCTTTTTGACCGTGGCAGTGATATCGACCCAGTCGCGATTCTTGTAGGCCTTCAGGCTGTCGCCCTTGGCGACGATGCCGACGAACTGGATGTCGTTTTCGCAGCAGGTCATCACGAAGCGGCCGGGGCAGTGGATGCCCGGGAACTTCTTCGAGTGGCACATGATGAGCTTCATGTGGACCTTTTTGCCATCCCAGCGGTCGGGATGGTCCATCGCGTCGACGTACCAAACGCCGTAGTCGTCGTCGGGAATGTCGATGAGGTCGGGCGTCATGTCGAACGGGCACTCGTCGCCGGTCAGGTAGTCCTCGCTGTTGCCGTCGTTGTCCTCAAGGTAGATGTCCGCGCGGCGGTTGACCATGCGCAGATTGCGCGCGCGCAGGCTCTCTTTGAGCTTGTCGTCGCAGCGGTTGAAGACGATCATGTCCGCGTTCGTGATCTTTTCCATCATGAGCTGCCCCATGTTCTTGACGAACAGCTCGAACGTCGGCGCCTGCACGAAGGTCATGATCTGGTAGAGCACCCAGTTGGCGGGCAGCACCTCGCGGTAGAGCTTTTCCATCTGCCACATGCCGTTGTACTCAATGAGCACCTGCTTGGGGCAGTGCTTCTTTTCAAGCTCCTTGCAGAAAGCGAGCGTCAGCTCCTCTTCGTCGTCTACCGTGACAACGGTGACGTTGTCGAGCGCCTTCTTCTCGTATTCTTCGTCGCCCTCTTCGCAGCAGATCAGAAGCGTCCTGTCCTCGCGGGCGAAGCCGTCTTCTAAAATACCGTTGATAAAGCTCGTTTTGCCGGAATCGAGGAATCCGGCGACCAGATAAACAGGAATATCCATGAATTACACTCCAAACAGTTCCGCAAGGCCGTCTTCCTTGAGCTCCGCGCCGATAACGCACAGACGGCCCGTGTAGTCGGGATGGCCCGCGCGGACCTCATGCTCTTCGGGCACGTAGTCGAATTCGAGCCAGCCGTCCTCGCCGTTCACGATGCCCTTGGCACGCAGGATGTGGCCGTAGTCGCCGCTGTCCAGCTTGTGGAGCATGTCCTCAAGAGCTTCCTTGCTGAACTTCTTCGGCGTCTCCTTGCCCCAGGAGGAGAAGACGTCGTCGGCGTGGTGATGATGGTGATGGTGGCACTCGCACTCGGGATCGTCGCACTCCTCACCGTCGTGGTGATGGTGGTGATGCTCGTGCTCGTCGTGCTCGTCATGGTCATGGTCGTGATGATGCCCATGCTCGTGGTCATGCTCATCCTCATCGTGGTCATGATGGTGCTCGTGTTCATAGTCGTGCTCGCCATGTTCATCGTGATCGTGATGATGGTGATGCTCATGCTCGTGCTCGGCCTCTTCGATCTCGTGCTCGTGGCGCATCTTTTCAAGAAGCTCGTCGCTCAGCGACACCTTCTCGACGGCGGAGAGGATGGTCTTGCCGTCCAGCTCGTCCCACGGAGTCGTCAGAATGGCGGCGTCGGGGTTCTTCTCGCGCAGCATCGCGGCGGCAGCCTCGAGCTTTTCCTGCGAGAGCTTCTGCGTGCGGGAAAGAATGATCGTGCCGGCGGCCTCAATCTGGTTGTTGTAGAACTCACCGAAGTTCTTCATATAGACCTTGACCTTGCTGGCGTCGGCCACGGTGACATAGCTGTTGAGCTTGAGCTCGCCCGGGCACGCGTCGACGGTGCGCTCGACGGCGACGATGACGTCAGAGAGCTTGCCGACACCGCTCGGCTCAATGAGGATGCGGTCGGGGTGGAACTGCGCCACGACCTCTTTGAGCGCCTTGTTGAAGTCACCGACGAGGGAGCAGCAGATGCAGCCCGCGGACATCTCGGAGATCTCGATGCCGGACTCCTTCAGAAAGCCGCCGTCGATGTTGATCTCGCCGAATTCGTTCTCGATCAGCACGAGCTTTTCGCCGCTGTAGGCTTCCGCGATCAGCTTTTTGATGAGCGTGGTCTTGCCGGCGCCCAGAAAGCCGGAGAAAATGTCAATTTTCGTCATAAGAAATACGCTTCCTTCTTTTTTATTGATTTCCAAACCTACATTATAAGCAGAATTTGTGAACGATTCAAGTCTTTTTCCACGCAAAATGCGCCTTTTTCCCGCTCACAGGCCCATACCGGGCAGCGGCACACGATGATCTAAGATCACGTGTCCGAAGCAGATAAAGCGCTTTCCGCTCTCAGGGCCGCAGACGACGTCCGCGCCGCGGTCCCGCCCCAGAGAAAAGAGGTACGAAACGCCGAGCGGGTCGCGGTAATACTGCTTGCAGAGCATGTCGCCCCCGACGCAGAAGATGCCCACGTCGCCGGCATGCAGCGGGTCGTGATTGAGGTAGGCGACGCTGCCGCCGTGCAGCACGGGTTCTAAACTGTCGTCGCGGATGCGCACGGCGAATTCCGCTCCTGGCGGCACATCGCCGTGGTCGACGATGTAGTCAAAATCCTCGCCTGGCACGGGGGCGGCGTAGCCCGCTGCCTCGATCGAGCGGTAGAGCGGGATGCGGCGCGGCGCGCTCGCTTCCTCCCGCCCTGTATGCATCGTGCACAGGGCGCTGACGAGGCTGCCTACCGTCTCGCGCTCGAGCGGCGAGAGCGAGCGGCACTTTTCGATCAAATCCTGCTCTGCGCGCGAGCAGACGAAGCTGCCTGAGCGGAACGAATCGCGGTAAAGGTAGTTCGGGTCGATCTCAAGCGCATCGAACAGCCGGAGCAGCACCTCCTCCTTCGGCGAGCTGACGCCGTTTTCATAGTTGCTGATGGCAGAGGGCGAAACGCCAAGCTCCTCCGCCAGTGCCGCGCGCGAGAGATGAAGCTCCTCACGCCGCAGACGCATTTGTTTGCCAAAACTCATCAAGATTCCCCCAGAAAACGCAAGCTGCGACAAGATTTGACTGTATTCTATCGCAGAAGCTTGTAACTGTCAATCAATTATAACAAGAATCTTGTAAATTTATTCTTGACATAGCAAGATTCTTGTGATATCTTGATTTTGCTGACAAGTTCTTTGTACTTGCCAGCATGCCGCGGCAATCGTTCTCCTCAGTTTGCCCGCGGCGCACGCCGCCGATACCGGTACGGCGGCTGATCCCCGCAGCAGAAAAAGAAAACGCGCCGCCCCGAAAGAGGACGGACGCGCAAAAAATAGAGAGAAAGAAAATATCGAGTCAGCCCGCGGGCTGCTCGATATTTTTCGTTTCATGCAACAAAAAAACGAGCTGACTTTCATCAACTCGTTCTTGGTGGGGGAAGGTGGATTCGAACCACCGAAGTCACTGACAACAGATTTACAGTCTGCCCCCTTTGGCCACTCGGGAATTCCCCCATATGAAATTGTTTGCTTGTCGGTGGAGCTGGTAGACGGATTCGAACCCCCGACCTGCTGATTACAAATCAGCTGCTCTACCAGCTGAGCTATACCAGCATCTCAGCAACGAACAGATTGTATATTACCAGACTTCGATTCGTTTGTCAACAGGGAATTTGAAAAAAGGAGGAATTTTGTTGTACGCAGGAAAAAGACACCATGATTCGGTGCACGCGGTCTGCTCACTCTGCGCGCAGGACATTTACGCGGGAGAAACGCTGTGGTACCGGAACGGCGTGACCGTCTGCGCGGACTGCTTTCCGCGCTTTGCGCGCGAAGCGCTCCGGTCGTTTGAATATATATCAGGGGAGGCGAGCACGCTATGACGCTGTATCAGATGTCGTTTGTCTACCGTGAGGACGCGCTGCGCTTCCGTATGCGCATCACGGTGCTGCGCGAGCAGGCCAAGGCCGCACCGACGAAGGAGGAGCGCGAGCGACTCAAGCGGCGCATTTTGGAGCTCCAGCAGCTTCAGCGCCAGTCGCGCGAGCTGGCCGAGCTGACGCGGCACTATTACGAAAGGGGCTATTACCGCAATGAAAAGTACACCTTATAGTATGCGCAACAATGAAGTTTACGGCGATATGACCGCCTGGATCGCCGCGCACGCGGGCGACAACGAGAGCGACCTCATGCGCCTCAAGCGCAATCTGCGCCTTGCCCGCGAGGAGGAGCTTACCGCCCGCCAGCGCGAGCTGCTGCGCCTGCGGTACGAGGAAAACATGACCGTCACGGAGATCGCCGCGGCCATCGGGCGGGACAAGTCCACGGTGTCGCGCACGCTCTCCCGCGCGCGGAGAAGGCTTTACAAGTGCCTCCGCTATGGGCTATAATCAAAAGGTAACAAGCGAATAAGACCCGCACGGGTACATAGAATAATGGTCAGTGCGGAGAAAAGTGAGGGCAAGAGCTATGCTGCACAAAGCGCTGCAAAACAAATGGGCGCGCGTCCTGATCGCGGTTTTCGCAACATTCCTCTACGCGCTGGGCGTGAACCTTTTCGTCGTACCGATGGGCCTCTACTCCGGCGGCGTGGTCGGATTGAGCCAGATCATCCGAACACTGCTCGCGCAGGCCGTTGAGCTGCCCGCAGGGGTGGACATCGCCGGTATTTTGTACTTTCTCATCAATATTCCGGTGCTGTATCTCGCGTGGCGCGACCTCGGGCGCGCGTTTTTGATCCGCACGCTGATCTGCGTGGGCGCGTCGTCGCTCTTTTTGAGCGTGATCCAGTCGCCCGCCGTGCCGATTTTGGACGATCCTCTCGCCTCGTGCCTCGTCGGCGGCATCCTGTGCGGCTTTGCCCTCGGCTTGGCTCTGACCTGCGGCTGCTCGACCGGAGGGCTCGACGTTGTCGGCCTGTGCCTCACAAAGCGCGGCAGCCGCTTCACCGTCGGACGTTTTTCGCTGGGCTTCAACATCGTGCTCTACGTCGCCTGCGCACTGCTCTTCGACATCCAGACGGCCATCTACTCCGTCATCTACACGGTGTTCTGCTCGCTCTTCATCGACCGCGGGCATCAGCAGAACATCAATGTGCAGGTGCTCATCTTCACAAGGGACGCAGACCCCGAGCTCCCGTACAGCATCATGTCGCGCCTTGGCCGCGGCGTAACGTACTGGGAGGGCAAGGGCGCATATACGGAGAGCGACATGCGCGTGCTGTGCGTCTGCGTCTCGAAATTCGAGGTCGCGGAGCTGCAGGAGACCGTGCGTGAGCTCGATCCCCACGCCTTTTTCATCGTGCAGGAGGGCGTGCGCATCGACGGCAATTTTCTCAGAAAGATCTCGTAAATCCTTTCGGTTTTCCCGCGAAGACGCTTTGCGCAGCAGAGCGTCTTCTTTTTGTTTATTTAACTATTTTGAAAAATCATCCATGTTTTCTAAAGCATTCAAGGATGTTTTATTGCGTTTTTCTATCAATCGTGATAGCATTACCTCAATCTTTTATTATGCCGCAGCAGTGTTCTTCCCCCGGAGACACGCGGCATGAAAAAGTCCCGCAGCGAATAAACAATCATCAAACCCCAATGAGATGTGGAGGGATCTTTTCATGTTTGACCAGTATTTTGAAAAATTTGATTTAGCCCCCGAGGTCACCGCAGCACTCAAAAAGTGCAAGTGCATTGCCTATGCCGAGACGAAGGAAGAGCTCGAGGAGATGGCCTACGGCCCCACGCACACCTCCCGCTACGACGTGGTCTACCCCATCGAGGGCAATGGCACGGTCAAGGAAGCGGAGGTCGTGCGCTGCAAGAACGGCTGCGTCGTCAACTTCATGGAAGACTACATGCGCCGCCGCGACCCGAACAGCATGGCCATCGGCGACGATCTGCCCTCCGACAAGCCGCGCTTTAAGGACCGCTTCGGCTATGAGTTTTCGTCCCTTCGTCAGGAGACGCTCGACTGGCTCTCCACGCAGCAGGTCATCATGCTGCCGTTTTCCGCCGGTCCGCGCGGCCACGGCTATCCGAGCCTGATGATCTGCCCGCTCAATGCCGCGTTCTTCGCGCTGTCGCTGGCGAACATGCAGGGCTTTACGAGCATTGTCGATGTGCCTGAGCACTATAAGCCCCGCGCCATCATCTTCGTCGCGCCCCCGTTCCGTCACACGCACTTTGACGGCAAGCAGGTCGTCGTGCACAACCGCTCCAAGGAGATGCACGAGGTCTGGGCCTACAACCTCTATCCGGGCCCCAGCGCCAAGAAGGGCGTTTTCTCGCTGCTGCTCGACATCGGCGAGCAGGAGGGCTGGGTCTGCTGCCACACAAGCGCGGCCATGGTCGAAACGCCGTATGAGTGCGAGGTCGTGTTCATGCACGAGGGCGCGTCCGGCGGCGGCAAGAGCGAAATGCTCGAGGACTTCCACCGCGAAGAGGACGACCGCCTGCTCATCGGTACGCACACGGTCACGGGCGAAAAATATTACATGACGCTCGGCGAGAGCTGCAAGATCCACCCCATTGCCGATGATATGGCCTGCGCGCTCAAGAGCTTCCAGGATCCCGAGAGCGGCAAGCTGCGCATCCTCGATGCCGAGGACGGCTGGTTTCTGCGTATGGACGGCATGAATGCCTACGGTAACAGCCCGCTTTATGAGCGCATCTGTATCCATCCGAGCGAGCCGCTGGTCTTCTTCAATATGGACGGCGTCCCCGGTGCGACCTGCCTCATCTGGGAGCATGTGATCGAGTCGAACGGCAAGCCCTGCTCCAACCCGCGCGTCATCCTGCCGCGCAAGATGGTTGACAACATCGTGCCTGATACCGAGCCCGTCGAGGTCGACGTGCGCAGCTTCGGTGTGCGCATGCCGCCCTCTACTGCGAAAGACCCGAACTACGGCGTCATGGGCATGCTGCAGGTCGTGCCGCAGTCCATTGCCTGGCTGTGGAGACTCATCTCTCCACGCGGCTTCAAGAACCCGTCCATCGCCGATACGAACGCCGGCAGCGGCCTGAAGGCCGAGGGCGTCGGCTCCTACTGGCCGTTCGCCACGGGCCTCAAGGTCACGCAGGCGAATCTGCTGCTCGAGCAGATCATGTCTGCGCCTAAGACGACGAACGTGCTGATCCCGAACCAGCACATCGGCGCTTATCATGTTGGATTCATGGGCGAGTGGCTCTCGCGCGAATACCTCGCGCGCCACAACGGTTTTGTGCGCGAAAAGCATCTGGTCCCCGCGCGCTGCCCGCTGTTCGGCTACGCGCTCGATGAAATGAAGCTCGACAGCCAGTTCATCCGTCAGACGTTCCTGCGCCCCGAGACGCAGTCCAAGCTCGGCAACGCGGGCTACGACGCCGGCGCCAAGATCCTGACCGACTTCTTCAAAGAGCAGCTCCAGCAGTTCGTTTCCGACGATCTCGACCCGCTGGGCCGCGAGATCATCGATTGCTGCCTGCATGACGGCACGCTGGACGATTATCTCCAGCTCACGCCGATGAAGCTGAAGTAATTTCAGAACTTTTTTCAGAAAATTCCCTCACCTGACGTGGGGAACGCGGGAAGGGGGCTATTCTCTCACGTGAGAGAATGCTCCCTTTCTTCGCACAAGTGCGAGGGGGTATGCCGCCTGCGGGCGGCGGGGGCAAAGGGGCCATTCTCTTTCGCAAAAGAGAATGGCCCCTTTGGAACCCCAAGAGAAAGGCTTTTGGTTGGCAGTCTCGGGCTCGAATGACTTTTGCGCCTCCGGAATGAGAGTGCCTGCGCGCGGCATTGCCGCGTTGGGTGTTGCTATACGACTTGATGTGCTCCTATCATCCGCTGTTGCGCAGCCGTTGGCGGCTCTGCTGCCTTACGGATGCGGCACACCCCTTGCGGGTGCC